>FWPV01006779.1_pt1 | contig 21465 bp, 20 predicted proteins | sample 2228371 | NCBI WGS metagenome assembly FWPV01 (sample SAMEA103939776, study PRJEB20133) | metagenome | reverse complement strand
TTAAAGAAAAAATTTCCGATGTGTTTATATTTATCAAACAGTAAAAACATTTTTTTCTATAAAAATTAGACAAAAATATGCAGCTTGCTAAATTGAATAAACTGGCAAACATAGTTCTGGTTTTGGCAGTTTTGCTTTTTGTGTTTGGTTCAGGGTACAGACTAGGTGAGCTTAGGCCGCAAAAAAAAAACACAGAAGTCCCAGTTTCATTTTCCGGCACTGCCAGTTTTGATAAGCCCCCGCTTGATTTATCGCTGTTTTGGAATGTTTGGAATCAGCTTGCGCACAAATATGTGGATCAAAAGAAGCTCAACAGCGAAAAAATGCTCTATGGGGCGATTAAAGGGATGGTTTCTTCCCTTGAGGATCCCTATACCTACTTTTTGACTCCCGAGGAAAACAAAGAGGCAAAGGCTGACTTGAACGGCAGATATGAGGGAATTGGCGCGCAGCTTGGTTTAAAAGACGGACAAGTTATTATTGTTGCTCCACTTAAAGGCTCGCCGGCCGAGGCGGCTGGAGCAAAACCGGGAGATATAATTGTTGCTGTAGATGGGGAAAGTAGCGAAGGGTGGACGCTTGCTCAAGCAGTCAACAAAATTCGCGGCCCAAAGGGGACGAGCGTGGTGTTAAAAATTGTTAGAAACGCAGGGGAACCGTTTGACTTAAAAATCACTCGTCAGGAGATAAAAATAGCTTCGGTTGAGCTTGAGTTTAAAAAGGCAAAAGGCTGTAAAAACAACTGTGCAGAGGTTGCCTACTTAAAGGTTTCTCAATTTGGTGACGATACCAACAAAGAGTGGGACGCTGCGGTTTTGAAAATAAAACAAAAATGGAACGCCGGACAAATAAAGGGAGTAGTTTTGGACTTGCGCAACAATCCGGGAGGTTATTTGGAGGGCGCAGTGTATCTTGCTTCCGAGTTTTTGCCCATGGGTAAGAAAGTGGTGCGTCAAGAATATGTTGATAAAAGCGGAAAAAATTATACGGTGCAAAAAGGAGGGTTGTTGCTTGATGTTCCGGTTGTGGTGTTAATTAATGAAGGCTCTGCTTCTGCCTCGGAGATTTTAGCCGGCGCGCTTAAAGACCATGGTCGAGCAGTGGTTGTTGGCAAAAAGTCTTTTGGCAAGGGTTCTATTCAGGAGGCATTGGATTTGGTAAGCGGAGCCGGACTGCATGTCACTGTAGCCAAATGGATTTTACCAAACGGAACATGGATAAACAGTAAAGGTGTATCACCGGATATTGAGGTTCAAAACCAAGTTAAAGACGGCAACACGCTTACTGAAGCCGATGACAAACAATTAGAAACAGCAATTGATGAGTTATTGAAATGAAAAAACTAGTTTTGATATTGGCGGCGCTGACAATATTTTTGGTCTATAGTGCTAACTCTGGATTTCTAAAAATTGGAGGACTGGACAAATATTTTCCCAAGGGCAAAGAAAGCAGCAAACAAGAGCAGAAGAAAATAGTGATTGAAACAGAAGAGTCGGTTGTGACTAAGGTTGTTGCGGAGGCACTTCCCTCTGTGGTAACGGTATCTATTTCCAAGACACAGTCAACTACAGATATTTTTGAATTTAATCCTTTTGATCCGTTTTCTCCCTTTCAGTTGCGGCCGGGAAGAGAGGAGATAGTTGAACAAAATATCGGCAGCGGCTTTATCGTTTCAGAGGATGGGTTGATTGTTACCAACAAGCATGTGGTTGCCGATACTGAAGCAGAATATAAAGTAATTACCAATGACAACAAAACCTATAAAGCCGAGGCAATTTTCCGCGATCCCTTAAATGACTTGGCGCTGGTAAAAATCAACGCAGCAAATTTAAAAGCGCTGCCGCTTGGAGACTCAACGAGCCTTAAACTTGGACAGCTGGCAATAGCTATCGGCACACCTCTGGGTGAGTTTAGAAATACCGTAACCAGCGGTATAGTTTCCGGGCTGGGGCGGGGGATAACTGCTGGTTCGCCGTTTGAGGGCTATGTTGAAAGGCTGGACAATGTTATTCAGACCGATGCGGCAATAAACCCGGGTAACTCCGGCGGACCGCTTTTGAATTCAGCAGGGGTTGTAATAGGAGTTAACACCGCGGTTTCACAAGAGGGACAAAACATCGGTTTTGCCATTCCGGTTAATGTAGTCAAAGAACTTTTGGATAACTATCGCTCGTCAGGCGGAAAAATTTCCCGGCCATTTTTGGGCGTTCGTTATCAAATGATTGATGAGAAAACTGCGGTTATGAATAAGCTTCCAATTGGAGCTTATGTTTTGGAAGTTATTGAGGGAAGCGGAGCACAACAGGCCGGGATTGTTGAGGGTGATGTTATCTTAAAAATTGAAGGAGTGAGACTTGATGAGGATGTTGAGCTGTCAAAAATCATCCGCAATAAAAAACCGGGAGAAACAGTAGAGCTGCTGTTGTGGCGGGACGGGCAAGAGTTTAGCAAAAGAGTGGTATTGGGCGAATTTGAATAAAACAATAAAAATGGACGACTTGAACGAACAGCCGCCGGGAACTTTACAGCCGGAAGCACAAAGAAAACAAGGCTCTCTTGAGGCGCTTTTGCAAAACAACAAGTTACCCGAGGTATGTTTGGACTTAACCATAGTGTTAAGTGAGTATTCGTACTTTTTCCAGAAACTTTATGCAACTGTAGCTTTAGTTCAAGATTATAAATATGTTCCTTGCGATAAAAAAATCTTTGTAAGGTGGTATGATGCCTTAAAAAAAAGAGTTTCTGATCTTCAAAAGCGTATTGCTGAAGATATTTCTGTAAATACAGAAAGCTCTAACAGTCCAGGCACTCTAGAGGCAGAGCTTAACCATGAATTTAACTCTCGTTTTACCAGCATAATTGGTTCTCTTAATTTGCCGTTAATGATGGCGTCTCTTGATAACGAGGCAGATGCTTTGCACGACCCAAAGAGGAGTCAGTTGTTGGCAACTGAAATTATTCGTCTCCACGCCGAGGCAGCCAATTTGATGGATTTGGGGCCTTTGGGTTTGTTTAAGACTGCTGTACAGAATAAGCCTAAGTTATCACAACCAGAGCTGTCGCAAGAGGAAGGCACCGTGGATTTTTCTCGTTTACAATCGCAGCTTGATGGGTTAATCAGACTATTTTTAACTAGCGGAGTAGAAATAACTTTAGATGGAAAGCCTGTTAATCTTCAACAATATCAGAGGCAGGAGCGGAAAAATGGGATAGAAACTCCTGAATGGCCTTTAAGCGAAGAAAGCCACGAGGCGCGGCTGCTTGAAAATTTGCTTTTGAACGCAAAACTGCATGGGAGTGGGCAAATTGAAATAGAAGTCGACAAGGATAAACAGACGATTGTTATTAGAAACCCGATGCCTGCCGGTTCGGATTTTGACCCAGAAACTTGGTGGCGTGAGGAAATAGTTAAAGGGACCTCTTCGGTAGACTATCAGAGCGGCAACAAGCCGACAAACAAAGGACTTGGTCTTGGTCTGCCGGTGGCAAGAGCTCACGCAGCGGCAATTGGTGCAGAGCTAGATATTCCTATACCACAAAAAAGAGACGACACTTATATTTTTGAGGCAATTATTCGCTTTCCCCAAACGCAACCAGAAGAGGTATGGGATCTGGATAGATGGTTTGATGATGAAAAAAGTTACGAAACATATGAGACTCTAAAAGGTATTTATATATATCTATTATGAAAGGAAAAGTTGGAGTCTCAACTGGGCTTCAAGATTTGTTTTATGGTACAGCTTTGTATAATAGAAAAATGAGAAAATCAATACATTCTATTTTAAACTTTAAAAATTCACCAGTGGCTCAAAAAAGACTAAAAATCATTGAATTTCATAATCAATACGGCACTAAGGCAACTATTGATGCTTTTGAAGTGTCAAAAGCTACTATTTACCGCTTAAAAAAGAGATTTAAAGAAAACGGAGGAAGACTTGAGAGTTTAATACCAGAATCAAAAGCACCCCATACCAAAAGGCAGATGTTAACTCATCCTGAAATTATTAGATTTATCAAAGACTTACGAGAGGATAAACCACGCTTAGGTAAAGAAAAAATCAAACCATTACTTGATGAGTTTTGTAGGGAGAAACATATTGCACCAATTTCTGTTTCAACAATTGGCAAAGTTATCAAACGTCATAATCTCTATCTTAAAACAAGACGAATATATCACAATCCTTTAGGCCACTATAGTAAGAAGAAATTATCATACAAAACTAAGGTGAAAAAATCACCAAAACCAGCTGGCTTTGGTTATATTGAAATTGATACTATAGTTAAGTTTATTCATGGTATTAAGCTTTACGTATTAAATGCCATTGATGTTAATCTTAAATTCCAATTCTCTTACGGTTATACGAGATTAAATAGTCAAAACAGTTTAGATTTTATAAAGAAACTAGAGTTAGTTTATCCAATAAAAAATGGTATTCACACCATTCAGACTGATAATGGTTTAGAGTTTTTAGGTGATTTTGATAGCTATCTTAAAAAGAAAAACATTAAGCATTTATTCATTTATCCTAGGTGTCCTAAGATCAACGCTTATATTGAAAGAGCCAATAGAACATTACAGGAAGAGTTTATTGATGGTCATGAAGAATATGCTTTAGAGGGAATTAAAGAGTTTAATTTCCATCTTATTGACTATTTAGTATGGTACAATACTAAAAGAGTTCATAAGAGTTTAGGTAATGTTTCACCGATTAATTATCTTTTAAAAATTTTACCTAAAGAGTCTCAAATGTATGTAACTTATACATGGTTTTAGATAAGCGATGTTAAGCGATATATTGTCAAATGCAGTAAAATTTAATATAATATTTTTCTATGAAGGCAAATATTCATCCACAATATTTTGTTGATGCGACCGTTACTTGTGCTTGCGGTAATACTTTTGTGACCGCCTCAACCAAGAAAAGCATTTTTGTTGAGATTTGTTATAAATGTCACCCTTTGTTTACTGGAGAGGAAAAGTTGGTTGATATTAAGGGCCGAGTGGATAAGTTTAAAGAAAAAGTGGCTTATGCCGAGAAAAAGCAAGCCGAGGCGCGTTCAAAAAGACAAAGCACAAAAAAATCTTCTCAAACAGCCAATAAGACGCTTAAAGATCTTCTGTCCGTGTAGATAAAAATTAAACTAACTCATGAATAAAAACAGTTGTTTTATTGAAGTAAATCCTGGTGTTGGCGGAGATGAAGCCAAAATTTGGGCAGCTGATTTGCTGACCATGTATGCTAAATTTGCCGCTCGAGCAGGTTGGGAAGTGAAACAGCTGGACGACAACCTATTGAAAGTAAAAGGTGAGCGCTGTTTTGAAATGTTGCGACAGGAGACCGGGGTTCACCGGGTGCAGAGAATTCCTACAACCGAGCGTTATGGCAGAATTCATACCTCAACAGCTATAGTTTTAGTTACTCCAGAGTTGGACGAGCGGGAAATAAAAATCAGCGAAAACGAATTGGCGTGGCAATTTTTTAGAGCCGGCGGACACGGCGGGCAAAATGTTAACAAAGTTTCAACCGCTGTTCGGCTTATTCACAAGCCAACCGGCATAGTAGTAACTTGCTCAAGAGAACGGCACCAGCAGCAAAACCGCCAAATTGCCTTATCCCTTCTCTATGGGCGGCTGCAGGAAATAGAAAAAGACAGACAGCGGGGGTTAATTTCTGCCTTCAGCCGACAAGCCGGCAGCGGAGAGCGCGCGGAAAAAATCCGCACCTATAATTTTCCGCAAAACCGAGTAACTGATCACAGAATAAACAAGAGCCTGTACAATTTGGACGCGATAATGGAGGGGAGATTGGAGAAACTGATAAAACTGTTAAATTAACTGCCAATTTTCAGACAGTATTTTTTCATTGAACTTCCACTTGAAAATTTATATATAATCTTTTTATGAAGTTAAGGATTATTCCGCTTGGCGGGCAAAGTGATGTTACCAAAAATATGTATGTTTATGAATACTGGGAAGAGGGAAAAATCAGCGATATTTTGCTAGTTGACTGCGGAGTTGGTTTTTTATCTAGACTGGAGTATCTTGGAGTAGACTTTGTTATTCCTGATGTTTCTTATCTCAAGGACAAACTGCATTTAATTCGCGCCATGTTGATTACTCACGGTCACGATGACCACATCGGCGCCGTCCCCTACATTTTACCGCAACTTGAGTTTCCGCCAATTTTTGCTCCAAAACTTGCGAAGCTTTTAATTGCTGACAGGCTTGAAGAAAACGGAATAAAGGGAGCAAGACTGAATGTGATTAAATACCACTTCGACTATACTTTTGGCAAGTTTAGAGTGCGTTTTATTCATATGACACATTCAATTCCCGATACCACCCATATTTTATTGGAAACTCCTTTGGGAAACATTTATCACGGTTCGGATTTCAAGTTTGATCTTACACCGGTTTATTCTGACCCTCCAGATTTCCAAGAGATTGTTCGTGCCGGAACGCGTGGCATAAAGCTTCTTTTGTCAGACGGACTTGGAAGTGAACGCGAGGGTTATACTTTGTCGGAAAGAGTTGTTGGCAATACTTTTGTGGAAGAAATGCGAGCTTGCCGCGGCCGCTTTTTTATGACTACTTTTGCCTCAAATATCTCGCGGATTAAACAGTGTGTTGAGGCGGCATTGGTGTTTAACCGCAAAGTCTGTTTTTTAGGGCGGACAATGAAGCGCAATATGCAGATAGCGCTGTCTGAAGGCTATATTAAGCTTAACCCGGAGCATATAATCAGAGAAGAAGAGGTAAAAAGGCTGTCTCCCAACAAACTTTGTTTTATTGTAACCGGCTCGCAAGGAGAGTTTGGCTCGGCTTTGGACAAAATAGCCAGCAGAAGCCACAAAACAATTAAAATCCAAAAAGGAGACAAGATATTGTTTTCTTCAGACCCGATTCCCGGCAATGAAATTCATATTCAGGATCTTATTGAAGAGATGTTGGAACAGGGAGCAGATGTTGTTTATACAGCTATTCGAGAACAACTGCATGCTTCGGGACACGGCTCTCAAGAGGACTTGAAGCTGTTGGTGCGATTAGTAAAGCCGCAATATTTGACGCCGATTGGGACAACAATCAAGCATAGCAAGGCTTACTTAAAGCTTATGAAAACACTTGGTTACCGCGATCAGCAAATGTTTGTTTTGCACAGCGGTGAGCCCCTAGTGATTGAAAAAAACAGAGTTTACAGCGAAAAGAAAATTCCTTTGCGCGAAATGCTGGTTGACGGCGGACTTGTTGGCGATGTTGGCGAAACTATTTTGGAAGAGCGGCAAACCTTGGGGAAAGAGGGAGTGTTAATAATTGTTGTTCTGGGCGAGAAAATAGACTTTATTTCCAAAGGCTTTGTTTTTTATGAGAAAAAGCTCTTTGAGCAGCTTAAAGGTGTATTGCGGGGTATTATTAAAAAGAACAAGAACCCGGCAGACTTGCCGGGGGCAATAATTAAAGAGGTGGGGGATTTTCTTTATTCTCGGCTGCAGCGAAGTCCGGTTATCATCCCGATTATTAGAAAGGGCCAATAAAAATGCCCTGGCTATGACCTATTGTTCCTTCTGCTTGCGCAGAGAGTATCGTCGGCGCTGACCCGTTTCACGACTCTGTTCGGAATGGAAAGAGGTGGGTCCAGGTCGCACAAATAACCAAGGCAATTGTTATTATATAATAGATTTCTCTTAAGTCAATTGTTAAAATATAGGTATGGAAGGACAAAGTGTGGAAGAATTTAGACCGAATGACCCAAATGCTCTAATAAACCAAAGTATGAGTGGCGAAGGATGGAAGATAACTCCTCAGCAAGTTAATAATTTGTCAATTGCTGATTGTTGGGAGATTATTCAAACAAGCGGCTGTTCTCATATTCAGGAAGCTATAAAGGGTCGTCAGCTATCAGATTTTGATGAGGAGGCAGTTCGTGAAATGACATATTTTGTTTTAACAAGCGACTCTGATTTTGCGGCTGCACCAAAAAGAAAGATTAAAGATGAGAAATAAAGCGCGGGATTAGTTTCCGACAAAAGCTACGCATTTTGTCGGATCAGCCCCAATGCATAGCTTTGGGCTGAGAGCGGTTCTATGTATTATACATACGTTTTATTATGCACAGATGAGAAAAGCGGGCATAAATTATATATTGGCAGCTGTTCAAATCTAAAAAATAGATATATCCAACACATTAAAAACAAGGTTAAAACAACAAAAAAATATATTAAAATAGAACTTATTTATTACGAGGCCAGTCTTAATAAAACTGATGCCTTAAGAAGAGAAAAACAACTTAAAACAGGATTTGGAAGAGGCTATATAAATAGAAGGCTTGAATAATATTTTAAGCGCGGGATTAGTTGAGCGGTCCAACGTCACCCTTCCAAGGTGAAGAGACGGGTTCGACTCCCGTATCCCGCTCCAATTGGAGCTCTTTTTATCAAAAAGCTCGAACTTATTTCCGAGAAAACTTTTAAGTTTTCGAGGAAACAAGAAATACTTGGACTTATTTTGTCAAAAATCGCTGACAAATCATAGCGTCGGCGGCTGCGGCGCAGAGCAATGTTAAGAGCCGTAATGTTAGATAATTAGTAAATTGGTGTTGAACTTTTTTTAGTTTCGCATTAGCCCCTTGACAATATTGCAAATTAAGTAATAATAGTAAAATATTTTTGCTAACAAAATGAACGATAAAGATGGGGCAAGCCATTCTTTAAAAAATAAAACCATACTGTTAGTCAACACCGGCTACATAAAGAAAAGATTTATTTTGCAGCGGCTAAAAAAACTAGGGTTGACGACAGTTGTGTTGCACCGCGAAAAAAACTGGGCAGCTCCTTATGTTGACCATTGGATTATTGCCGACACTTATAATCATGAGGTAGCTTTGCGCAGTGTTGAGAACTTTCTTGTTCATAACCCAAAGGTTAAAATAGACGGGGTAATTACTTTTTGGGAAGACGATGTTTTGTTAACCGCAAAAATAGTCGATAAGTTTGGTTTTATTGGCATTCCTTTCAGAATCGCAAAACAGGCAAGAAACAAATATTTGTTTAGAGAATTTTGCAAAGCCAATGGTTTGCCAACCCCGCAACATTTTTTAGTAAAAAATCAAAAAGACCTGGATTTTGTGGTTAAAAACTTTACTTTTCCAATAGTTATTAAACCTGCTTATGGTTCATCAAGCGCTTTTGTAATTAAAGTAGAAGAAGAAAAAGATTTGCCGGAGACATTTAGTTTTGTTAAACGCACCATTTCTAAAAATGTAGAGTCAGCCCTGTCGGATGGCTTAGATATTTTTGTTGAAGAGTATATCGACGGAGATGAGGTTGATATTGACCTTTTGCTTCAAAATGGCAAAGTAAAATTTTATAGCATTTCCGACAACTTCAGCAAAGAGCGGGATATTTTTTTCGTTGATTCCGGACAGGCTATCCCTTCCAGTCTTCCTGACAAAGAACAACTGGCTCTCTATGAGATGGCAGAGGAGGTTTTGGAGAAGCTTGGAGTTCAAAACGGTTGTATCCATTTTGAAGCCAAATCGACTAAAAGCGGGCCGATGCCGATAGAAGTTAATTTAAGAATGGGCGGGGATTATGTCTATTCGTATATAAAAGACGCTTGGGGAGTGGATTTGATTGAGATGGCGGTCAAAATTAGCACCGGTGAGTACATAAAAATCAAAAAACCAGAAACACCAAAAAAATATATAGTCGGCTGGGACCTGCATTCTAAAGAGTCCGGCATTTTGGCCGAGTTAAACATTTCTGATAAGGTCAAAAAAAAACCGTATGTTGAAGAGATTCATATTTATAAAGAAATAGGGGACCCCATTTTAGTTCCGCCGGAGGGCTATGAATATTTGGGCTGGATAACCGTGTCGGGAGATAATATTTTGGACGCACGCGACAACTTAGAAAAAATATTGGATTTAATAAGCTACAAGGTAGTCAAATTTGATGCAGAGTCAGCACTTGGCAGAACCGCCAGAAAAAGTCGCTTTTCAGCCGCGGTGTTGAATAAAAACCTATTGGCGCATGCAGCCAAAGTTGCCCGCATCAGAAAACTGTCGCACAAAGACCAAAAAAAATTGCATATCGGCATAGCTTGTAATCTTTACTACGGCTCAAGCGACCCGATAGAGAAAGAGTTTACCACCACTGCAGTTAGCGTGAAAAAAGCGCTAGAGAGCCTTGGTTATAGAGTTAGTGTTTTTGATTTTAACGATCCATACGAGGCTTTGCAAAAACTTAGAAAAAACAATATTGATATGGTTTTTAATCTTGGAGAACAAATCCACAACTCCAGTTTTTTCAAATCTCACATAGCTTCGCTGTTGGACCTGTCTCAAATTCCCTATACCGGCTCAAGTTCAGCAACGCTGTCAATGTCTTTAGATAAAATCAGGGTAAAAAAGCTTCTTTATTACCACGACATTCCTACCCCGCGCTGGGATTATGCTTATGAAATGGATGATGAGATTGATAAAGACCTTCGCTATCCGTTGATTGTCAAGCCAGCAACTACCGATAACTCAATAGGCATCAGCAATAACTCGGTGGTGACCAATAAAAAAAAACTTCTAAACGAGTTGGAAAAAGTAATTGTTGGTATGAGACAGCCGGCATTAATCGAAGAATATATTGAAGGAGATGAATTTGATGTTTCAATTTTGGGGACAGATGAGACAGATTTGCAAGTCTTGCCATTGACTCGTTCGATATTCAAAAATCTGCCGGATAAATATTGGCACATTTATTCGTATGAGGCAAAGTGGTCGGGCAAAGCTGTTTTTGACAAGATTATTGTTCAACAACCGCCGAAAAACTTAAGCCGGAAGCTTACCAGTTTAATTACCGAAATAGCGCTTGATACTTATACAATTATGGACTGTTTTGATTACGGCCAAGTAGAGATTAGAGTGGACCAAAACAACAACCCCTATGTTATTGAGCTAAATCCCAATCCGCTTTTGAGCAAAAACGAATCAATAGTTAACGCCGCCAAATTTATCGGTATGGATTTTGGCGGCTTATTGGAGGAAATTATCAGACTTGCGGTTAGCCGCTATCAACGCAAAACTACAGCCAGTTTCCAATTTTAAACTTAGATGTTAATTGATAGCAAAATAAACAAAGACGGAATTGATATTATAGTTAACAACAAAGCTTTTCCAATTATTTATCCAAGAAATATTTGGCAGAGTTATGCTGATGATTTGAAGGAGCTATTAAAGGACAATATCGCTTACAGCTCAACGCTATTTTTGCCGACGATTTTAAGGAAGAAAAGAATTAGTTATAAAACCAACCGGCCGCTGGCGGAAGCGTTTTTGTTTAAGAACGGCATTTATGATATGCCCTCAAGCGCCGAATCTGACAGAAAATCTTCGACAAAATACATACAGCGCTTTTATAATGTTGTGCCTGAATTTACCAGCAGCCGGATTAAAACCGCAAAAAAAGTTGATTTTGAAAATCTGGGAGACGGCCGGACTGCGGTTATTCCATTTTCGTTTGGAAAAGAAAGCCTGTTGAGTGCGGCGCTATGTTTAGAGTTGGGGATAAGGCCTATTTTGGTTAATTTTATCGAGCCGGTAAACAAGTTTGAATATTTTCATAAACAGAGGCTAATTAAAGAGTTTGAAAAAGAACACAAAATAAAAGTATATACGGTTGAATATAACCCCGGGCGTTTTCGTTATGGCAGTTATTGGGGATTAAAAACTGAATTGGGTTGGGGATTGCAAACCACAGAATATTCGCTTTTAAGTTTGCCTTTTGTTAGTTATTTTAAGGCAAGATATATAATTTTGGGAAATGAGCAGTCTTGCAATGATGTTTATTTTGATAAACAAGGAAATTTAACTTATCGCTCTGGGTTTGATCAATATAGCGGTTGGACTACCCAGCAGGGATTTTTGGCATCGCTTCTTCTTGGAAGAAGAGTTGAGGTTATTAGTTTGGTTGAGCCGTTATTTGAAATAGCCGAGACAAAAATACTGCACAGTCGATACCCTAAATTTGGTAAATATCAAATGTCATGTATGGCAGACAACGAGCATGCAAAAGATAAACGCTGGTGCCAGCATTGTGCAAAGTGCGGCTATATGTTTGCTTTATTCTCTGCGTTTGGTTTAGATAACAACCGTCTAGGGATAAATGAGAATTTATTTGATTATGAGCATCGAAATGTTTATCGACATGTTTTAAACAACCATAAAAAAACTACCGAATATGGTAGAAGAGAGGAGATGGCAGTTGCTTTTTATCTTGCCTATAAAAATGGTAAACAAGGTTATAGCATAGACAAATTTAAGAGGCTTTGGTTAAAAAAGACAAAGAAACATCTACAAAAATATTTATCCTATTATTTTGCTATTCATGATACAGAAAATATTCCGGCAAGCCTAAAACCTAGACTGTTTAAAATCTACAAACAGGAGCTGCGAGAGTTTTTGGAGAGAAAATGATTAGAGACATTATAGTTAAAAAGCACATTTTACATTTTCGTGAACCTTTTCAGATTGCCTATGAAAGAGTTGAGCAGGCAGAAGTAGTTATCTTGAAGTTAGTAGACGATAATGGATGTTTTGGTTTGGGGAGTGCAGCTCCTGATCCGCAAGTAAGTGAAGAAACGGTAGAGGAGGTTTATAAAACCTTAAGCAAAAAACTGACGGTTGACTTTTTTGATAATTGCATTGATCAATGGTTTTATTATCATGAAAAAATTCAAGCAAGTTTTTGTCAATTTCCATCTATTCAGTCGGCAGTGGAGGAGGCGGTTTTAAACTTGTACTGCCAGCGCAGAAAGATTTCTTTGCAAAAGTTATTTGGTGGATACCGCGACAGTTGTGAAACTCTGGTCACAATTGGCATTAAAGACACTCAACAAACTATAAAAGAGGCAACAAACAGAGTCTCTCAAGGCTTTAAGCTTATCAAGCTTAAATGCGGACTTAATCTGCAACAAGATGTGGAAAAAGTTGTTCAAGTTAGAAAAAAGCTCGGACAAAAGATAACTCTTGCTGTTGATATAAACCAGGGTTATTCTCTACGGCAAGCACTTGAATTTGTTGAGAAAATTGCGCAATATAAAATTGCTTTTATCGAGCAGCCAATTAACAAAGACGATATAGAAAATTTAAAACATTTACATAAACACAGCCCAATTCCAATTATTGCCGATGAGGCAGTAGTATCTGTTAAAGATGCTTATAAGCTTTTGGTTGGTGATTATGTAGCCGGAGTGAATATTAAATTGATGAAATGCGGTGGTCCTATAAATTTTTTAAAGATATTTTATTTGGCACGGGAGTTACAAAAAAAAATTATGCTTGGTTGTATGTACGAATCAAATATTTCAATTACCACCGCAGCTGCTTTGGCACTTGCTTTGCCAATTGATTATGTAGATCTAGACAGTGGACATTTGGACTTTGCTGACGACCCGGTTAAAGGCGGGGCAGAGGTTAAAAAAGGCACTATTTTTTTACAAAAAAAACTGGAATATTAGTTGACAAAAGTGAAAAATAAATGTTAAGTTTTTATCAATGAATAAATATGATAATTTTGCTGTTTCTTATACCGATTATTTAAAAGAATTTGCTAATCCAAAATTAATTCAGATTTTAAAACTATTTTCCCAGCAAAAAAAACATAAGACGAAATTAACTGATTTTTTAACAGTTGAAGTGGTTACTGATTTGGATTCTTGTCGTGAATTATGGAATGAGTTTAGTCCGCAAAAATCTTTATTTGATACTTGGGAGTTTCGTTTTGCTTTTTGGCAGAGTTACCGCCACTCGTTATATTTTATTTTATTAAAAAGCGGGATAGAAAATTTAGGCGTATTGCCGTTGTGGTATGAAACTGCTAAGGACAAATATTTTTGGTTTGGTAGTTGGTGGCAGGAGGATAACAGTTTTTTTGTTAAAGAGGAACGCTTTTTGCCATATCTGCTGTGTTTGATTCCAGACAGAGTTCATTTAAACGGAATTAACAGCCGCCAACTTAATGGCAAAATTCTGGAAATTTTTCCTTTTGAACAAGATGACGCCAAATACACTCTAGATTTAGAGCACATTAATTCGTTGGCAGATTATTTATCGGGTTTAAAGAAAAAACTTCGCCAGAATTTAAGACGGGATAAAAAAAGAATTGAAAGTTTGGGGGCAAAAATAGTTATCAACAACTTTGCTCACTTTAAAAACTTAGTTGAGCTAAATAAACAGCGTTGTCGTGAGAAAGGTGATATATCTGATTTTGAAGACAAGAGGCACGAATCTGTTTTTAGGCACATATTAAATCTTGGTAAAAAAGGCGATATTTTTGAGTCAAGAATGATAAGTGTATTAGTTAAAGAGCAGGTGGCGGCAGTTGACTTGATAGTTATTTATAACGGAGTTTATTATTCACTGCTTGGGGGGAACGATGTTCGTAAATTTTCCGGCATAGGCAATTTTATTAACTTAGTTGAAATTGAGGACGCAATTAACTTGGGGTTGAAAAAAATAGATTTTTTAGTCGAAAACCAGAATTGGAAAAATAAATGGTTTAAAAAAACTACACTGTTGAAATATGAAAAAAAAGCTGGTTAAGGGGAATTTATTAGCTGTTGTTGAAGAGGTATTAAGAAAAAGGACTAAAATATTGCAGCTTGCACAAAAACACCCAACCCCTTTTTATCTTTTTGACCAAGCAAATTTACAGACTGACATAAAACACTTTGTCAAAGTTTTTCGTCAAAATATTCCCTCAACAGAGCTCTATTATGCGGTTAAATCTAATCCGCACCCGTGGGTGATTAAAGAGGTTTTGCGTGTTGGAGAGGGGGTTGATGTTTCAAGCGGTAAAGAGCTGTCAACAGTTTTGAATTTGGGGGCAGAGAAAATAATTTTTACCGGTCCCGGCAAAACCATTGCAGAACTGACTTTGGCGGTAAAAAACAGCAAACGGGTGACGGTCAATATCGACAGCTTTAGAGAATTGGAAAAACTTGGAGAATTGTCAGAAAGGTATAGAAGAAAAATCAGAGCCGGAGTCAGAGTTTATACCAGTTATCACGGGAATTGGTCGAAGTTTGGCATAGCTCTGTCTAGATTAAACCAGTTTTGGCAGCAGGCAGAAAAATACCCATTTGTGGAGCTTATGGGCATTCAGTGTCATATGAGTTATAACTTGGATGAATTACCATATCAACAGATTATCCGCCAATTGGGAGATTATTTGAAAAACAGTTTCAACAAAAAATTTTTGCCGGCGATTAAATACATCGATGTTGGTGGCGGATTTTTACCTTATAGACAAGAAGCATGTTATGATGCTCAACATAAATATTATTTAGTGAACTCGGTGCCTTTGGAGCAATACGCAAAGGGGATAGCAGAGGCGATAAGCAAGTATCTTGACCCGTTGGTTAAATGCAGTTATTTTTTTGAGCCGGGCAGAGTAATAAGTATGCGCTCCATGCACATAGTACTGCGAGTAGTTGATGTCAAAAGCAAAAAGAGTGCAATTATGGACGGGGGGGTAAATATCATTGGTTGGACAAGTCCGGAACCAGAGCATATGACTTTGATTAACCTAACTCATGTATCAAGACAGGAGAGAAGATATTTATTTTATGGATCGCTTTGTACACCGGCTGATATTTGGGGATATTATTATTATGGCCGAGATGTTAAAGAGGAAGATATTTTTGTAATTCCAAATCAAGGGGCTTACGCTTATACCTTTGCGCAAAATTTTATCAAAACTATTCCGCCGGTGTATAAATTATAAACTCTGCCGGTTGCAAACTATTGGCAAAATCGCTATACTTTGTGCTATATATGAAAATCCAGTATTTAGGTCATGCAGCATTTCTATTGAAAAACAAACTAGGGAGTGTGCTGACAGACCCATTTGATCCAACAATGGTTGGGCTGAAGTTTCCCAAGGTGGAAGCAGATATAGTTACTGTTTCTCATCAGCACCAGGACCATAATCGGGCAGATTTGGTTGGCGGCCAACCGGTAGTTTTTGATTTCCCCGGAGATTACGAGCGAAAAGGGATACGTCTTTTTGGCTACCAAACTTATCATGACAGTGAAAAAGGCAGGGCTCGCGGTGAAAACATAATGTTTAAGATTGTTATTGACAATATTGTTGTTTTGCACTGTGGAGATCTTGGGCATTTGTTGGACGAGGAGACTCTGGAGAAGGTTAAAGACACCGACGTGCTACTTGTTCCTGTTGGGGGGTTTTATACCATTTCTGCCAAAGAAGCGGTTGAATTGACCGAACAGATAAATCCGGAGATAATTGTACCGATGCATTTTAATCATCCCCGGCTCAATCAACAAACCTTTGGTAAACTCTCGGCAGTGGATGAATTTCTTAAACTGATGGGTAAAGAGAAATTACAGCCGCTCAAAAGACTGGATATAACACCCGAGGCTTTGCCGGAAAAAGAAGTAGTGTTGTTGGAGTTTTGACATGGATGAAACACAAAATAAATTACCACCTCACAATCAAGAGGCTGAACAGTCGGTGCTTGGGGCTATTCTTATTGATTCTTCCTCAATTGCTTTGGTATCGGAGCTTTTGAAGCCGGAACATTTTTACTTTAAAGAAAATCAACTAGTGTATCAGGCGATGCTGGCGCTTTTTCAAGAAAACAAGCCAATAGACATCTTAACTCTGTCAAGCGAGCTCAAGAAACAAAAAAGCTATAAAGAAAGCGGAGGCAAAACTTATTTATCGCAACTGGTAGATATAGTGCCAACCTCGGCAAATATTGAGCATTATGCAAGAGTAGTAAAGGAATCGGCGATAAAAAGACAGATGATTAGTCTCGGTTCGGAGTTAGTGCGCAAAGCCTTTTCTGAAGAGGGAGAGGTTGGAGAGCTGTTGAACTCGGCCGAGGCGCAAATTTTTGCTTTGTCACAGGAAAATGTAAGACGAGATTTTATTCCGGTCAAAGATATTCTAGCCTCAAGTTACGAGCGGTTGGAGCAGGCGGTAAAGTCAGGTTTGGGGCTTAGAGGCTTGCCAACTGGATTTAGAAAATTAGACAATAAACTAGCTGGGTTGAACCCGTCCAACTTAATTGTGTTGGCAGCCAGACCAAGTGTGGGTAAAACTACTTTAGCCTTGAATATTGCCAGTTACTTATGTTTGGAAGAAAAAAAATCTATTGGTTTTTTCTCGCTTGAGATGAGTAAAGAAGAACTTGTGGATCGCTTATTGGTTATGGAGGGAAGAATTGATTCGTGGAGGCTTAGAACCGGCAGACTTAACGAGGAGGAGATGGCTAGAGTTACCGAGGCTTTGGGCCGCTTGGCTGATGCCAATTTGTTTATCGATGACACTCCGGCAATTAGCATTACCGAAATGCGCACTAAAGCCAGGAAACTGCAAATAGAGAAAAAACTTGACTTGATTGTTATGGATTATATACAACTGGCACAGCCGGGCAGATATGCCGATTCAAGAGTACAGGAGGTCTCCTACATTTCGCAGGGACTAAAAAATATTGCTCGAGAGTTAAGAGTGCCGGTTATTGCCTTGTCGCAGCTGTCACGCGCAGTGGAACAGCGCGGAGAGAAAAAACCGCAACTGGCAGATTTGCGTGACTCCGGAGCTATTGAGCAGGATGCGGATATAGTAATGTTTTTGTATCGAGCAGAGGAAGAGGAGGAGCTTCTACCGGAGGGTAAAAGAAATGTTAAGCTGCTTTTAGCTAAACACAGAAATGGTCCAACCGGCGAAATTTCCTACCTGTTTCAAGCCGATCAGCTTCGTTTCTACGAAATAGAGGAACGAGAAGAGGTATAAGGTATAATATGCTTATTAAGCCAGAGTGCTGGAATTGGTAGACAGGCACGGTTTAGGACCGTGTTCCCGATAAACGGGAGTGTGGGTTCGATTCCCACCTCTGGCACAAAATGCAGCAACTTTTATTACAACTGGGCGTATTTGTTAGTTTAGTTTTGTGTTTATTTTTGTTTTGGCGCGAGATTAAGCGAACTTCAGCTAGTGAAGAGAAAACAATTGATGTTTTGTTTGCCTCTTTGTTCTTGGGGATTATTAGTGGGCGAGGCCTGTATATTATCTTAAATTGGTCAGAGTTTGAGCCAACGATTTTAAAAATTCTGCTTTTTTATGCTTTCCCGGGAATATCAGAGCTTGGTTTTTGGTTGGGGTTTTTATTAAGTTGGGCTGTATATAGCAAAAAACAGAAGCTTGATTTTTATCAGCTAATGAAAATGCTTATTTTGCCGCTTTTGTTGGCAGGGACGCTGTTGTCGGGTTTTTATTATCTGCAAAGCGCAAAGCCTTACTTTATTTATAAAGGGGCTGCTTTTCTTTTGTTGCTGTTGTTGTACCGCTTGGTTATTGTTGGGTTTTATAAGCGTGAAAAAATCTCTTTAAAAGGGTTGTGGATGTTCCTTATTACCGGCTTGTCCTTGTTTAATTTTGTGGTTGACTTTTTCAAGGATGAGGCTGTATACTTGTTTGGGCAAAAAGTATTGCGGTTCGAACAACTCTTTTACGGAGCTGTTTTTTTATGGGGAACTGTATGGTGGTTTAAAAATTTACTGTTCAAGAAAAAATGACAGACGGAAAATATCCGGAGAAAATATTAACCAATATCAAAGACTATTTTGAAAAAGAACGCAAGCATACACTAAAAAGACTTAAACAGCTGGATGAGGGAGATCCTTTTTTAGATCCGGATCACGCCAATGACAATGCTGATATTGGAACTGATGTGCGTGAAGAGTTGGCGCATCAACAGACGGTTGCCAACCGTGAGGCTTTACAAAGAAAACTTAAGGAGATAGAGGCGGCGCTTGAGCGAGTTCGTGAGGGCAGTTATGGTTTTTGCAAAAAGTGCGGCAAGCTCATCAATACTGACCGACTTTCAACTAATCCCTTTACGGTGTACTGCATAGACTGCGCAAAGAAATAATTTTGCAAGCGGTTATCCAGCGAGTATAATGTTTGCATGGGAGAGTTAACAAGGTGGTTGTTGCCGCTTTCTTTTGTCTTTGGATTGGCCTTAATTGCTTCTGTTTTTTCGCAAAAAATCAATAAACCCAACCTTATTGTTTATATAATTTTTGGCGTTTTGCTGGGCAGCGTGATTAAAACACCTCTTTTATCTCAAGATTTTTTTCAGGCCTTGTCAGCGCTTGGTTTGGTGTTGCTGTTGTTTAGCATCGGGCTGGAAATGCCCTTGTCCCGCTTGGTTCGCTCTGGTAAGGCTGTATTGTATGCTGGGATATTACAGATTTTTTTGAGCGCACTGGTTCTATTTTTGGCAGTTTTAATTATTTTTAAAAGTCTTGCTGTAGCCGCTGTTCTGGCTTTCCCTTTGGCGATGTCTTCTACTGCAGTGGTGGGTAAGCTATTGCAGGAGCAGGGTGAAGACGTCAGCCTAAGCGGAGATATTACTTTGGGAGTGCTAATTTTCCAGGATTTATTTTCAGTTTTGCTTATTACTTTTTTCAGTTACTTTACCAGCGCAACCACCGCATCTGTTGATGGGGGAGTGGGATTTATATTGTTTGAACTGCTTAAAAAACTGACTGCAGTTGTGCTGGTGTTTTATTTTGTTTCCAAACTTATCAATCGAATGTTTGCTTTTAAGGAGTTGGGGAGGGAAGAGCTGTCGTTATTTACTTTTGCAGTGTTGTTTTTCTTTTTGTGGATTTTTGCCAAACTGCAGTTGCCGGAAACTACGGCCGGCTTTATCGCCGGAGTGTTATTGGCACAAAGAGTGGAAGAATATGAAATATTTTCTCAAGTTAGAGTGTTTAGAGATATTCTGTTGGTAATATTTTTCTTTGCGCTTGGCGCTGGTATTTTGCACCTGCAGCCTATTGTATTGTTTTTAGCGCTTTTTTTGGCAGTATTTTTGATGTTTGTGAAACTGGTTGTGGGTTGGGGGAGCTTTTTGCTGTTGGGTTTTCACAGAAAGACCGCTTTTTGGATTGCCTTTGACTTAATGCAACTTGGAGAGTTTTCGTTTATTATTCTGTCTGTTTTAGCAACCGGAAAGCTTTTGTCGCCCGCACTTTACCAGCTGTTTTTATTGGTGGTTATTTGGTCGCTTTTGTTGTTTGGCTTGATTTATAAACACAAGCTTGCTTTATACCAAGCCATCAATAACAAATTTGCGCCAATATTGGTTTTTTTAGAGCGCCGTGTTCAGATTCTGCCACAGGCTAAATTTGATCAGTTGGAGCTGCAAGATCACATAGTTTTGTGCGGCTATGGTCGGGTTGGCGCGTATATAGGACACGGACTGCTGTTAAGTAAAATCCCCCTTGTTGTCGTTGATACCAATGCAGCGACGATTAAAAAACTGGTTAAAAGAGGAATAACTGCTATTTATGGTGATGCAACCGAGACGGATATTCTGGACTATGCCCAAGTTGATAAGGCACGCTTTTTAATCGTTGCAGTACCGAATTTTGCAGAACAAGAGCGAATTATTTTGGCCGCGCGCAAGCTTAATCCCAAAATTCATATTTTTGCTAGAAGCCATCTTGCTCGCCATTTGCGCTTCTTAAAAAGTCTGCGCATTCCTTTTATAGTTCAACCAGAATTTGAGGCAGCAATCTCCATATTGAAACGAATTCTAAAGATATATAAGTTTGAAAAGGAAGATATTAAAAAAAGAATTCAGTATCTTAAAATGGAGCATGGACTCGAAAATTAAGTTATTTCTACTGTTTGGCTTTTTGTTTTTATTAATCGCAGCTGCTCAAGTCAAAACTTCTATATTTTTGTCAAAAAGAGAGCGGGTCAGCATTGCGGTTTTTGGGGAAAAGCCGTATGTTTTGTCTTATGATAAAAAAAATCATCTTGGGCATTTGGCTTATTTTGACCCAAACATTTTGGTAAATGTGCCGGGAGGATACGGTTGGTATCGGCTTGGCAGTGTGAGTTTACTTGGGAAGATAGAAGGACAGCAAAAAGAGCTGTTGAAAAGGACATTTGAGGAGCTGTCGGGAGCGTTTGTAGATATTGTTGTTTACCCAAAAGATAGCGCTGTTATAGACAGAACAAAGAGCGCTTTTGTTGATTATTTTCTCTCATCGCGTAGCAAAATAACCCCAAACTTTTATAAATTTTCAACCGACAATATTATTGACCGCTTTTTGTTAAAAAAGACCTTAAGACTGCGTATGGATAAATTGGTAATTTTGAGTTTAGAGAAAGACTATTTTAAGAAAAACAAAAAAAGCTATTACCGAGCCGAACTTTTGGACTCTCGACTTAAAGGGTTTTTTTATCAGGATATTTTTTCAAGTTCATTTTCCGACCCGCCTTTTTTATTTTGCCTTTTCTATTTAAAATTTTTATCTCTCTAACTTTAACAGGATATAAAGATTCAATAGTTTTCTTTATTTGGTATTTATTAGCTGTTTTATCAACCTCAAAAGAATAAACATTTTTTTTAGCTAACTGCGTTGTTTT
>FWPV01006778.1_pt1 | contig 21470 bp, 15 predicted proteins | sample 2228371 | NCBI WGS metagenome assembly FWPV01 (sample SAMEA103939776, study PRJEB20133) | metagenome | reverse complement strand
ATTTTCACGTTAGACGGTCATGCGCGGGGCGCACAACCCCAGAATGAAAATAGTATTGTTCTTGGGAGGGCTGCGCCCTCCCAAACCCTCCCGGTGGGGAGGGCTTGCCGCCCCCACGGCAGGGGGATGGGGAAACCCGGTTTCCCCCTATTTTCACCTCAGGAACAGAGTATGTCCAGAGTCCAGAACATCAAAGGGATGCGCGACCACCTGCCCCAGGCTATGTTGCTGCGCCAGCACATCCTGACGGTGATCACCCGGGTGGCGGAGCGTTATGGATTCGAGCCGTTGCAGACGCCGGTGGTGGAGTATGCCGAGGTGCTCGAGGGCAAGCTCGGCGATGAGGAGAAGCTGATCTATCGCTTCGAGGATCACGGGGGCCGGCGTCTGGCCCTGCGCTACGATCAGACTGTGCCGCTGGCCCGGGTGGTGGCCCAGTACGGCGGGACTCTGGCGCTACCCTGGCGCCGGTACGCCTACGGGCCAAGCTACCGTGGCGAGCGTCCAGCGCGGGGGCGGTACCGCGAGTTTTACCAGTTCGATGTGGATATTGTCGGGAGCGGCTCACCCCTTGCCGATGCCGAGATCGTGGCCCTGCTCACCGATGCGCTGACTGAACTCGGCTTTCCTGGCTTTACCACGTTGCTCAACCATCGCCAGGTGATCGGTGGCATCGCGCGGGTCAGCGGTCTCGACGAGGAGGCTGCCGGGGGGGTGTACCGGGCGATTGACAAGTTCGACAAGCTGGGCGCCGATGGGGTGCGTGAGGAGTTGCTGCGGGCCGGCGTGCAAGCAGCCGCCGCCGACCACATCCTGGCGCTGGTGCAGATCGAGGGCGAGCCTGAAGCGGTGCTGGCCGCGCTGACGGAGCAACTGGCCGGCGATGCGCGCGCCTCTGCTGCGCTGGAGAATCTGCGGGCAATCATCGCTGGCCTTGCCGCTATGGGCGTGCCCGCGGAGCGCTACCGTGTCGCCCCGCGCCTGGCGCGCGGCCTGGCCTACTATACGGGCATGGTCTTCGAGACGAACACTCCCCACTGGCCCGAGGGCTCGCTCCTCGGCGGCGGACGCTACGACGAGTTGATCGGCCAGTTTGCCGGACGTCCGGTGCCGACGGTCGGTCTGGCCTTTGGCATTGACCGGCTGCACGATGTTATGGAAGAACTGGGTCTCGGTCCGCGCGCGCTGGCTACGGCTACGGCCTATGTAACCATCTTCAATGCCGAATTGACCGGCGCGAGCCTGGCGCTGGCCCGCGAGTTGCGCGCCGGGGGGGTGAATACCCTGATTGGTCTCGACTCCCACGCGGGGTTGGGGAAGCAGTTCAGAGAGGCCGACCGCAAGGGGGTGCGCTATGCGCTGGTGCTTGGCCCCGATGAACTGGCGCGCAACGAGGTGGTGTTGAAGGATCTCCGCACCGGCGAGCAGCGCAGTGTGCCCCGCGACGAGGTGCTGGCGGCCCTGGGGGTGTAGCGCTGTGAGGCTGTGGAGCTGAAAGCCCTACTCGTGGGTTTCCGTGGTTCCCGGCCACGCTGGCGGCAGTTGAAAACGGCCGTCGGGTTGAGGCGCAAAGGGATACACGGCCACGACCGCATCGAGGTTGAGCGGGCCGTAGAGGTGGGGGAAATGTTCGCCGGGGTGTGATTCCTCGTAGCGCAGCTCGGCGCTGAGGCGCGCCGGGTCCACGGCCAGCAGCACCAGCCCGGTTTGCCCCGCAAAGCGCGAGTTTGCCACGCGGAGCACCTGGTCGCGGGTTGAGAAATGGATAAACCCCTCGGTGGCCAGCGTGTCGGCCACGTAGCTCCCCGTGGTGCGGGCTGCCGTCCAGGCGGCGCTACTGGTGATGTGGTAAATCATTTCACCTGATCCATGCGGCTGCGCCGCACAACGACACGATGAACATAGGTTTTTCCTGGGAGGGCGCAGCCCTCCCAAACCCTCCCCGCTGGCGGGTTATTTCCTGGGAGGGCGCAGCCCTCCCAAACCCTCCCCGCAGGGAGGGGGATGGGGAAACCCGGTTTCCCCGTATGTTCATCTCAGAATGGCCGGTTCTGACCGATTGCCCGCAGGCCCTCCTGTAGCGTTGCAGCGGTACGGAGGCCTGTCAGGTCCACCCCCAGGTGAACCAGCGTCTGCGCCACTTCAGGGCGAATGCCGACGATTACTGTCTCGGCGCCCATCAGACGGGCGGCGCCGGCTACCCGAAGCAGCGCCGCGGCTACCTGGGTGTCCACCACAGCTACCCCGGTAATGTCCAGCACGACCGTGCGGGCCCTGGCCGCCTCGACCTGTTCCAGCAGCGTACTGAGCAACAGGCTGGTGCGTTCGGTGTCGAGGTTGCCGATAATCGGCGCCACCAGGGTGCCGGCGCTGATGGGAATAACCGGCACCGACAACGAGGCGATGACGCGGTTGAGTTCGCGCTGGGCCTCCAGGCTGGCCTGGAGCTGCGCCGCAATGGCCTGCTGCTCTTCGACGGCCTGACGCAAGGCGGCGGTACGTTCCGCGATACGCATCTCCAGGGCGGCGTTGCTGGCCGCAAGGGCCTGGTTGGCCGCCTCGGCGTCAGCGCGGGCCGCAGCCAGGTGACGCAGGGCCTGGACAGTCGCCCGGGCGCTCAGGAAGCTCACCAGAGCGACGGCAAGCAGCAGCAGCGGCGCATTGTAAAAGGCGGTGTTCCACGACATGCTGTAGCGTATGCCGGGAGGAAGCTGGCTTACCCGAAACACACTGATAGCCACCGTGATGATCAGCACGTTCCAGATGTGGATCGGCGCCAGCAGGACTCCGGCAAACAGCACGGGGAGAATGGTGAAGAAAAGAATATTCGCGGAGAAGAACCGGCCAGGAATGGAAGACGCTACGACATAGATCAGAACGCCGATGACCAGATAGGCGCCCAGGGTTACCCGTCCCGACCGTCCAAGCCAGTATGCCCCGGCGGCGACAGCAGCGACGGTCAGGAGTTGTCCGATCCGTAACAGCGCATAGCCGGTTATCAGACTGATCGGTACGTAGCTCAGGCTGAGCGCGATCAGGCCAAGCGCCAGAATGCTCAACACCCGCCTGCGACGCTGTATGTCTTCATCGGGAACGCGCAGTCTCGTGAACCATACGCCCAGTCTGTCCATCGTTGTCCCTGGTCGCACTTAAACCGTGGTTCGCACCCGTTATCGCATTGCATTATATCCACCGGCTGCAACCACCTTGACACCGGGGGCGCGGCACGGTAGGCTGTAGCCGATAAGCGATTGAAAGGTCTATGCTGCTGCGCCCGCTGACGCTTCTGATCCTGGCCGGGCTGAGCTTTCTGGCTGCTCAGGGCACCGGCCTGCGGATCTTCTTTCATCTGAGCTACCTGCTGCCCGGCCTGCTCGCGCTGGCGATGCTCTGGGCCTGGCTCAACCTGCGTGGCCTGGTTGTTGAGCGCGAGACCCTCACGCCGCGGGCCACGGTAGGGGAGTATGCCCGCGAGCGGATCACGTTGCGTAACCGCTGGTTCCTCCCCAAACTCTGGGTCGAGCTGTACGACGAGTCGGAACTCCCGGAGCGTGGCCCCGGGTTTGTCGCCTCCCTGGCCGGTGGGGAGATCGGGCGCTGGACGGCGCGCACGCGCTGCACCCGGCGCGGGCGCTTTCGCCTGGGGCCGGCCACTCTCATCAGCGGCGACCCCTTTGGCATCGTGCGGTTGCGTCGCTCTGCGCCGGCAACCGCCGAGATTCTGGTCTACCCCCGCGCGGTGGATCTGCCGGAGTTCCGGCTGCCCGGCGCCGAGTTGCCGGGTGGGCAGGCGACCCGCGCCCGCAGCTTCCAGCTCACGCCGAATGTGGCGACGGTGCGCGAATACGCTCCAGGCGACAGTATGAACCGCATCCACTGGCGTTCCACGGCGCGCCTGGGCCAGTTGATGGTCAAGGAGTTCGAACTGGACCCGAGCGCCGATGTCTATCTGGTGCTGGATATGCAGGAACGGACTGTGGTCTGCGACACCCGCCTGGCCCGGCCACACCGCCCCGAAGATGCGCGCGACAGCGCTCCCTGGTGGGCGCGCCAGCCTGCCGCGCCGCCCGCGCCTGAGCTGGAGAGTACCGAGGAACACGCGGTGATGGCCGCGGCCTCGCTGGCCCGCGCGCTGCTGGCGCAGAACCGCGCGGTGGGTCTGGTGGCCTGGGGTCAGCATCGTGAACTCATCCCTGCCGAGCGTGAGGCCCGGCAACTCTTCAAGATCCTCGAAGCCCTGGCCGTGCTGCGAGCGGAGGGCGCCCACGCGCTGGCCGAGGTGCTTGTGGCGGAAAGCCAGCGCTTCGGCCGCAACTGCACCCTGGTCGTCATTTCCGCCTCGGTGGACGAACGGTGGGTCAGCGCTCTGCAACAGCACCTCTACCGTGGAGTGCGGGCCGTAGTGCTCTTCGTGGATCCCCGGAGCTACGGCGGCTGGCAGGACCCCGAGCCGGTTCTGCGCCGGCTGGCCGAGCTGCGCGTGCCGGTCTATCGCCTCCGACAGGGGCAGCCGCTGCCCGATGCGCTGCGCGAGCCGCTGGGGATGGAGCGCCAGGAGTTGCGAGGGATGTAGCGCATCAGAACGACCTGCGCGATAATCTGCAATCCAAAATCTAAAATGGTATCAGAGCCTATGCCTCCCTCCTGTATCTACCCTGGCGCGATCCACATCCACACGACATACTCCGACGGGACCGGCGCCTTCCCCGAGGTCATCGCCGCCGCCCGTGAGGCCGGTCTGCGCTGGATTATCGTCACTGACCACGACACACTGGCGGGGTTGCCCTACGCTGGCTGGCACGATGGGTTGCTGGTGCTGGTGGGCCACGAAATCACCCCTCCGCGCAACCACTTCCTGGCCCTCGACATGGGTGAGGCAATCAGCCATGACTTGCCGCCGCAGGCCTTCATTGATGCAGTGTACGCCCGTGGCGGATTTGGCATCATCGCGCATCCCGATGAACGGATACGCAACGATTTCAAAGATTGTTACCGCTGGAACGACTGGACGATTGACGGACCGACCGAACGGGCGGGCCGGCCGGTGGGCCTGGAGTTGTGGAACGTGATGAGCGACTGGGGGGAGAACCTGACCCGGCGCAACCGCTATCTCCACTTTTTTGTGCCGACGCTGGGCCTGAGCGGGCCGACCCCTGCCACCCTGGCCTGGTGGGACCGCTTGAACATCGTCGGGCGACGCACGTTCGGCATCGGGGGTGTGGACGCCCACGCCTTCAAGCACCGGGCGCCCTGGGGAGAAATCGAAGTCTTTCCCTACCGCTGGCTTTTCGGAACACTCACTAATTACCTGCTCCTGGATCGGCCCTTGCACGACGATCCGCAAGTGGCAACCCGGCAGGTGTATGCGGCCCTGGGCGCAGGGCGGAGCTACTTCGTCAACCGGCTCGATGGCGCCGCGCCCTCGATTATCTTCACGGCGCGGCGGGGCAGCGAGGTCTACACCATGGGTGATACCGCTTCGATTGCCGATGGTCCGCTGCTGATCGAAGCCGACGTGGGACGCAACGCCTACATCCGCCTGATTGCCGACGGCGAAGTGCTCACCAGCGGGGTGCGCCGCATCCGCCAGAGTGTGGACGCTGGCGCGGTGTACCGGCTCGAGGGGTATGTGGGAGGGAAATCGTGGTTGTTTACTAATCCGATCTATGTCGAAGACTAGTGGTTTGTCAACCAGGTTGTGATGGATAGTTCTTTGCGGGGAGGGCTTCGCCCTCCCACGCCCCCTCCCGCAAAGTTCATCACAATTATCGTGGCAGACCACTAGGAGAAGCTGGAGTTTCCCGCGGAGGGGAAGGTTTGGGAGGGGGTGGCTCTCCCAAACCCGGGTTCATCCCCACGGCGGGCGGCAAAAGCCGATGCCTGCCTGCCATTCGATCCACAGATCAACTACTGGACAGGATCAGGATCCCCAGTAACAAACCAAGCAGTATGAGAATGGACAGGCAACCCGAGCCTGTATCCTCAGACGACTGCGGCGAATGAACGTAAATCACCTCGGGTGCGCGGTGGGGCATAACGCTCCGCAGCAGCGCTGCCACAATGAACGCGGTGATGGCCGCAGTGCCCACAATAACAAACAGCAGATCACTGGGGGTATCCATAGCTGGCTGCTCCTTTGATGCGCTCATCTGACTGACATTCGGATGAGCATAGCATAGCAGCCATCAGCCGACAGTAGTTGGTACAGATGGAAGTACTATACCCCTCCAGTGAGCCGCCGTCACGGGGTATGTGGAGCGACATTCTCCCGGTATGCATCCGACAACAAGGACCTGTGCCCCGACAGATGCCGACAATGCGGATCAGGTGAGCGGCGCTGGCGCATGCAGCGCCAGCAGGCGCAGCCCCTCGAGGCGCAGCACGTCCGGGTAAAGGGCCTGGTAGATGCGGCAGTTGGGTGAAGGCGCATCGTAGCGCCCGGTTGCGCGGTAGGTTGTCACGGCGCACCCGCCGGCGCACCAGTAGCGCCAGTCACAGGTGCTGCAACCTTCTTTCAATTCGACCGCCACATTCTGAACGCCACTACGGTCGGCGCGGATGAGGGCAAGGGGGTCATCGGCGGCGACAGTCGTAACCGGTTGGTCAATGACCATCTGGCATCGAGCGACGTTGCCGTGGTGGTCAAAGACAAGGTAGTGCTCCCCAACACCGCAGGGATGGCGATGGCTGACCCCAAGATGGGCGCGATCGAGTAACGCGCCGAGCAAGCTATAGCGCAGCGGTCGCCCGGCAATGACAGCGTAGGCTGCCCGCATGCCTTCAATGATGCGATCCTCGGCTGTGGTCAGCGTCGGCGCGCCGGTAACGGTGGGCCGGACGAAGTTCAGGGTGAAATGTACGCCCAGGTCCAGCAGTTCAATGAGGAGTGCGGGCAAGCCCGAGACGCTCTGGGGCGTTACCGTAATCGAAACGGTGGGCGTAAGGCCGCAAGCGAGCGCGCGACGCAGCCCGTTCAGGGTGGCAGCCGCCGAAGCGCCGCCGTGAAACGTCGGTCGCTGGGCATCGTGACTGACGCTAAGCCCATCGAGGGAGACCATCAATCCCAGTCCGAGTTCGGCGAGCAGTGCCAGGCGCGGGGGTGTGAGGGTGGCGCCATTGCTCAAAATGCGCCCGCGGATCTCCAGGCCGTGCGCGGCGCCCTGCTGCGTCGCGTAGCGATGGAGTTCGGCAACCCGGCGCAGGTGCAGAAGCGGTTCGCCGCCGGCGTACTTGAACTCGACACGGCGGTAGCCTGCGGCAAGCGCCGAACGAAAGGCTGCGTCAATGGCTGCGCGGCCAATCGCGGAGGACATTGTCTCGCCGCTTTTCTCCAGATAACAGTACGTGCAGCGTAGATTGCAGGCATTGGTCACGTGGAGCCACACGACCAACCCGTCGGGCGGCAGCGGTAAACGGGGGGATTCATCGGGGGCGATCACCAGACCGAGGCGATGGGCGATGGCCAGAATATCTGTCGCCGCTGCGGTGTGCGGGCGCAGGGGCGGTGGTGTGAGGAGCAGGTCCCAGGTAGCCTGATTGAGCGCCGCCACCTGGCTGACCGATGGCACAAAAGCGATCCAGGCTCGGTCCGAGAGGCTGATGCGCCGCAGATCAGGATGCGGAGAAAGCGGCGCGGAGGGTCGCACTGGCGCAGGGATCGGCGGCATTGCGACCGGGCAGGCGCAGTCGCAGTCAGTAGCGGCTGCGCTCACGTCCATGCTATCGCCGTGGTCGAAGAGGAGCATGAACTCACTTTCAGATTGCATGGTGGAGGCGCACCGTTACTATCCCAACCTGGACAGTTGGACTTCGACCTCATTTTGCAAAAATTGGCATTCTTCGTTCCAGAATTCCGGCCACTGTTGTTCGCAGTGTTGAAGCACATCTGGATCGAGGGGGCCAACCATCAGCGCGGGCGGGGTGGCAGGCAATTCCTGCTCGGCGTGGTCGAGGATGCCTTGCACCTGGTTCAGGAAAGCGGGAGAACAGGTCTGCAAGTCGCTCCGAATGATCTCCCACAAACGCAGGTAAGTACGATCATTGCGCGCGTAGATGCGGCAATGGACCAGAGCGGTCAAGAGTTCTTTCAGGAATGCCTGAGGCTGCTGCTCGACGGCTTTGTGCCATGCCCGCTCGAAGGCAATGGTTGCGCTCATGAGCAGGGCGCTGCGCGGAAGCCGATGACGTCGAATAAGATCTTCGGCGTTAGTGAGGATGTGCAACGCATCAGCGCGCTGCTGTTGCAACCGGCGGATGAATGCCCGTTCAACGGCGATCTCCACCGTGGGCAGGGTAATATGCCCGGTGGCTGGATCACTGCTCACTGCCCCGTCCGCGTGGTTGAGCAGGGATTGAGCGCGCTCAAATAAATCGTTCATCCGCACGCGATCAGGGTTGGGTTTGCGGCCCTCATTGTAGGCCAGGGTGCGGAGATAGCGCGCGTGGGTAAGAAACACCTCGCACAGACTCGTCCGTTCATTAGCGCTCCGGAAGAACTCGGCTGCGGCACGGAAGTACTCCTCAGCCGAAAGATCGACGGGGTAGGGAGGATGTTTCAGCAACTCGTGACAGGCTATTCCCAGTTGCGCATTCACCTGTGCCAGTACGCGCTCGTTACCGGTGCTGGCGGCCAGGCTACGAGCGCGCTTGGCAAAGGTCTCAGCAGCCTCGGGCCGGTTGCGCTGGGTTTCGAGGATCGAGCTAACGTTGAAAATGAGCGCCTGGCGAACCGGTGAGATCTGGTCGCGGCGGATGGCCGTTCGCAACTCGATGAGCAGCCGCTCTGCCTCCTCAAAGTTGCCCAGATAGGCCAGGACATAAACCTGATTGATGCGAATCTGCGCCAACTGATCACTGACAGGCAGGTAGGTTGTGACCCGGCCGGATTCGTCCTGGTTGCGAAAATCCTGGAAGTTCTGGTAGGCAACCTGATACTCAGCGTATGCCTGTTCGTATTCCTGCACCGTACGATACATATAGCCAAGCAATGTTCGGGTGCGCCCGAGAAAATACCTGACATACCGCTGGAAGAACCCCTGACGCGGTAATGCAGCGGTTTCTGCCAGTACCCGCTCGGCAGTTGCCAGAGCGTCGCGAAACCACTCTTCGGCGCCGGTGTAGAGCACCTCCTGGTTGTGATAGAGCGTCAGCGCATGGGCAACGGTTTGTTTAAGATCATAGGAAAAATAAGCATCATCGCTGTACTGCGGCAAAAAGTCCTGCAACGCTTGCCGGCCCAACGCGACCACCTTCTGGTTCTCATTGCGGGCCAGGTGATAGCGCAACAACCAGAGGAGATCATCGGCGAGCACATGCTTTAAGTGCACCTGCGAGGGCGAGGCGTCGGTCAGTTGCACACGCCGGGGTTGGTAGCTGCGACCTTCGACTTCGGTCTCGAAGGCGCGCAGATTGACCCAGCGCCAGAACTCATCGCGGAGCAGAAGCGGCAGTTCATATTCACGGTTGTCGAAGAGGCGGAGTTGTGCCAGCAGATATTCCGAGTAGCCTGCCGAGAGGTCAACTTCAAGTTCGTAGAAAATCCGGTTGCTAATTGCCACGAGCAACGCGGCCCGTTCTGCGGGTTCGGTGGCGGGAAGGCGCAAGCGCTGTTCGTGCTCGCGGATCGCGATGGTGCGCAGGTAGTTGAGCGTCTCACCACGCAGGCCCATGCGGTCGGCGATCTGCCACTCGTCGATCATGCGGTGAACTTCGTCGTGGAGGTACAACAGCCCGCTCCCGGGCCGTTCTTTTACCAGCGCCACCTCGTTCAGGCGCGCAATCAAATCGGCATACTGCTGGCGTTCCTCGTCACTGAAGGTCTCGTGCGGCGCCGGCAGGTTCTGTTGGGCTAAAAAGGCGTCGAGTTGCTCGCGGGTCAGGCCGCGGCGGGCATAGGCCAGCACATAGAGGCAATAGGCCAGGACCTTAATGGGAAAACTTGCCCAGGGCAGCACGGGGTTCAGCACCTGGGTAATCAGGTGACGTTCAAAGCCGCTCCGATTGCGGGGGGTAAAGGCCGGCTGTCGGTTGGTCATGTGCAACCACACGTAGCTGGCAACCAGCAGTGGCGCGCCACCGCTCACCTGATACGCCTCAAAGACCTGGTTTGGGGAGGAGGCTGGCAGTGCATCCTTAAGATACTCGGCGATCTCCTGTTCGGTCAGCGGATGCAGGGATATCTGTCGCATCGCCACATCCGACAGGTGCGCGCAGCTTCCCGGGAGGGTCGCTCCGGTCCAGCCAGGAGGCGCCGGTCGCCCACAGATCACCACCAGCACGTGCCGCAGGCGGGGAATGACGGCGCTGAACCAGGCAAAGAAGAGGTCGAGGGCTGATGGAAAGCGCAGTTCAACCTTAGTGGCGTGTTGTGTTCTGGTGAGTAGATCCTGCAACTCGGGTTCCGGCTGCTCGCCGGTCAGCGACTCGGCGGTATCGAAGCGCAGGATCACCGGGCGCTGGAGGGCGACCTGGTTCAGGGCCTCGGCAAACGCCTCGCGCACCCCGGCCCAGCGCGCATCGAAGGCTGACCCGACGAGGCGATCGCGATCGTGCTCCAGTTGCGCGCGCAGCTCATAGTACCGGGCAAACGTCGTGCGCACGACCTCAGCGGCAAGGCGATAGGGTTGATCGGCGTCGACGCTCAGGCCATCAATGATCGTCTGCTCCAGAAACGCGCCGTTACGGTTCTGGGTATCGGCCAGGTCGATGATCCGCGCAATTACGGCCGGTTGCGGTTCGATCAGCAACGGTATCTGGCGCAGAAAGAAAGTTTTGCCCTGACCGCCACCGGCTTCCAGGTAAAGCACATGGCAATGCTCTAGATCGACGCTGACGCGTTCAAGGGCAGTGTGTAGCGCGTCAATAGTTGGTTGCTGGCCGATGTAGCGTTCAGCGATCGGAATTGGTATCGACACCTTCGGTCTCCTTATCCCTCCAGGTTGTCAGTACCTGCTTGAGCCAGGGTTCGACCACAAAGCCTCTAGCCTGCTCATCGTGGACGATGACATAGCTTGCGGCCAGGCGCTCGAGGCATTCCATGGCTGCAGAAAGCGAGGGGTAGTTGTCGCGTTGTTTGCCGAGCAACTCACGAACTTCGGTGACGCCAAAGGACTCACGGGTCGCCAGTTCGCGCAGGAGGGCGATGTCATCGTCGGAGAGCGGTGTTTCGCTCCCCCTGATCCGCTGGTGGCGCAGATGCTCCAGGATTTGCGGGTACAGTTCGGCGCGGCGTTCACGCTGATCGGGCACAAAGCGGATAATCGCCGCGGCGCGCTGCTGGCAATCGTGGGCCGCGAGCAGCGCCTGCAGGGAGGCGTCCTCGAAGAGCAGTTGCGCTCGTCGCGAGGAACCTACGCGCCACCAGAGCCAGCGAAACTGATCGGCCCATTGTGCGCAGGCTGACGGTTCTGGCGGCAGGGCGTTAAGACTGTGAAACATCCACTCATTGATTAAGAAGCCATAACGTTGGGGATTGGACTCAAGCTCTCGGGCGTACCAGGCCGCAAACTGTTGGTAAAGCTCGATACGCGTCCGGGTATCCAGCTCACGCTCGGCCAGGTCGGCGAGTGCCGGGGCCAGTTCGCTGCGCCAGAGGTAGCGCAAAGGGGCGCCGTCGTACTCCGTTACCAGATCTGCGGCCAGGTAATCAGCCAGCGCAGCGTGCAGATCGGCCAGCCGGAGCGGGGGAAGGCTCAATCGGGTCACCTGCCGGGTAGCGATGGCGAGCGCTTCAAGATCGAGACTGCGCAGCAGCGCCGCCACCGGGAGCAACCTGCGCGAGGCTGGCGCGAGACGCTCCAGCCGCTCCTCTAGATCGACGACAGGGCGTGCCGGAGCGCTCGCAAGAGCGGCCTGAACAACCGTGTCAGCGCCTGCTGTTGCAAGCTGTTGCCGGGCCTGGCGGAAGAGATGTTCCGCGAGGTAGGGGTGTCCGTGGGTGATCATATGCACCTCGCCTGCCAGAGGGTCAAGTTCGTAGTGCCGGGCCATCTCACGGATTTCACGCGCGGTTAGCCCGGGCAACGGCTGTTCCTGCACCACACGGGCCAGTTCAAAATAGCGCCAGACCAGCTGGCCCTGTCCGGTCGTAACGCAGAGCACCTTGCCGGTCAGGTACAGCGGGCGCAACAGATGCGTTTGCAGGGCTTCCCAGATAGCCTGGGCGTCAACATCCGTCCGTTGCTCCAACTGGTCCAGACCGTCCAGAAACAACACTAGCCGATCGGGATATTGGAGTGTCTCTTCCTGTGGAGAGGTCGGAAGGATCGCTTCAACTGACACGGCGCTGGCGACCTGGTCCAGGAGGCTGCTATCGGCGTTGTCTGAACCAAACCCTTGCAGCAAGGAGTTGCAAACGTCGGCAAGCCGCATGGATCTGGTAGCAAGCGCCGCCAGAGGGGCCCGCGGCTGGTACCCCAGTATCCATGACAGCCAGGCGGGCGGAGTGGGGAACGGGGGCTGTTCCGCAGCCGGGGCGAAGCTGATCCAGCACGTGGCGCTGAGTCGCCCCTCGCGAAGGGCAAGGAACAGCATCCAGATCAGCCAGGTTTTGCCCATCCCTGTCAGTCCATAGATGTGAAAAAAGTAATCTTTATTACGTTTTTGTAAGAAATTGTTAATCTGGCGAAAGTAGTCAAACAGCCATTGCCTTCGTCCGAAAAACTCCTTTGAAACGTTTGTGTTTATCGCTTTCAAGCAGACAACTCCATTCACAGAAACAATTATGTCGCTACCATACCACCGCAAACGAAAAAGCATAGCAGCCAATCTACCGAATGTTACACCCCTTTTCGCAGATGGGAAGAAGGCAACGTCCTGACAGATTCCTGACAGCAAACCGACAACTTGCCGACAGGTTTCCGTCTTATGACGAATGGAGGCAGCGGCGTGGCCCCGGCTCCGAATCGTCTCTCCGGGCCCGCGCCGGTCACCGGTCAGGATCATAGTTGATGAGGCGGTATCCGGCATGACGCGCATAATCAATATATTTATGCTGCTTTTCAAGCTTGCTGCGTAACCGTTTGATGGCTTTTTCCAGGGCCTCAATATCATTTGATTCGTTCTTGTGGTAAATCTTGCTCGCCAGGTCACTTTTGGAAATTATTTTGCCGCGACGCTGCCACAGCTCATCGAGGATCTTGCGATCCGTGGGGGTCAACTGCAACGTCTCGTCACGTTGTGCATCGAAACAGACAAAGCCCTCGGCATCGAGGGAGAGCAGCGGCACGGGTTGGGGAATGATCCGGTTGAGCAAGGCGCGGGAGATCCTGGCTTCCGGGGTGTCGATCAGATTGCAGTGTTGCTCGACCAGTTCGCGGGCGAGCTGGATCATCCGGCGGGGCGACCCTTGCGCGGCGCGCGCCAACTGCGCGTCGGCATCGCCGCCCGGCTCGCAGAGATCCTGAAAACGGTTGACAAGCGCTGCGCGTGTGACCCGTCCTGCCGGCTGGCTGTAAGCCTGAAGGCGGCGAGCCAGGATGGCCAGCAGGTCATGCTCGCGCCAGCGCAGCAGATAGCCTGGCGGACGTTCACCGACCCGCCCGACGCGGTGTTCGGCAAAGAGCGACTCCAGCACATCGGGAAGAAAGAACTTGAAGGCATAGCCTGGATGTTCAATCACCGGGAGATCGCTGATCAAGGGCCGCAGGCGCGCCAGCACCATGTCAGGATTGTGGATCGTCCACTGATCCTCGTCGGTGCGGTCGAGCAGGATGTAGAGGCTGACGAAGCCTCCCAGGCGGGCGAGTTCGAGCAGTTCTGTTTGCAGGTCGCTGTCGGTGAGGCCCTCATAATGTCCGGCAAACTCCTCGACCAGCGTCCGGGCATTCGGGGGTGTGGCGCGGAGGCGATAGGCGCGTGCCAGCTCCGCCACGGTTTCCGGGGCCAGAGCGGGCTCAGGCAGGCGCATCCGGTAGGGCGGCGGAGAGGCCCAGTAGCGAAGGGCGTGCAGGCGCAGCAGAGTGTGGGGTTGCTCGAGGAACCGCTGGTGAGCCTCCGGGTTGCTCTGGCAGCGCTCCCAGAGTTGCCGGCAGGCCTGCTCGGCGATGTAGCGAAGGTAATCGCGGGCGGTCAGAGTGGCCAGATCTGCCGGCAGCCACTTGTAGTCGGTAATCTGTACGACCAGCGCTGGCGGCTGGGCCTCGAGGCCGCAGAGGCGGGCAATCTGCAGCCGCTGGCTGGTCTTGCCATAGCCGCGGGGCGCAAACAGCACCGCGCTGGCCGGCTGGCGCGGATCGCCCCGCAAGGCCTCGAACCACTCCGGCTCGACGAAGTAACTGGCAAGCAGTTCTTCCCGATCGGCCTCGTAGTACTCAAACGGGTTGCGCTCGAAACCCTGAACTTCCAACCACCGCCGGATCTGCACGGGCATACCCCACCTCCCGGTAGGTGTCCGCTCCGCCAGGCGGCCATCGGGTGTACATGGTTACGCCGGGAGGAAGCCGTGTTAGCTACGGATGTCCGTTTATGCGCGCCCTTCGCGAGGCTGCGATGCTTGCTCGAAGAAGATCCGCAGGTCTTTCAACGCTCGGTGGTAAGTGTCTAGCTTTGCTGCATTCCGGGAATCGTGAATATCTATGAGTATCTTGTCAGCCAATCCCTGAAAAGCGTTCTGTTCTTCTGTCCCTTGCAACCAGCGTTGAATGTATTTCAGAATCTCCCGGTCCCACGTCGTGTATGGGGTCGCCTCGGTATCCAGGAGCCTGGCAACGTAGCTGGCAAGGGCTGTGTTCAGGCCGCAGGCTGACGCGCTTCGCAGCAGTATGAGCCACCAGCGGTAGAGCGGCCGGTCTTGCTGCGTGCCCTCACTGAAGTTATAGTCGGCTGTTTCGTAGGGCGATGGTGTCTCAGACCATGGCCCCCTGGACGGCGTGCCTGTCAGGATCAAACGAAGCAGATCTTCGGGCAGAATACCGCGCTGTTTGCGCAGCGAGTTTTGCACGGATCGCTCGTACCATTCCTCGAACCATCTGCGAGTGTCGGCGCGAACGCCGGCAGTGGCTGGATCGTTGTTCCAGTGCTTGATCAGCTCCGCATCGAGGCGCGCCCGGCAACGTTCCCCATCACGGTACACCAGTTTCTCATCTTCCAGGTCTTTGAGCGCCTGCACAACGTCATTATCTTCTCCCAGGGCTTTCATTGCGCAGTACTCCTGCATTGTCGTCACGTGCAGCGCCTGATCCGCCACCAGGAGCACGGCAAGCAGGCGGTAGGCCAGGCGATCCTTCCGCTCCACGTACCACGCGGTGAAGTTCGGTCCATTGCTGAGGTGGGGTAATTGTGGAATAAAAAGCCGCGGAATACTGATCGTCTCGTCGGTCTCGATCTTCAGGGTGTCAATGTAGAGCCGCCGGCCAAACTCCGGGTTCCGCGTGGTGACGACAAACCGTACCTGCGTCTGGCTGCACTCGTGCAGGGGCAGCAAGCTAAGGCCGTGAAAGGCATTACGACTATCCCGGCTCTGCGGGTCGCCAAGCTGGTCAATATCGTCAATCAGCACCCAGAAGGGCTTTCTACGAGGAGCCTTCAATTCGGTGAGGTAGCGCTGGTTCAGCCACCCTGAGATCGGGTCTTCGGACGTCGCCCGTTTGAGGGCGTGCCGGTCCCAATGGACGTGCAGGCCACGGGTCTGGCGCAGGCGAGTGGCGATAACGTTTTTGAGCAGAGCCAGTCGTTCGATGCTGCTCTGCTGCGCATCACCGGGGGCCGACAGGAGCAGATAGTCGTGCTGCAGTTCATGCAGCTTTCGGGCGATCTGGTACAGGATCGTGGTGCGCGAGGCTTGTTGCGCCTGTCCGTGCACATTCACGACCCGGTAGCGGCTACGTTCGATCCGCTCGAAGATCTCCTCGATCTGTTCGCTCTGACTCTGATTGGGCGGGTGGTACTGTCCCCGGGGTTGCAGGTTCTGCCGCCGGGCCGAATGGTCCACCAGGGCGCGGTTCCAGCGGGGATGGCGCAGGTACAGGGCGGGGATCCACCATGCGTGCAGGTCGCCAACCCATCGGCTCTGCTGACCAAGGCTATGCCTCCAGAGCGCCCGGCGCATCGAGTACGCTGCGTGCAGCAGCGTCTCGCCGCGGGCCAGCGCCGCGTACCACGCCTCACCGGCGACACCCGCAGCGGTGGCGCTGATGGAAACGGTCATCATAAGCATGGCTGGCACGGAGCTGCTGAAGGCGTTGATCATGCTCCAGCGGTCGCTGGAGAGCGGTTGCTGGCTCTGATCGCCTGGCGTTCCTGAGTGACAGGCAAAGCAACTAAAAAGCCAGATCGGACTGTCCTGTGTCAGGGTGGCGAGTTCGAGGGCGCCGAGCAAGGCGTCATCGATCTGTAGCGCGCTCAATGGCTGTCCGGGAGCACGGGGCTGAAAGGCGCCATGTCCGAAGTAGTGCAACGCCACCGGCGCGTGCTGCTGAAGCGCCTTTCGCACGTGGGAGCGTTTGCAGCCGATGCGCGGTTTGGGACAGTCACACCAGACCAGTTCACTGCGATGCAGGCGGAGATGGTACGGCCGCGCGCGGCGCTCAGCCTCGCGGAGGGACGGCGTCATCGCTCTGGATGGTAGCAGGGGCAGCATCGGTATCGGCTGATCCAGGGTTACGTTCTGAGGCGGCTGGTATGGATCCGCCGCGATGGTACGAACAATCACGATCGGGCGCTCGATGTGCAGCGGCGCAGGGTGATCCGGTTCGGTTAGCGCTTCCCAGGGCAGGAGGAGCAGGGCGTCGTACCAGGCGTTGCGTACCCTGAGCAGGGAGAGGTTGATCAGGATGCATCCGAGCCCGGGGCTTGCGGAGCCAGAAGCAGGCTCATGCTTATGATCCTCGAGAAATTTCCAGATGACTTGCTGAGCGGACAGTCGTCCTTCAGGGGAGTGTGTTGCAGAAAGACGCCGGAACAGATTAATGCCCACAAAGCGTGCTGGCTCGCGCAACGCGCCAGAGGGCCTCGCGAGATCGCCTGTCACTCCGTCGGTCAGGCCAAGAGTATGCAACGCCTTCCAGTTCCCTTCGTGCTGCGCCAGGATCCAGTATGTCCGTCCGGCCTGGGTATCGTCGAAGAGATCCGTCAGCACTGCAATGGTAGCCGGCGTGGGCAGGCGGCAGCATCCGCTGGTTTCTGCGATGAGTACGCTTCCATCCAGGGCCAGCCGTTCCCTGCGGATCAACACCGGAAGGTCAGCTTCCAGGGCATGATCTGGAACGGCAGCACATTCTGGTAAAAAGATAACTGAAAGGATGTCCACCGACGCGACCGATTACGCCTCTGCGCGCGCTTCCTGTTATGACGTGATGATCATCAGTGTATGGGGTAGCAGGAGTGATGTCAATATCAAAAGCATGCGTATGCAGGGCTGATACGACGTCGTTGGGGCAAGCGTGGAACGCCGGGCTTCTGGTGGCTGGTCAACCTGGTTGTGATGGATAGGTTGTTGCGGAGAGGGCTTCGCCCTCCCATGCCCCCTCCCATCGCATCCCTCGCTGCCATGCACCGGAAAATCTTGTGGGGCGGCTTAGAGCCTATCCGAATAACGCAAGATACCGAAAAACCGCCCCTTCGATACGCGCTGCGCGCTACTCAGGATGCGGTTTTTCGGATAGGCGCTTAGCCGCCCCACTGCCAGAAGCGGGCTTTACTCAAGCCCTGCATTTGTAAGTGTTCGCATTTCTCCCGGGAGGGAGAAGTGTGAGCACATACCCCTGGCTCTCCCTGTATCGCTCAGGCCCGGATCTCCTGACGCTGGAAGAGCACGTAGCCCAGGGCGAAGAGCAGGATCGTCCCGGCGATCAGGCCGACCATGTGTGGCCAGCCGAGCATGATGCTCTCACCAAGGGGCAGTGGCGCCCCCAGGATCGCTCCCTGGAGTTGCGACGGGAGCACGAAGCCCAGCGAACGCACCTCGGGGCGCAGCAGGGCTATGGTGGCCTCAGTATAGAGCACATTCGGCGACAGGCGGCTCAGCGCCTGCTCGAGCTGGGCCTGCGCCAGCAGTTCGGCGGGCAGGCCGATACGAATGGGCCGCAGGATCTGGGCAAGGATGCCGGCAATGATCCCCCAGAAGACGGTGAAGAAGAGCCAGGTGGCCAGCGCCGCCATCGCCGCTGTCGCCGGTTGCCGGAAGAGGATCGAGGCCAGTATGCCCAGCGCCAGCCAGACCCCGCCGTAGGCGATGGTCAACAGCAGGAACCACAGCAGGCGGGCCGTCTCCTCACCGCCGGGGGGTACGCCGAGGCGCAACAGGCCCAGCCCGGCAATGAGTAGCCAGATCGTTGTCAGGACCAGGGCCAGGGTGAACAGGCTTGCCAGGAACTTGCCCAGCAGCAGCGCGTCGCGGTAGATGGGCTGAGCCAGGAGCCGCGACATCGTGCGAGCGTTGAATTCGCCGTTCACCGCGTCGAAGGCGAGCGCGATGGCGATGATCGGCACCAGGAAGACCAGAAAGCCCACGAAGGCTGGCAACGGCTCCTGGCTGGTAGTGAAGAGCCGCAGGAACAGGAACCGATCCTGGCCGACGGTCTCGCGTAACTGGGCCGTGGCGGTGAACACCGTTCCCGCGGCGGTGAGCACGGTGATCAGCTCGAGGATGAGCATGCGCGTGCTGCTGAGGTAGTCGGCCATTTCTTTGCTCACCACGGCCCACAGGCCGGTCCAGGGCGAGCCTTCGCGGCGCGGCGCCGCGGCGTCGCCACTGGCGGATGTGCTACGCTGCGCGAGCATTGGTCGCCTCCTTCTGGAAGTAGCGCGCGTAGATCTCTTCGAGGTTGGGCGCTTCACTGGCGAGAGAAAGGAGTTGTCCGCCGGCCTCGACCACTGCCCGCGCTACGGCGGGGCGCAGATCGCCGATCGCTTCAAGCACGAACCGGGTCGGCCCGGCCCGTTGCACCCGCTGCACACCCTCAACCCGGCTCAACGCCGCCTCCAGCCCCCCGTCTCCCTCTGCCTCAACCGTAATGTGATAGCCGCCGCCGAGCACCTGGCGCGCCAGTACATCCACGGGGCCTTCGAGCACCATGTTGCCCCTGGAGAACAGGCCCACGCGATCGCAGACCGCCTGTACCTGGTGGAGCAGGTGCGAGGAGAGCATAATGGTGATCCCCTCGCTCCGCAGATCGCGAATAATCTCCAGGAACTCCCGCGCCGCCTCGGGGTCAAGACCCAGGGTTGGTTCGTCCATAATGATCAGCTCGGGGTGCTTCATCAGGATTTCGGCCAGACCAAGGCGCTGGCGCATACCTCGCGAGAACGTGCCAACGGCCTTGTCCATCACTTCTTCGAGGCCCATTCTGGTCAGCGCAGCCTCGATGCGCGCGCCGGCCTCTTTGCGGCTGAGGCCATTGAGCCGGGCGATGTAGGCCAGGTTTTCGCGCGCCGAGAGGGTATCGTAGAAACCGACCTGGTCGGGCAGATACCCCACACGGGCCTTGACGCTCAGCGGGCTGCGCGCCGGGTCAAGCCCCAGGACCTGCACCGACCCTGCGCTCGGCTCGGTCAGGCCAAGGAGCATCAGGATGGTGGTGGTTTTTCCCGCGCCGTTGGGCCCCAACAGGCCGAAGACTTCGCCGCGACGGATGGTCAGGTCGAGCCGGTTAACGGCTACGAAGTCGCCGTAGCGTTTGGTCAGGCCGCGAGCCTCCAGAACGATATCCATAGGGTACGGTACCTTCCACTACGCTGCAAGCCCTCCCCGTGGGGAGGGGCGTGGGGAACCCCGGTTTCCCCATCCTCTGACACGATGAAGACAGGTTCTTTCCTGGGAGGGCTGCGCCCTCCCAAACCCGCCCCCGCTGGCGGGTTGTTTCCTGGGAGGGCGTAGAGGCGCGGCGCCGCCGCGCCTCTACGCCCAAACCCTCCCGCGGGCCGCCTATGTTCACCTCAGCGGCGCCCGAAGCGCGACACCGCCAGGCCCACCACGCCCACGGCAATGGCGATCAGCACGATCCCCACGATGCCCCAGAGGGTCGAGGTGAGCACGGTGATGCGGAAGTCAATTGATGAGCTGCGCCCTTCCTCCGGGCGCGCGGTAAAGCTAACCACATAGTCGCCGGCGACAGCCTGATCAGCCGGGCGCAGATTGACGGTCACTTCCTGCTGCGCGCCAGCGCCCAGTTCGGCGATGTTCGCCGGCTGGAACTCCACCGTCCAGCCCGAAGGCGGGGTCCCGCTCATGGTAATATTGCGGGCCGAAGCGCTGCCGGTGTTGCGCACGAGCAGCGTATAGGTCGCCGTCTGGCCGATGGTGGCCTGACCGGAGAGTCTGCCGTCAGGCGTGGTGAGGTTTACCTGAGACTGGCCAACCACCTCGGCGGTGAGGGTCACTTCGGCGCGCACATCACCGCTCTCAGCTTTGATGTAAATCGGGAACGAGCCAGTTTCGACGCCTTCAGGCGCTTCGACCTCGACGCTGATGCTTTCCGAGCCGTTGGCCCGCACCGGCAGACTGGTCACCTCCTGGCCGGCGGCGCGGAACCGCACGAACCAGCCCGCCGGGGCTTCCGCCACAAGGTTGGTGGTCAGGTCGGTGTCGCCCGCGTTGCGCAGGGTGGTGTTGAAGCGGAACGTGCTGTCGGGCGCGCCGCGCACGCTGGGTAGATCCACATCGAACACGAGGCTGGGCGGGAGTTGCTCCTTGACTGTGATTTGCAATGGCAGCGTCACGCTCTCGCCATTGCCCTCGGCGACGACGGTAAGGCGGTAATCGCCCGGGGCGACAGTGTCAGCCGGCTCCACGCGCAGATCCACGCGCGTATCTTCATCGGGCAGGACGTAGGCCGCCTCGATGACCCGACCATCGCCGCGGAGGGTGGCGGTCCAGCCTTCGGGGAGGTCGCGCACGCTCAGACGCGCGACCTGCGGGGCGGTGGCGCGCAGGATCAGGGGAAAGTTGATGTCCTCGCCCCTGGCGACCTGTTGCGCCGGAAAACGGGTGAAGAGTGTGAGGTTGCTCTGGGCCATGGCCGCTGGCGCATGCAGCAGCGCGGGCGCTAGCAGGGTGAGCAGAACCAGGGCGATCAGCACGAAACGTCGCATTGCCAGGCTCCTTGGGTCAATCTGTGCATCGTGAGACATCCATGCGGCTTCGCCGCGCAACGCCAGAATGTACATATGAAGTGTTCCCGGGAGGGCTACACCCTCCCGGACCCTCCCGGCTGGCGGGTGGTTTCCCGGGAGGGCTACACCCTCCCGGACCCTCCCGGCTGGCGGGTGGTTTCCCGGGAGGGCGTAGCCCTCCCAGACCCTCCCGGCTGGCGGGTGGTTTCCTGGGAGGCAGCCCTCCCGGACTCTCCCGGTCGGGAGGGCTTGCCGTCCCTACAGGCAGGGGCGTGGGGAAACCCGGTTTCCCCCTATGTTCACATCAGTAGCTTACCATGGGACCGTGCCACCTGAGGTGAAAATAGCCCGCCCGCGGGAGGGTTTGGGAGGGCGAAGCCCTCCCAAGAACAAGAATATTTTCATTCTGGCGTTGTGCGCCA
>FWPV01005880.1_pt1 | contig 21476 bp, 18 predicted proteins | sample 2228371 | NCBI WGS metagenome assembly FWPV01 (sample SAMEA103939776, study PRJEB20133) | metagenome | reverse complement strand
GGAGATTGAAATTCTGAGCGAGACCCAAACCTGGGTCACTCACCAGCCGCGGTCGAACATGAACAACGCGGTGGGGATGTCGCAGCCCGAGGCGATGATGCGCGCCGGCGTGAAAGTTTGCCTGGGCAACGACGGCTTCTCCAACGCCATGTGGGAAGAGTGGAAAACAGCCTACCTTGCGCATAAACTATGGAATCACGATCCGCGCCGAATGTCCGGCACTGACGTTGTCCAGATGGCGGTCTACAACAATGCGGAGCTGGCTTCCCGCCATTTTGGCGTCGGGCCGATTGGGGTAATTGCGCCCGGCGCGCAAGCCGATTTAATATTAGTAGATTACCAGCCCTTCACTCAGGTGACCGCGGACAACCTGCCCTGGCATGTCATCTTTGGGTTTCAGGAGAGCATGATCACCACCACAATCGCCGCGGGTCAGATCTTAATGCGGAACAGGGAGCTGCTCACCCTTGACGAAGAAAAAATCGCCAGCGAGGCGCGCAAACGCTCTGAAAAGACCTGGGCGAGATTCGCCCAATCTTTCATTTCACATTAATTATTTGAAACGGAGGCTTGCATGGCAGAAGCGGGGGTAAGTTTACCGAAAAAGATTGGCATTATCGGCGGGACCGGAAAGGAGGGAAAGGGGCTGGCTTACCGATGGGCGAAGGCGGGGCTGGATGTGGTGATCGGCTCGCGCCAGTATGAAAAAGCGCAGGCGGCGGCAGCGGAGGTGAACGCGCTGTTGCAAGGCGCAGCGGAAGTAAGCGGCGAGGTCAATGCTGTGGCTGCCGAAGCAGCGGATTTGCTCGTCCTGACCGTGCCCTATGCCGCGCATGCGGACATGTGCGCCGCGATCAAGCCGTATGCCCAGGGAAAAATCGTCATCGACGTCACAGTGCCGCTGGTGCCGCCGAAAGTAACCCGGGTCCAACTGCCGCCCGAAGGGAGCGCCACGCGCCAGGCGCAGTTAATCCTTGGCGATCAAGTCCAGGTTGTGGCTGCCTTTCAGAATATTTCTTATGAGCATCTATTGCACGATGAGCCGGTCGATTGCGATGTCATTGTATGCGGCGGCAATCTCGAGGCACGCCAGGTCGTCCTGGCTTTGGTCGAGGCAGCCGGCCTGGTCGGCTGGAACGGCGGTCCCATCGATAACGCGGTAGTCGTAGAAGGCCTTACCTCGATACTGATCGGCCTGAATAAGCAGTTTTCGACCTCCGATGCGGGAATTCGAATCACCGGGCTCCCGCGGAAAGCTATCGTGAAGTGAAGGGAGGCGTACCAGCTTGCCCCCGTTGATTCTGACACCGCTCACCCAAATCCCGCTGATTCGGCCGGACGACCCGCTTGCCCGGATCCTCTGGGATGGATTGTGCGCCGAAGGGATCGAGTTGTCGGACGGAGATATTCTGGTCGTGGCCCAGAAGATTGTTTCCAAAGCGGAGAACAGGCTGGTAAACCTCGCCGAAATCCTCCCTTCGCGGCGCGCAGAGGAAATCGCCGCCATTGCAGAAAAAGATCCGCGATTTGTGGAGCTCATATTGCGGGAAAGCCGGGAAGTCCTGCGCGTACGGGCTGGGACGATCATCGTTGAGCACAGGCTCGGTTTTGTCTGCGCCAATGCTGGGATAGACCATTCCAATGTATCCGGGATATCCGGCGATCCTGCCGATTGGGTCCTGCTCTTGCCCGAGAATCCAGATCAATCTGCGGACACTATCCGCCGGGATCTAGAGAATCGAAGTGGGAAGCGGATAGGAGTGATGGTCATCGATTCGCACGGCAGGGCCTGGCGATTGGGCACGGTCGGGGTCGTCATAGGATTTTCCGGTCTGCCTGGACTGGTTGATCTCCGCGGCAAACCGGATTTATTCGGTTATCAGCTTCGAGTTACCCAGGTCGCCGCAGCGGATGAGCTGGCAGGGGCGGCTTCGCTGGTCATGGGGCAGGCGGATGAAGGAATTCCAGCGGTGCATGTGCGCGGATTTCCATTTGCCTTACGGGAGGGCGGGCTGAAAGAGCTCATCCGCCCAAAGGATTTGGATCTGTTCAGGTAAAGGATGTACTCGATCATCTCCACGCTGGACCCTGAAGCGGATCGGTTGGTCAGGCAGCTTAGAGCCAGGCTGATCAACCAAAACCCTGCTTTCCACGGAACGTTGCTGCTCGAGCCGCACCTTTCATGGCTGGGTGTGGATGATATGGATGCGCATGCGATCGGTGAAAAGTTGACCCAGATGGCGCAGACAATTTCCCCGCTTTACCTTCAAACCACCGGTTTTGGGATTTTTACCGGGGAAAACCCGGTTCTTTATTTGCCGGTGATCAAGACCGACGAGCTCGCCCGGCTGCACAGCCGGCTGTGGGATTTCTTCTCCTCCCAGGCTTCCATTTCCAATCTTGTGTTTCGTCCGGAACAATGGCTGCCGCATATTACTGTCTTCTATCTGGATAAGGATGACAGCGTTGGGCTGAGCTGCGGTTTGGCTGATCTCGTTAAGATGGATATTGATCTCAATTTTTCAGTCGACCATTTCAAAATCGCCTATTTCAAAGGGGAGCAGTACGGGCAGTTATCCGTCCACCGGTTTAAAGGGTGAGAGACCATGACTTGGCAACGTGCTTGCATCGTTCTTGAAATATGCCGGGCGCCTGAGTTAAAAGCGGTAAAAGGAATTAATCAAACTTTCGCCTGGGGTATAATTCCAGGCAGAACGAACCCAATCACGCGCTGGCTGGTTGTTTGCCGGTCCTTTTCGACCCACATATCGTCCTGTTATCTCACTCTGAAGAAAGTGAAAAGTCCATGACCCTTTGGGCGATCGTACCCGTTAAACCGCTGCGCAGAGGTAAATCTCGTCTGGCCGACGTCCTCTCGGAGGACGAGCGGACATTGTTAAATTACACCCTGCTGGGTAATACGCTTCGGACGCTCGCGGAAGTGCCCGATATTGACCAGGTCCTGGTGGTCAGCAGCGATCCGTCGGCATTGGCGCTGGCCCGCGAATATCAGGCAAGGACGGTGCAAGAGGATGGAAAACCCGGCCTTACCACCGCGCTTCGCCGCGCGATAGTCGTCGCGCAGATGTACGCTGCCCATGATCTTTTGATCATCCCGGCGGACTTGCCGTTGATCATAAAAGCTGACATCCAGGAGTTCATCAGCCACGCCGGGAAACCGCCGGTCATAGTGATCGCGCCTGACCGGCATGAAGACGGCACCAATGCGCTTTTCATGAGTCCGGCCGGGGTGATCGAATACCGATCCGGTTCCGGATCTTACCGAAACCATATCCAGCAGGCGCAGAAAAAAGGGGTGCGGGTGGAGGTCTGTCAGTTATCCTCCTTCGAACTGGATCTGGACCGCCCCGAAGACCTTGAATTATTGAAACAAATCGAGGCCATGAAATAAAGCCATAAATTAACTGAATGATTTCCAGGAGGCAAAATGACCGAGAGAGTTGCGTTATATTTACAGGATGCCCATGATCTGCGCGACGGGCTGGAGTACGTTCGCTATGCCGAAGAGCGGGGTTTTGAGGCAGTCTGGCAGGCAGAAAGCCGGCTTGTCCGCGACGCGGTAGTGCCTATGGCGGCTTATGCCGCTGTGACTGAAAAAATAAAAGTCGGATCAGGCGTGTTAAATAACTGGACCCGGAATATAGGGCTGCTCGCGGCCACATTCTTAACTCTCGACGACCTCGCCCCAAACCGGGTGATCTGCGGCATCGGCGCCTGGTGGGATCCTCTGGCGCGCAACGTGGGTATTGAGCGGCGCAAACCGCTGACGGCTATGAGAGAAACGGTGCTGATTTTACGCCGACTCTTAAACATGGAACGGGTGACATTCCATGGCGAATTCATCCACGTGGACGGGATTGAGCTGGACGTTGTCCACGGCCGGCGCGAGCCGCGTCATGTGCCGATTATGATTGGCGCGACCGGCGATCAGATGATGGAATTAACCGGAGAAATCGCCGACGGCGTGGTGCTGAACTACTGCGTTGAACCAGCATACAACTACCGGGCGCTTGAGTTGCTGGAAAAAGGCGCAAAGAAATCAGGCCGTCGGCTGGAGGATCTCGACCGCCCGCAGTTGATCGTTTGCTCGGTGGATCACGATCACGATAAAGCGATTGATACCACCCGCGAACTTCTCACCCAGTACCTGGCTCAGCAGCCGCACATTGCGAAAGCTTCCGGGGTTTCCATGGACGTCGTGGCAGAAATTCAATCCATCCTCGGCTGGCCGGCGACGCATGAACAAATCCAGAAAGCGAAACATCTGGTGCCTGAAGATTTAATTCACCGCATCACCGCTTCCGGAACCCCGGAAGAAGCCCGTGCCAAAGTGGCGGAATATCGCGCCGCAGGCTGCACCTGCCCGATCCTCTATTCTGTCGGCGGAAATGTAAAACTCTTGATCGACACCTTCGCACAAAACTAGAAACTATGGAGAGACAGCCCAATTCGCGGTTTTGTTTTGTATGCGGAGTCCAAAATCAGAACGGTTTGAATATCACCTTCTATAATGATGGTCCCGGCCGAACGCGGGCAGAGCACGCTATTCCGGAAGCTTTTCAGGGATACAACGGCATCGTCCACGGTGGAATTGTCGCAGCGATTCTGGATGAGGCAGCAGGCCGGACAGTAATGGGTGAGGAAAATCCGCGCCGGGTGGTTGTGACTGCCAGGCTGGATGTCCGTTTTCGCAATCCGGTGCCAGTCGCTCAACCGCTGGTTATCACCGGCGAGCTGGTTGAGGAAAGGGGACGGGTGGTTAAAGCTCGCGGTAGAATCAACGATACCCAGGGTGTTTTACTTGCCGAAGCCAATGTAACCCTGGTTAACCTTACACCGGAATTGAAAGAGCAAATTTCCTGGGATGACGCGGATTGGCGAGTTTATCCAGAGAGGGATCAAGGATGACGATCAAAGCATACTACCGGCCGACAACCCTTGAAGAGGCGCTGAATCTGCTTTCAACCGAAGAGGGAAAGGCCATTCCATTGGGCGGGGGAACCTCTGTATCACAAATCAAATCTCGGGATGTTTCTGTTGTCGATCTGCAGGCTTTAGGGCTGGATCAGATCGCCGCCCAGGGGCATTTGCTCAAGATCGGCGGGACGGCGACCTTGCAGGCGATGCGGGAATATCTCAAACCGAATCAGCCGTTATGCGATGCCATTGAATTGGAAGCGAATATTAATATCCGCCAGAAGGCAACGATTGCCGGGGCCGTCGTCGCAGGAACCGGGCGCTCGGCGTTGCTTACGGCGCTGCTCGCCCTGGATGCGAAGCTATCCTGGCTGCCGGGACCGGTGGAGCAGGGCTTAGGAGAATTCCTGCTGACCCGCGCGGATCAACGGCCGGGCAAGATTATCGAAAGTGTTATTCTGCCTGTAAAGGCGAAGTTAAAATTTTCTGCTGTGGGGCGGTCGCCGGCTGACGTGCCGTTGATCTGCGTGGCGTTGGCTGCCTGGCCGTCAGGAAGGCATCGCATTGCCCTGGGCGGCTTTGGCTTGGTTCCGATCCTGGCGCTGGACGGACCGGAGCCGGGCGGCGCCGAGATCGCTGTGAGGGATGCGCTAACCGGCAGCGGTGATGCCTGGGCCAGCGCGGAATACCGTCAGGCGGCCGCAGCGGTGCTGGTGAAGAGGATGCTGGCCGAGTTGAAATCAGGCGCAGAGACTATCTGAGGAAGGTTTCGATGCACATCCAGTTGAAAATCAACGGAGTCCTTTCGGATTATGAAGTGTCCGCAGGGGACACATTATTAACCGTATTGCGGCAGAATGGGTATTTTGGGGCAAAATTTGGAGGGTGCGAGAAGGGGGAGTGCGGGGCGTGCACAGTCCTTTTGGATGGTGTACCGGTGAATTCTTGCGCCATGCTGGCCGCCCAGGCAGATGGGCATGACATTGTGACGATCGAAGCCGTCGGCGAACACCCTGACCAGGGTTGGAAGAAAACGGGCGGTCTGCATCCGATTCAGGAAGCTTTGGTAGATTGCGGCGCAATCCAATGCGGTTATTGCACGCCGGCTTTCGTCCTCGCCGCCAAATCGTTGTTGGATAAAAACCCCAATCCAAGTGAGCGCGAGGTACGCGAGGCTCTTTCAGGGATTCTCTGCCGCTGCACCGGCTATCTGAAACCGGTTCAGGCGGTTTTGCGGGCAGCCGCCATACTTCGCGGCGAAAAAGTCCCTCCGATCCATGCCGCGTCGGAGGGAATCCCGATCCCGGTTGATTGGCCGTCCGGAAGCGCGGATATCGCGGAATCCCCAGAGGGTTCCGGGAAGCCCGTCACTGCTGTTTCGCCGAAGGTGATGCCCAAAATATTACTGGCCAATGAGGTTCAGCGAAAAACGACGACCCAGGTGGGGAAGCCTGAGCCCAAAGTGGACGCAGTGAAGCTGGTTCAGGGGAAACCGGCGTTTACCGCCGATATCGAGCTGCGGGGGATGCTTCATGCGAAAGTCCTTCACAGCCCGGTCGCTCATGCGCGGATCAAGCATATTGACCTGTCGAAAGCTCGGGCGCTGCCTGGCGTGGCGGCTGTTCTTTGCTACAAGGATATCCCCCGGGTGGTCTATTCCACCGCCGGCCAGTCGGACCCGATCCCAGGTCCGCTGGATACTTTTTCGCTGGATTCGAAAGTCCGTTTCGTCGGCGATCGAGTGGCATTTGTCGCTGCTGAAACGCCGGAAATCGCTGAGAAGGCTCTCGAACTGATTGAGGTTGAATACGAAATCCTTCCGGCGGTCATCGACCCGCGCGAGGCGATGAAAGCGGGCGCTCCGGTCATCCACGATGAGCCCGAGTACGTCAATTTTGGCGAATCCAATCCCCAAAAGAACCTCGCGGCAGAAATCCGCATCGATATCGGGGACGTGGAAAAAGGATTTGCCGAGGCCGACCGCATCTACGAAGCTGAATACACCGTTCCAAAGGTTCAGCAGGCGCATATAGAACCGCATGTTTGCGTGACCTACTGGGACGAGGACGACCGTCTGGTCATTCGGACGAGCACGCAGGTTCCTTTCCACGCCCGCAGGATTCTTGCGCCGGTGCTTGGGCTGCCGATCAAGCGCATCCGGGTGATCAAGCCGCGAATCGGCGGGGGTTTTGGGGGCAAGCAGGAGGTGCTGATCGAGGACGTTGCCGCCCATCTGACCATCGCTACTGGCAGGCCGGTGATCTATGAATACAGCCGGGAGGAGGAATTTATTGCCGCCCGCTCCCGCCATCCAATGCGCATAGTCTTGAAAACCGGCGTGAAACTGGACGGAACAATCACCGCCAATGAAATGCGCGTTTTGTCTGACACAGGCGCGTACGGCTGCCACGGACTGACCGTGACGGGGAATACCGGCCATAAGGCGATGGCCCTATATGTGGGCGACGGGCCTTATCGAAAGTCTCCGAACATTCGTTTCTACGCCGATATCGTTTACACCAACACTGCGCCGTCCGGCGCCTACCGTGGATACGGCGTCCCGCAGGGTTACTGGCCAGTGGAGCGGCACATGGAGCGGATCTGCCGCGACCTGGGGCTGGATTCGCTCGAATTCAGGCTGAAAAATGCGCTTCGGCCGGGTGAACTGCATCCTTTCTCCACGGCATGGAGCGAAGGGCGCGAACCTCGGCCGGAAATTGTTCACACCGTCGGTTTGGAGGAGTGCGTCAGACAGGGGAAAGCTGCCATCGGCTGGGATCAAAAATACAAGAATCCGGCCTGGCGTACCGTACCGGATAAACCTCATTTACGGCGGGGGATTGGCGTGGCGATGGTCATGCAAGGGACGGCCATTCCATACCTTGACATGGGCGGAGCCAGCATCAAGATGAATGACGACGGCTCCTTCAACCTGCTGATTGGTGCAACCGACCTCGGAACCGGTTCGGATACTGTCCTGGCGCAAATGGCCGCCGAGGTATTAGGCACAACCACTGAAGAGATCCTCGTCTATTCATCGGATACCGATTTTACCCCCTTCGACAAAGGCGCTTATGCCTCGAGCACGACCTACATTTCGGGCGCGGCCGTGGTCAAAGCCGCCGAACAGGCTGCCGGACAGATGCGTTCACGGGCAGCGAGGATGCTGTCCGAGCGCGGCGACGGCCCGACGGTAACTGCGGAAGAGATCGTCCTGGCTGACAGGAAGGCTCTCGCCCCTGACGGGCGCTACGTTACCCATGCTGAAATCGCACTGGATTCACTCCATCACAGCGAGCAGGAACAGATCATGGGAATCGGCTCTCACTATTCCAAGTCATCCCCTCCGCCCTTCGCCGCCCAGTTCGCCGAAGTGACGGTTGACATTGAAACCGGTCAGGTAGTGGTGGATAAACTGGTGATGGCGGTTGATTCAGGCGTGATTGTTAATCCAGTCACAGCCTCGGGTCAGATCGAAGGCGGGATGACCCAGGCGCTTGGATATGCAGTCTGCGAAGAAATGGTGTATGATCAAGAGGGCAGAATCCGCGAAAAGGATCTGGTTGATTATCACATCTACCGCGCTCATGAAATGCCCGCCCTGGAAACGATCTTTGTAGAGACGTTCGAACCCACTCATCCTTTCGGAGTCAAAGCGGTTGCGGAAATCCCGATGGACGGAGTCGCTCCGGCGGTGGGCAACGCGGTTCTTGACGCCTGCGGGGCTGATGTGCTGTCCAATCCCATCACCCCAGAGCGCGTATGGCGCGCGCTGAGATAATCATTCTGGCGAGTTCACTCTATGATTTCAATCTACCAGGCTATCGTCGAACTTCAGGAGCAAGGAGGAGCCGGTGCGCTGTGTACAATTGTTTCCACCAGCGGATCGGTTCCGCGCCATGCCGGCAGCAAGATGCTCGTCTATGCCGACGGGCGTTTTATCGGCACGGTCGGCGGCGGAGAGGTGGAAACCCGGATCGTCCGTGAAGCTCTGCAGGTCATGCGCAGCGGGCGAACCAGCTTGCTGGAATACAATATGGTCGATCCTGAAAAAGGGGATCCGGGAGTTTGTGGAGGGACGTTGCAGGTGTTTGTCGAACCGATCCTACCCAAGCCGCAAGTGGTTGTCATTGGCGGTGGGCACGTCGGCAGAGCGGTGGCTCATCTGGCAAAATGGCTTGGATTCCGCGTAGCTGTTTCCGACGACCGCCCTGAATTTTGCACTCCGGAAGAAAATCCGGACGCCGAGGAATTCTACCCGGTGCCAATGGAAGACCTTCCGAAACATCTCAAAATCACCCCGGCAACCTATTTAGTGCTGACCACCCGAGGCAGCGATGTAGACTCTGCCGGGATGAAACCTCTGCTCAACACGCCTGCCGCTTATATCGGAGTAATAGGCTCCAAACGCCGCTGGCTGACCACGCGTAAAGCGCTGCTCGCCCAGGGCGTATCAGAGGAAGACATAAGTAAGGTCCACTCTCCCATGGGGTTGGAGCTGCAGGCCGAAACACCCGAGGAGATTGCCGTCAGCATCATGGCCGAGATCATCGCCATCCGGAATGGCGGAAGCGGTAAAACCATGAAGATCTGATTGATATGGAGTTCCTATGTGGCACGAAGTGATCAGCGCAGTTAACGTTGAAGATGCACTCGCCGTACTGGCAGAGGAAGGCGATAACGCCAGGGTGATTGCCGGAGGGACCGATCTGATCCTGGAGATGGAACGCGGCCAACGTAAGGGGATCAGAACGCTGGTCGATATTTCCCGCATTCCCGGCCTGGATACCATCCGCCTGGACAACAAGGGATGGGTACACCTTGGTCCTCTGGTAACCCACAATCACTGCGCGGCATCGCGCCTTCTTCAGGAAGCCGCTTTCCCGCTGGCGCGGGCTGCATGGGAGGTCGGATCCCCTCAAATTCGCAATCGAGGCACCATCGCCGGGAATTTGATCACAGCGTCGCCCGCCAACGATACGATCACCCCGCTGGCGGCTTTGGGGGCTGTATTAACCCTCAGATCCCAGAAAGGCGAGCGGATCGTTCCTCTGGATTCGTTTTATAAAGGCGTCCGCCAGGTTGATATGAGGCCGGACGAGTTGCTGGTTGGGATCTCCTTTCCAACACTTCAATCCAATCAGCGCGGAACATTTATCAAATTCGCTCTCCGGCGGGCGCAGGCGATTTCGCTCGTGAATGCCGCGGTGATCTTATCCTTTGACGGCGATAAGATCGATCGGGCGGTTATCACGCTGGGGGCCGTCGCGCCGACCATTATCCACGCGGCGGCTGCCGAAGAGCACCTTCGCGGAAAGGCGCCGAATGACGCGGCGATTCAAGAAGCAGCCCGGCTGGCGATGGACGCTGCCCGGCCGATCTCGGATATCCGCGGTTCCGCCCTGTACCGCAAACGGATGGTCGGCGTGGTTGTCCGCCGGGCAATCCAGGGCATTCTGAATCAAACTGAGCGCCAGGATTTTCCTTCCGATCCGGTATTACTTCGCGGCAGCACCGGATTCAACCCAAGCCGGCTGGAGCGCACCATCCGCCACGACTCCCAGACGCCTATCGAGACTACAATCAATGGGAAACCTTATCGTTTCACCAGCGGTCAGGATAAGACTCTGCTCCATTTATTGCGGGAAGAGGGTTCTTTGACCGGCACGAAGGAAGGTTGCGCGGAAGGGGAGTGCGGCGCGTGCACGGTTTTTCTGGACGGCGCCGCGGTGATGAGTTGTCTGGTGCCGGCGGTTCGCGCCCACGGAGCTTCTATCACGACAATCGAGGGTTTGGCTGGAGATCACCGGCTGCACCCGGTCCAGGAGGCGTTCGTCAAGGATGGCGCAGTCCAGTGCGGCTATTGCATCCCAGGGTTTGTGATGTCAGCGGCCAAGCTGCTGGAAGAAAGGCCAACGCCCAGCCGGGAAGAAATCAAGCAGGCTATCACCGGCAACCTGTGCCGTTGTACCGGGTACTATAAAATTATTCAGGCGATTGAAGATGCGGCTTTAATTGGTCAAGGAGAGAAGCGATGACTAAGTATTCTAGCTACCGACCATCAACCAGCGGGACCCCCTCGCGGGAAGAGAGGCAAAAGATCCACCCTGTTTGGCGCGGGATCGGCTGGATCCTGATGTTTATCTTCCCGGTCATGGGTTGGTTTAGCGCGGTGTGGCTGCTGGAAGAGAACGCCAAGCAGCGCTGGGTGGCGATTCCAAGCGCTCTGCTGGTCAAAGGGCAGGACCAGATGATCATCGTCAAAATCATTTTAACCTTGGTGATCATCTTCATCCTGTACTTTATCTTCCAGCTGATATCGTTCTTCATATTGCGTTTATTCGGGCCGGAAAAATACGGACCCATGGACATCCCCCGGGTTTCCTGGAAAGGCCGCAGGCGCAGCCGCTAAGGATTTCGATACGGTTGCTGTGGAAAGACGAAAAGGACGGCGTTCATGAGCTACATCGGAGAATCGGTTCCCAGGATCGACGCAGTCGGGAAGGTCACGGGCAAAACGGATTTCCCTGGCGATATCAACATGCCCGGTCAGGCGTATATGAAGGTCCTATTTGCCGGCCGACCGCACGCCCGAATCACTCGAATGGATACCTCGGAGGCGCTTGACGTGGACGGCGTGCTGGCTGTTTTGACTGCCGCCGATGTGCCGGTCAACGAATATGGGTTAATCATGCCTGATCAACCCGTATTATGCGGGCCGGGTTCGGGAAAACCGTATGCTGATCGGGTGAGATTCATCGGGGATCAGGTTGCCCTGGTAGTGGCAGAGAGTGAAAAGATTGCCAGTCAGGCCTGCAAGTTGATCCATGTCGAATATGAAGATCTGCCTTTGGTACTGGATCCTCGAGCGGCGATGGGACCGGACAGTGTGTTGCTTCATCCTGAAAGAGGCACGAATATCTTTTGCCACTACCGCATCCGCAAAGGAATCCAGGATCATCTTTTTGAGGGGGCTGACGTCGTCGTGGAAGGCTATTACCAGACACCGGCGCAGGAGCACGCCTATCTCCAGCCAGAAGCGGGTTTGGGCTACATCGATGAAGAAGGCCGTGTTACGGTAGTCGTTGGCGGGCAGTGGACCCACGAAGATCGCGAACAGATCGCCCACGCCCTCAATTTGCCCGAAGAACAGGTGCGGGTGATCTACCCGGCGATCGGCGGGGCATTTGGCGGCCGCGAGGATATGTCCGTGCAGATTGTTCTGGCGCTCGCCGCCTGGAAGCTGCACCAGCGCGGAATCGCTCGTCCGGTGAAGATCGTCTGGAGCCGCGAGGAATCGATCATTGGACACCACAAACGGCATCCCTATTGTATAAAAGCAAAGTGGGGAGCCACTCGGGAGGGACGGCTTGTCGCAGCGGAGGTCGAGCTGATCGCGGACGGCGGTGCTTACGCCTATACATCCACGAAAGTGCTGGGTAACGCCACGCTGATGTGCACTGGCCCGTATAAAATCCCCAGAGTAAAGGTGGATGCCTATGCGGTTTACACGAATAATTTGCCAAACGGCGCTTTTCGCGGTTTTGGTGGGCCGCAGGGCGCGTTCGCGGCCGAATCGCAGATGAATAAGCTGGCAGAAGCCCTGGGGATGGATCCAGTGGAACTGCGGATGCGAAATCTTCTCGATGAGGGGGACGATCTTTCGGTCGGCACGCCGCTGCCAAAAGGAGTCACGATTAAGAAAGTCGTCGAGGAGGCCGCCCGCCTTGGCGGCTGGGACCAATCTCCCAGCGGGTGGCGCCGCCCGGGCGGATTTTTCTCGACCGAGGAAGGAAAACCTCACCTGCGCAGGGGAGTGGGCTTTGCCTGCGGGTTCAAGAATGTCTGCTTCTCCTTCGGAGCGCCGGAAAACTGCTGGGCGATTATTGAGCTCCATGGGGGCACCGAGATTGAGAAAGCGATTCTTTACCACGCCGGCGCGGAGGTTGGGCAGGGTTCCCATACCGTCTTTACCCAGATGGCCGCAGATGCCTTGGGTGTGCCCCTGGAAAAGGTCACATTGGTGGCTGCAGACACCGCAGTTACGAACAATTCGGGAAGCGTTTCCGCCTCGCGGATGACCTTTATGGCTGGAAATGCGATCCGCGGAGCTGCGCAAGAGGCGCTGCGTAAATGGCAAAATGAGGAACGACCTGCCCGTGCCGTGTATCAGTACCGGGCGCCAAAGACGACCCCCTACGACCCGGAAACCGGCAAATCCGAGCCTAATTTCGCCTACGGGTATGTGGCTGAGGTGGTCGATCTCGAGGTGGATACCGAAACCGGGCAAATTGAGATAAAAAACGTGGTTGTAGCCGATGATGTCGGCAAGGCTGTCAATCCGCTGCAGGTCGAAGGGCAAATCGAAGGTGCGGTGGTCCAGGCGGCTGGCTACGCTGTCCTCGAAAATTTCATCCAGCAGGACGGTTATGTCCTGACCAATACCCTTTCGACCTATCTCATCCCGACGGTTCTGGATATTCCCGGGAGCGTCCAGGCGAAAATCCTGGAATTCGCGGATCCCATCGGCCCGTGGGGAGCTCGCGGGGTTGGGGAGATGCCCTTCATGCCGCTGGCCCCTGCGGTCTCGGCAGCGATTCATTCCGCTACGGGCGTCTGGTTCGATCAATTTCCCTATACTCCCGAGAGAATCCTGTTTGGATTGGATTCACCGACTAAGGACTAGACGATGAGCCTGCGCGTGTTGGTTCGCGGCGGCGGCGATCTCGCCAGCGGAGCGGCATTGCGGCTGGCGCGGAGCGGCGCCCGGGTGATGATCACTGAGCTGGACATGCCTCAGGTGGTACGGCGGGCAGCGTCGTACGCCAATGCGGTGTATGAGGGCTTCTGCAAGGTGGAGGAAACTCGCGGATACCTTTGTGCCAGCCTCAGCGAAGCAATTGATGCGCTCGACCGCGGGGAGGTGCCTGTGATCGTCGATCCCGACGCGGCCATTCGACACAGTTTTCATCCGCACGTCCTTATTGACGCGCGAATGTCCAAGCGAGAGCCGGAGTTGTCCAAGGACGCCGCCCCCCTGGTGATTGGGTTAGGTCCGGGATTCATTGCGGGTATTCATTGTCACGCGATCGTCGAAACAAGGCGAGGCCATTCGCTGGGCAGGGTCTACTGGACCGGCACCGCCGAAGCGGACACCCAAATGCCGGAACAGGTTTCCGGTTTTTCTGCGCAGCGAGTGCTGCGCTCGCCCTCTGACGGCGAATTCAAGAGCCTGGTGCGAATTGGCGATCTCGTCACGGCGGGCCAGGAACTTGCTGTGGTTGAAGGCAAGTTCATCAAAGCGGAATTCGATGGGGTAATTCGCGGAATGATCGCTGACGGATTTCCTGCCCGGGCAGGAATGAAGGTTGGAGACCTCGATCCGCGCCGAGACCCGAGGCTGTGTTACATCGTCTCGGATAAGTCCCTGGCTGTGGGGGGAGGGGTTCTGGAGGCAATTCTTTCACGGGAAGATTTGCGCTGCGCGTTGTGCTCGAATAACCCCCTATGAAAATTAGTCTGGCTTTACGAATCGACGCTGGCACGCGGATTGCGTTTGTCGGGGGAGGGGGGAAAACGACCGCCATGTTCCGGTCCGCCCGTCAGACAGAGGGGATGGTCCTGACAGCGGTCACCGCGCACTTGGCGTCTGATGAAGCCGGGCATGCCGACCGGCACTTTATTGTCTGCAGCCCCGAGGACGTGTCTCGAGCGGCGGATCAGCTCGCAGATGGGGTGAACCTGTTCACGGGCCCGGAAGTCAAAAGCGGGCGGCTTGGCGGCCTTGATAAGCGCGCGATCCTGAGCGTCAAAAAGATTGCCGACGAACGCAGTCTGCCGCTGCTCATCGAGGCGGACGGGTCGCGGCGGCTGCCCGCCAAAGCGCCGGACATCCACGAACCGCCCATTCCAGAATGGGTGAATCATGTAGCGGTTGTTGTGGGACTTTCGGTTGTTGGAAAACCTCTGAATGAGGCCGCAGTGTTCCGAGCCGGGATTTTCTCCAAATTGTCCGGGCTGCCGCTGGAGCAGCCAATCCAGCTCGCCGATCTGCGGCGAGTGCTGCTCCATCCGCTTGGCGGATTAAAAAATATCCCGTCTGCGGCTGAAAAATCCGTTCTGCTCAACCAATGGGATGCTCATACCGTTAGTGAAGAGCAGCTGGACGAAGAAAAAAAATTTTTTTTGGATACTTTTCAATCGGTCGTCTGTGCATCCCTGCGACATAAGGGAAACGAGGTCAAATTCAGGCTGGAAAATGTTGCCGGGATCATCCTCGCCGCCGGGGGCTCTGAGCGCTTTGGGACGGCCAAACAGCTTTTAGAATGGAAAGGGAGACCGTTCATCGAGAACGTTGTGAGAACAGCTCTAGAAGCAGAGTTAAATCCGGTTGTGGCGGTGCTTGGCGCGGTCGTTGATCCAATCCAAGAAGTGTTGAAAAAATATACAATTAAACTAGTAGTTAATGAAAAATGGCCAAATGGACAGGCCGGTTCGATTGTCTCTGGTCTTAAAACGGTCTTGGGGCGGTGTGGCGCGGTTGTTTTTTTACTCAGCGATATGCCCCAGGTATCCGCAGAGGTTCTCCGGAATTATGTGCGATATCATCGGGAGAACGATTACCATATCTTTGCTCCGCGGGTCTCTGGAAGACCGGCGAATCCAGCCATGTTCGACAGGCGGTGTTTTCCCGCATTGATAAAATTGGAAGGCCAGTCCGGCGGACGGCAGCTGTACGGTCGGTTTCCGGTCACATGGATGGATTTGGATGATCCATTCCTCGCTTTCGATGTGGATACTCCCGAAGATTATCAGCGATTGTTGGAGCACGAAGACGGCCGAGATGAATCATCTATTTGACGAGATCTGCGCGGTGGTGCTTGCGGCTGGCATGTCAACCAGAATGGGCGCGCCAAAACTGGCCCTGCCCTGGAAGGGGTCCACAGTGATCGGGGCGGTGCTCGAGGTGCTGAGAAACGCAGGATTGCGCCGGATTCGAGTGGTGCTTGGCGCCCACAGGGAGGCGGTAGAGCGAATTTTGGGCGGCCAGCCCGCAGCCATAGAGAGGGTATTCAATCCGAATTACGCCAACGGCGAGATGATGGATTCGATCCGTGCTGGACTAGCCGGGCTTGAAACGGAGGTGAAGGCCGCGCTGATCGTACTGGGCGATCAGCCCCAGATCGAAGAAGCGGTTGTTTCAAAACTGATCATGAGATACAGGGAAACCGGTTCCCCATTGATTGCGCCGAGCTATCAAAAGAGGCGCGGGCATCCGTGGCTGGTCGAGCGGTCCCTGTGGGCAGATTTGACTGGGACGGAGGGAGGCGGGACGATGCGTAGCTTCCTCAACCGCCACGCTGAAAGGATTGACTACGTGGATGTGGAAAATACCAGCATTCTGCAAGACCTGGATACCCCCGAGGACTACCGCAAAGCCACCGGGCAAGACGCGTTACAAAAAAAGAAGAATAATTAATTCGCATAGCCAATACACACACAAAATAATCTTAATTACACAAAAAAATTAAACACAACAACACAAAAATATTAAACACAACATCCGAGATATAATCTGCCCATGATCGTACTCTGGAAATACTCCAACTCCCAATTGAACAGGGACCTATCCGCCGTTAAACTCCCGCGCGAGGTCGAGACTCTGGACGAATTAATCAATACTCTTCCGGTGGGGGTGTACACCACTTTTCGCACATTCCATAAATTCGCGGTGTTGAATTTCCAGGCGCATATCCAACGACTTGTAACTTCTGCCCGATTGATTTCAAAACCGCTCACGATAAACCAGCCGTTACTTCGCCATAATCTGCGAACTGCCATTCGCGCTCATCCAGCGGATGAAAACAGAGTCCGTGTAATCATCATTTGGGAACCACCTCACAATGACGAAACAATATTCCTGGCAGTGGAAGATCTGCAAACGCCCTCCGGCGATCTCTACCGCGCCGGCGTAAGGGTCAGGACAATCCCGCTGAAGAGGGCGCTGCCTGAGGCGAAATCCACTGATTTCATTCGGCAAACCAAACCGTTGCGCGCCGAAATTACCGACGGCTTGAATGAGCTGCTGATGGTTGACGAAAACGGGATCATTCTGGAAGGTTTGAGCAGCAATTTTTTCGCAATGAAAGGGAAGACTGTTTATACGGCTTCCAGCGGAATACTGCCAGGGATCACCCGCCAATTGGTGCTGGATATCCTGCATTCTCAATCAATATCGCTGCATTTCACAGGAATACCGGCAGCAGATATCGAACGATTGGACGAGGCCTTCATTACCAGCGCCAGCCGAGGGGTGCTGCCGGTTGTTCAAATCAACGATACCGTGATCGGCGGGGGACATCCGGGACCCCTCACGCAACAGCTCATGAAGGCATACTTAGAAGAAATCGAAAAACGTATCGAGCCGATCTAATCCGCTTCTTCATCCGCCGCTTTATCTTCAGCGGGTATATCCTCATCGTCGAATTGAATCCCGTTTAAACGGCCTTCATCCATATCTTCAATGATTTTCCTGGCCGCGTCTGCTTCTTCAATCGGGACCAGAACCTTCACCTCGCCGAGTCTGCCGACCGTAAGCCCGATCGCGGCGCCGGCGCTCTCCTGGCGGGTGATGACGTGAAACCCGGCCGCTTCCAGCATCAATCGGACCGTTTCGGCGTGCAGCGGCCCGGCTGCAACGTAAACTTCCTCATATTCTGTGTTCATAGCTAGATCCCTGTGTTCTTTTTCCGTATAATACGACCTTTGCGGTGTTCAAGCAAACGGGCATACTGGACGTGAGCGTATTGCGGCAGCGCGGAACGCTCGAGGTTCTCAAACGCCCTGATCGTCCAATCGAGCGCGTGATCCAGATCACGGCTGATATGCTCATGGTACTTGGCGATTTCTACGCAAGCGTCGATTTCGTCCTGGAGCGCGGCTTTCTGCCAGAGTTCAACTGCCTGCTCCCAATTTCCCTGCTTTTTAGCGATATGAGCATAGCGGTAGATTGTCTGAATGAAAAAGGGTTTCGGCAGACCAAGATTCAAGCTGTATTCGTATAATGACAGCGCCTTGGAAATCACTCCAAGCTCTTCATACAGGCGGGCTACCGCGATCAGGTCGAGCCCCTCTGTTGCGATGTGATTCAGCGGCTCATCCAGCAGATCGGCGCTGAATTTGAAAAGGCCGGTCAGCGAGAGAATATCCATTCGATTGTGATAGAAAACCCCGCTTAAAGGGCGGGCGTCACCCGTCTTGAGGTAATTGAAATAAATTTCAGGAACCATCCAGCCGGGAATTTCCTCCTGACCGCGGATGACGCCAAGGATTTCGCTTTCGATCGCCCCGAGTGTACGGCTGGGCAGGCGGTTCTTCCAGATTCGCCGGGCAAACGCCAGCAGATCGATGTGATGAAAATTGTGAAAGGGCGGTTCGAAAGCATTCAACACGTGGCGGGCGTTGAGGAGGGGGATATCGAAAGCCCTGCCGTTATAGGTTACAACGGTATCGAAATCTGTCAGAATCTGGTCGAGGTAAGCCAGGAGAGCCGGTTCATCGGCCGGTTCTTTGAGAAACATCTGCACGAGCCGGAAGATTCCCCCTTTCCAATAACCCAATCCAATCATAAATGCGAACGTCCCTGTGCCGCCTGCCAGACCCGAGGTCTCGGTATCCAGGAAAACAATCCGCTCCACGTCGGGCAGATCGCCGGAGGTTCTTCCGGACCATTCTGCCAGCACGCGGTATTCCCCCTCGTCACTGAAACGGATCCGTCCGTGCTGATAACCTGCGGGAATATCTTCGCTCACGCTGAACGTTTCGCCGTAAATGGTGTCGATCCTTTCACCCTTCATCACCGCTTCGATTGGAAAGGATTCCTGCCGCGGTCGGGAAGTCACTTTTTCCACTCCGCGTTCTAATCCGAGAGCTTTGAGTCTATCCAGCAAGGATTTGTCCATCCGTTTAGGCCTTGAATTGATTATAACTGAAGCGTCTTGCCGTTTAACAGTGCCAGCAGCGCCAGCGTTTCGCGCTTGCCGCCTGAGCCGTTTTCTCCGCCAGCGCCGACGCAGGAGGGGCAGCCTTCCTGACAGGGGCAGTGCTCAACCAGGTCAAGGGCGTGTCTCATCAATTCGTCATGCCGCTGATAGATTTCATCGCACAGACCGATCCCCGCCGGGACTTTGTCATACAAAAAGAGCACAGGTAAACCATCGGAAAGGGCAGACTGGGGATCAAAATGAGACCCCAAATCGCTTACGTCGCACATGATTAACAGGGGAGCCAGCTGGTTGAGGACATATGTCAGTCCAGCCAGCCCGCTGCGCATCCTGACCGCGCCCTCAGCCTTCTTATGGCAGGCAGGGCAAAGAGTGATTAGATTTTCCAATTGATTGGCCGCCTCAGCGCTGGTGAACTGGCGAAAGGGAATTTTATGGTGGACATGATGTTCCGCCCCGTACTCGCGCACCCCGCAGCTCTGGCAGGTAAAATTGTCCCTGCGGCGGGCGAGAGCGCGCTGCAGCCGCCAGTTCGGCCCGTAATCATTGGGGGCATTCGTCCACAGATGTGCTTCCTCAAGGGCTTCCACCGCGGGTTTGTCGAGAACCAGCCAGTATGCCACGGTCAGCAGCTCGATGGGCGGGAGGACGATTTCTTCGCCGCCGAGTTGTTCGTGGGTATACCAGCGGATTTTGCGGTAGCCGACCAGCTGAGAGGAAACCAGGACTTCGCCCAGATTGCGCGTTCCGGCAGCCACGGGTTCGATTTGATACCTTTCTAGGATTCGCAGGTCGATCTCCTGGCGGGGTTCTGTATAGTAATCGTATGATACGGGCTCCAGAACCGCTCGCTTTTCATCCAGGTCGAGCGATTTGACCAGATATGTCTCCGCCTGATGCAGGTAGATCGCCCCGGGATGGACCAGCCAGTGAGCGCTGGGCAAATCCACAACGCCGACGGTGATCAGGCGTTCGTCCGCCTCGGCATGTAAGGTAACCGTTCCGGCGGCGGTCGAGCGCAGGCTTATTTTCTCGGCGGGATATTGGTCAGCAGTCCAGAAAAAGCGGCCGCGGGAGGGGTGGGCTTCACCGAGCTCGACCAGCGCCTGTAAATAGGTTTCAACCTGCTCCCAGGGGAGGTCGCCAAAGAACTCACCTTGCGTGAAAGGTAGCTCGAACGCAGCGCAGCGGATATGCTGAAGCAATATCAAGGGGTTGTTGGGATTGATCAGCGCTTTCTCCGGCGAGCGTTCGAGGATGTATTCGGGATGGCGGACGAGGAACTGGTCCACCGGATTGGCTGAGGCGACCAGGATCGAGACCGACGGACCGGTTTTACGCCCGGCCCGGCCAGACTGCTGGCGGGCGGCGGCGACCGAGCCCGGATAACCGACCATCACAACCGCGTCCATCGAGCCGATGTCCACGCCTAACTCCAGGGCATTGGTAGCAGTCACTGCCCGCGCTACGCCGCTCTTCAGACGGCGCTCGATCTCCCGCCGTTCACCTGGCAGGTACCCGCTGCGGTAGGCGTAGATATCGTCGGAGATGCCGGCGTAATTTTCACGCAAATACCGCGCTGCGATTTCTGTCTGCCGCCGGGTTTGAGAAAAGATCAAGGTTTGAATGCTGGAAGAGATCAGATCGCCTGCCAGACGGATACCTTCGGATATCGCGCTTCGGCGGATACCCAGCTCCTGGTTGACCACCGGTGGGTTGTAGAGAATGAAATTTCGTTCCCCATGCGGCGCTCCGTCCTGTTCGATCAGATGGACTGCGGCCTCGATCAAGCGCTCGGAGTGTTCCTTGGCATTGGATATCGTCGCCGATGTGAGAATAAACCTTGGCGAAGAGCCGTAAAAAGCGCAAATACGCTTCAGGCGGCGAAGAAGGTTCGCGACGTGTGAGCCAAACACGCCGCGGTATACGTGGATTTCATCGATGACCACCAGGCTCAGACCGCGGAAAAACTCCGCCCACAGAGTGTGGTGCGGCAGGATGGCTGTGTGGAGCATATCGGGGTTGGTCATCAATACGCGCGCGTTCCTTCGAATGGACGCGCGCTGATGCGAGGGAGTATCTCCATCATATACCTGGGGGGAAGCCCTGTACTCCACAGGAATCATCCGCGCAAGGCTGTTGCGCTGATCGTAAGTCAGCGCTTTCGTCGGAAAGATCAGCAGGGCAGTTTCCTGACGGCTTCGCCGGATCAATGAGAGGATGGGGATCTGATAGCAGAGCGACTTTCCGCTGGCGGTGCCGGTAGCGACAGCCAGATTCTTTCCCTCTCGAAAGAGCTGGTAAGCCTGAACCTGGTGAGAATATAGGTTGTGGATGCCGTTGCGGATTAATACTTCCGCCAATCCGGGATCGATTTCTGCGACGGATACCATCCGGGCAGCGGCCGCCCGGTTGACCTGCCAGTTTGCGATGCTTTCGGCTACGGTTGGATCATTACGCCAGCGTGCGAGCAATCGCTCTAGGTTGGTTGAGATGCCGCTTTCAGGAGGTTTCATATCTCCGTCCTTGATCATC
>FWPV01004588.1_pt1 | contig 21478 bp, 17 predicted proteins | sample 2228371 | NCBI WGS metagenome assembly FWPV01 (sample SAMEA103939776, study PRJEB20133) | metagenome | reverse complement strand
TGGTCTCTTCGATGCTTACTACAATAGGGCAATCGCATACAGCAAAAAAGGAGATGACAAGCAGGCGATCCAGGACTACACTAAAGCACTCGAATTGAAACCAGAATCCATCGAGGCATATACCAACCGTGGGGCAGCCTATATCAGACAAGGTGCCTACGACAAGGCCCTGGCAGACTATACAAAAGCAATCGAACTGAGCCCTGGTCTCTTCGATGCTTACTACAATAGGGCAATCGCATACAGCAAAAAAGGCGATGACGAGCAGGCGATCCAGGACTATACTAAAGCGCTCGAACTAAACCCTCGCTTTGCTGAGGCGTATGGCAACCGTGGCGTCGCCTACTTACGAAAAGCTCACTATGAACTGGCAATGAGGGATTTTGATACTGCCTGTAGACTTGGCTCTGCTTCATTATGCGAAAAACTTCGCCCCAGGACTGCTCCTTAGTGCTCACTCCTTTTGGCATAGGATGACATACCGATGAATCTGCTAGCTGCATTACCTCAGACGGCCCGACAATTCATGTGTCTGCAGAACCTCAAGCGATCAGCGTACCGCACCTTGGTCGGCATGATGGCTTTGGCAACTGTGCACTGCGGATCAGAATCACCTACGCCCACTGGTTACTCATTCTTCGATGCTGCTTCCTACTTTGCAGAAAGACAGCGAGCAGCCCAGGAACACACTTTGGCCCAAGGGGCTACAGGAATCTACGAGCAGCTCGTCAGATTCGAACGAGGTGAGGGACCGCTCGACATGCAAGCTTTTTCTACCACGTTCGATAAGCTCCGAGCACGGAGGGACACCTCTGATTTCCAGATGACTGCTCTCATCCGCATGCTCTATCAGTACGGAGATCACCCGCTCATGACCAAAGAGCTCAAACAGCAGATCGAGGACGTGGTGGTGCATTTCAAATATTGGATCGATGAGCCAGGCACTGATCCAATGGTCTATTGGAGTGAAAATCACCAAATTCTCTTCCACTCGAACGAATATCTTGCAGGCCAACTGTTCCCTGACACCGTATTTCCCAATGCTGGCCTCACAGGAAGGCAACACATGGAAAAGGCCCGCACCCCCCTCCTCCGCTGGATGGACCTGCGTGCAGCCATTGGCTTTACTGAGTGGCATTCGAGTACCTACTACGAAGAAGACATAGGTCCCCTCGTCAACCTGGTCGACTTTGCCGAAGACGAGGAACTAAAGACAAAGGCTGCAATCATCGCTGACTTGCTTCTCTTCGATATAGCACTCAATTCACATGCAGGGGTGTTCGGTGGTTCCCATGGCCGTACGACCCAGAGAAGTGTGATTGGAGGAAGTCGGGAAGCAACAGCAGGGACCGCCCATCTTGTGTTTGGCCAGGCACCGTATTTCAACCGAACAGGCGGGCCTTCCTTTTCTGCCCTCTCTGTGACCAAGCACTATGTCCCAGCAGCAGCCGTGCTACTGGCTGGACGTGCCGAGACCCGGCCGCCGGTATGGACGGACCGGTCGCGGATGGGAATTGAACTCTCCGACGCACCACTATACGGGTTGTCCACAAACGAAGATGACTTTGAATCCATCATGTTTTGGTGGAGCGCAGGTGCCTATGCACTTCCTGAGATTGTCAACGGCACGTTTGCAATGGCAGCGGCGTACGACCTCTTTGAGGAAGGGGATTTTTTCCCTCTTGTGCGACCATTTCTCCCACTCTGGCGCCTAGGAGTACTTCCTGATCTCATACGCGCTAGTCCTACCCTCAGTGCGCTTGCGCGGGGCATCTCGCTTATGCAAACCCACACTGTTGCGCACCACAATCCTTATGCAGCACTCGGTACCGCACTTGACAAGATGTCTGGCGATCCGAGTTTCCAGAACCATTCCTGGTCAGCCACCCTTGCCTTTGACATTACCGTGATGACTACCCATCCTATGGCCGAAACAGAACTAACAGGAGACTATTTTGGCTACTTCACTGGGGGGGCCTCACATCCCCGCATTGGCCAGTACAAGGACGTTGCTATCATCATCTACAACCCTACCATCAGGTGGTCTGCTTCAGTACTTCCTTGTACTGAGTTTACCCATGCATACTTTCCTTTTGAGCTTTTTGACGAGACCAGGCGCATGGGGCACTGGACCTTTGGACGGAAGGACCACGGTTATATCGCACTTTATTCACATAACGAACCAACGGTCCGCCATGACGGACCATTCGCAGGCAAGGAGCTCGTTGCATACGATCCGCGGAATGTATGGATCTGTGAGATTGGCTGGTCAGGTGAAGACGGGTCATTCTCGGCGTTCGTGGACCGTATCCTTGCACAAGAAGTTCACGTTACCGAGGACCTTCTGGTAACGTATGAATCGGATATGGGTACCTTGCAACTCGGATGGACCGGCCCCATGATCGTGGCAGGTCAAGGAGTGGAGCTTCACGAGCATCCTCGATACGACAATCCATTTACACAGGTACCCTGGGGCCAGAAGCGATTCACGATCACTGCCGGTGGAGTTACCTCGATCCTGGACTTCGACCGAGCCATACGTGTGGTTCAGTAGTACGTGGCCTCTTCCACTCCTCATTGAACATCGATCCAGGCATCCTTCAGTGAAATAAGATCACCAGAAGGGTACGGCTGAAACCCCTGTATACGTTTGTCAAGCACAACCACATTCATTGAGTGCCAAAGGCTCACATAGGGAAGCTCGTCTGCCAGGATCTTCTGAATGGCTCCGTACAGCTGTTTCCTTACTGCTATGTCATGCGTCCTTCGCGCAGCATCAATAAGCACATCCACTCGCTCATTGACATAGTAGCCACGATTCGCCCCATGAGGCGGAACACTTGCAGAATGGAAAAGGTAATGAAAAATATCCGGATCGGTGATCCCAACCCAGGAGAGTGTATACAACTGAAAATTGCCCTTTCGAATATCAGCAAAGAACGTTGCCCATTCATACGACCTCACCTTGACCCCTATGCCGACCTTCTCAAGCTGGGCCTGAATGGCCTCTGCAATTCTCCTTCTAATATCGTTTTGAGAGGTCTTGTAACTCAACTCGAACCTGGTAGCTGGACCGTCACCGTCAGGGTCGGGATACCCGGCTTCGTCTAAGAGGGTTCGAGCACGTTCAGGATCGTATCCATAGGTGGTCACATCCTTTTCGTAGGCCCAATTCATGGGTGAGAGTACCCCGGTGGCTGGCTTAGCCAACCCGCCCAGCAGGTGGTCGATAATCGCCTGTCGGTCGATGGCATATGCGATCGCCTTACGGACGTTGAGCGATGACAGTATAGGATCACGAAGGTTGAACCCTAGATAGGAATAGCTCGTGCCTTCGCTCTTTATGACCTGAAATTCACTCCTTCGCTCAAGGTCAGCAAGCATCACCGCTTCGATCTCGTTCTGCACAAGGTGAACAGAACCCTTGCGTAGTTCTAGTATCCTCACCGTACTATCAGGGATAATCCTAAACTGGAGCGTCTTGATCCGCGGTTGGCCTTCAAAGTACAAAGGATTGGCCTCTACTTCCACGACTTCGCCACGTTGCCATGAGACAAGCCGGAACGGGCCCGTTCCAATAGGCCTGGTAGCAAATTCTTCCTGACTCGAATCTGCCACAGACGACGGAACAATCCCGATATCGAGACTCACTAGAAAGGAGGCAAACGGTTCCCTGAGCTGGAATCGAACGGTATGTACATCGACTGCCTCGATGCGGTCGACAACTGCCAATGCACCTCTAAACGGCGAACCAAACGAGGCATCCATGATCGATCGAAACGTATATACCACATCATCAGCATCCAGGGGGCTTCCATCATGAAACACAATCCCTTTTTTTAGCCGGAAGATATATGTCCTGTCGTCTGCCTGGCTCCAGGACTCCAGCAGATCTGGGATGAGTCTTCCCGAGGGATCTTTTCGGAAAAGCCCGTTGAACATGAGCTGAAGTATCCTTGCTGAAGATGCGTCAGTGGCAAGCCTCGGGTCAAGGTTTGTCGGGTTGCTCTCCAATGCAACGACCAGGATCCCTCGGTCAAGTTTGTTTTTACCTTTACACCCGCACACTACCAGGGGTAGTACCCACACGAGTGCAACTGCACAACGTAGGAGCATCTGAATTCTTGTGCGCGTGCAGATTCCCTCTGTCTTAGTGATCATGCGTCTCTAGCTCCCAGTAGTAGAAGTGCTTGTTGATCACGGAACATCCTCGTCGCCCACCTGCTGATACCTGTCCGAAGCAACAGCGCAAGCCCATCACATTCGTCTGATCTTTGTGTGATGCACATTGATTTGAACCAGTTTCCCATATTAAAGTATCGAAATAAACTAAACAGCTTTGGACCATTGGAGAAGTCACTGGTGAGTCAATCGTTTTACTATGTCACGGCTGCACTCTACGGTGGCAGCACCTTGGGCTATCTGGCGTATCTCGTCCTGTTGCGCCGCAACGTAGCAAGGATCGCGTTTCTCATGGTATGTGCCGGATGTCTTAGTCAGACCGCGTGTCTCGTGTTCAGATTCTTTGAAGCAGGATTCGCACCGATTACAAGCCGCTTTGATGCATCTAGCTACTTTTCGTGGCTACTCGTGGTACTGTATATCATCATTCACCTCCGTTACCAGATGCCTGTGCTTGGGGCCTTCCTGACGCCCCTGGCGCTCGTCCTTACTATTACCGCATCACTAGGGGACGCCACACCCTTGCCTTTGGAATCACTACTGAAAAGTCCATGGCTTCCAGTTCACGTAGTGTTCGCATTCCTCGGTGACGCCCTCCTCGGACTCGCTGCCTGTTTTGCCCTCATGTACATCATTCAAGAGAAGCAGCTCAAATCAAGACGACCAGGTGCTTTTCATTACCGTCTACCGTCCCTAGAAGTACTTGATCGCTACAGCTATAGGTGCATTACCGCAGGCTTTCCGCTACTTACCATGGGCATCATCACTGGGGCACTCTGGCTCAAGACCATAGAGGGTTCATACATCAGGTGGCAAGATGGGAGGCAAACGGCCACACTGCTCACATGGTTTCTCTATGCTGCACTACTTCATGGCAGACTCGTGACAGGATGGCGGGGCAGACGAGTGGCAGTGCTCAATGTGTTAGGTTTTGCAATCATTGTGATCACCTTTGTGACACTATCCCATTTCCTAAAAGGATGAGCCTGTACCAATTCTGTTCGATAGAATCCACAGTGAGGCGATCCCCTGCTGCCCAATCGGATAGAGAATGAAACTACTGTGCATCGGACTCAACCATGAGACAGCTCCTGTAGACGTTCGTGAAAAGCTCTCGGTACCCCACGATGATCTCGCTTCTGCGCTCGCAGCAGCCAAGGCATCCGAGGGTGTCGAGGAAGTGCTAATTCTATCCACCTGCAACCGTGTGGAATTTTACTTGGTTGCATCGGATGTCCCTCATGGCATTGCAGCAATTGAACAGTATCTACAAGAACGTGGTGGCCGAGGTCCATCTGCAATAGACTTCAGTAACTACCTCTACTGTCACATTCACGAAGACGCAGTCTCTCACCTCTTCCGAGTGGTCTCCGGAATGGATTCGATGGTCATCGGCGAACCGCAGATAACTGGTCAGGTGAAGGATGCGTATCGTCGAGCTGTCGAACACGAAACGGTGGGAACGATTCTCAATCGTCTTCTCCACAAGGCATTTTCCGCAGCAAAGCGTGTTCGAACAGAAACAGAACTCGCTCATAGAGCTGTCTCGGTGAGTTTTGTTGCAGTTGAGCTTGCACGAAAGATTTTTGGGGACCTCAAGGATCGAACTATCATGCTCATAGGTGCCGGCGAAATGGCAGAACTTGCGGCCAGGCATCTTTACGCACAAGGGGTCAGGCAGATGATCGTTGCGAGCAGGACGATTGAAAACGCGACCAAGCTGGCCCATCAGTTTTCAGGACAGGCGATACGCATGGACCAGATCACTCACCATATACCTGAATCAGATGTACTTATTTGTTCGGCGACCACTGACCGATATCTCCTTGGACCCGAAGAACTCCGAGCTGTCCTCAAGGCGAGAAAACATCGGCCTATATTCCTCATCGATATAGGAGTGCCAAGAAACGTCGATCCACGGGTCGACCACGTCGACAACGTATACCTTTACGACATGGACGATCTTCAAGCAGTCGCACAAGCCAATATTGAACTACGGAAGAAAGAGCTCGCGAGGGCCGAGGCCATCGTCAAAGAAGAGGTACGAAGCTTCCTTGTCTGGCTCGATACCCTGGTGGTGGTTCCCACAATTATCGCACTCAGGAATTACATAGAAGAGATCCGGGAACAGGAGCTTGAAAAGGCATTCGCAGCCCTCCCTTCCCTTACCGAGGAAGACAAGTGTACTATCTCGATGATGACCAGAGCTATGGTGAACAAGATCCTTCACCACCCAACTGTTCAACTCAAGCGCGCTGAACAAAAGGGGCAGGCCGAGACCCTTGTTCAAGTCATTCGGCAGCTATTTCCTATCGACCCTACAGACCAGGGTGACACCACGTGAAGACAATCCTCCGCATAGGAACACGACGAAGCGATCTGGCCCTTTGGCAGGCAGCGTATATAAAACAGATGATCGAGTCGTCCCACCCATATGTCCAATGCCACCTAGTAAAAATTGTAACCCAGGGGGATAGGATGCGTGGCATTCCCCTTGCTGCGCTTGGCGGAAAGGGTCTGTTCATTAAGGAGATAGAAGAAGCCCTCTTACGAAGGGAGATCGATCTTGCAGTGCACAGCCTCAAGGATGTTCCCTGCGAACTACCAAAAGGCCTGATGGTGGGAGCAGTCCCTCGGCGAGAGGATCCCCGAGACGCCCTCATTACAAGGGATGGAAAGGGGACCATTGAAACACTCAGATATGGGGCAAAGATCGGAACAAGCAGTTTGCGACGGGCTGCGCAACTAAAACATATCCGAAGTGACTTCGATATCGTCCCTATACGGGGCAATGTCGGAACCCGGATCGCCCGACTTGCCAAAGACAATCTCGATGCCGTGGTGCTTGCATATGCTGGTATTAAACGCCTTGGATTGGAGCACCATATTTGCCAGGTCCTCGAACCCGAGGTATGTCTTCCGGCCATTGCACAAGGTGCCCTGGCAGTGGAGGTACGTCAGGACGATACAATGGTACAGAACCTCATAGGCACGCTCAACGACTATGAAACGATGATAGCCGTCACTGCTGAACGGTCTTTCTTGGAGACACTTCAGGGCGGATGTAGAGTGCCAATTGCAGGGCTCGCTACGATCGCTGATGGTGTTCTTGCATTGGCTGGCTTGGTAGCCCGCAGCGACGGTAGCGAATGTATCCGTAGGGAACGTAAAGGACCATGTGAGCTAGAAGCTGCCAGGCAACTTGGCATGGTGCTTGCCCACGAGGTGCTTGACGCTGGGGGTGAAGCCATCTTAAGGGAATGGTATGGAGTCAGACAGGCGTAACGCACCCTTACAGGGATTGCGGGTGCTCATTACCCGCGAACGTCAGCAGGCTGAATCATTGGCGACCGCCTTGACCCAACGAGGAGCCTACGTCGTTTCTTGCCCTACGATCACATATGCTCCACCTGATAACTGGTCAGAGGTAGACCACGCGCTCGATAAGCTTGAACAGTATGATATGCTTCTGTTCACAAGCGCCACTGGCGTCCGTTTCTTTATGCAACGAGCACAGGAACGTGCAACTCCAAAAGAAATGCTGCAGGCATGTACAGTGATTGCCATAGGACCTGGAACTGCGCGACAAGCAGCTACCTATGGCCTTGTTGCTGAGTCCATACCATCTCGTCATGATGCTGAGGGCTTATTGGAACTTTTCAAGAAGAAGGACCTACGGTCAAAAAGAATTCTGTTTCCCAGGGCCGCAGCAGGGAGAGATATCCTGCCCCAGGGGCTAAGAAACATGGGAGCCCTGATCGACATTGTCGTAGCCTATAGGACCCTTATGGATACACAAAGCCAATCAACCCTCATTTCACACATAGAGGCGAGTTCAGTAGACCTCCTTGTATTCACCAGTCCTTCTACAGCACACAATTTTGTAGAGCTCATAGGCAAGGATCGTATGGTTCGGTACTGTAAGCGCCTCCCTGTTGCGTGTATCGGGAACGTGACTGCAGCCGCAGCTAGAGATCTTGGGTTCACGGTCGCTATTGTGCCTCAAGAACACACCATTTTATCGCTCGTTGAGGCTATCGTGGACTTTTTCGAGACGACCCCACTATCATGAGTGGGTACTGGCCAAGGCCTCGAGCCAGGAGGATGGACATGCCGTATCCAACAGAGAGACTCAGAAGGCTACGAAAAACAGAACACCTAAGATCACTGGTCCGCGAAACCAGATTGGGTCTCGATGACCTTATCTATCCTTTATTTGTGGTCGAGGGACGCGGCCTTGTTCAACCTGTCCTATCGCTTCCAGGCATACATCGATTTTCCCCGGATATGCTCGCACCAGAGCTTGACGAGATCGCATCACTGGGCATCCGAGCAGTGCTTTTGTTCGGCATCCCCAGCCGCAAGGATCCCAGAGGAAGCAGCGCGTACGAGGAAGGTGGTGTTGTACAACAGGCGATTCAAGCAATCAAAACACATACACCCAACCTTGTGGTAATTACTGATGTCTGTCTATGCGAATATACTTCTCACGGACACTGCGGACTCGTGCGGGATCACGACATTCTCAATGATCCGACACTGGATCTGTTGGCTGCAATGGCCGTGAGCCACGCCAAAGCTGGTGCCGACGTCGTAGCCCCTTCAGATATGATGGACGGTCGCGTTGGCGCTATCAGGCGAGCACTCGACGCTGCAGGGTATGAGCGCGTTGCCATCATGAGCTATGCAGCGAAATTCAGTTCTGCGTTCTACGGCCCATTTCGCGAGGCTGCAGAAAGCGCGCCGGCATTTGGAGACCGGCGTTCCTACCAAATGGATCCTGCAAACCGTAGAGAGGCACTCCGCGAGGTCCTCCTTGACATTGAGGAGGGAGCAGACATTGTTATGGTCAAACCAGCCCTCTGCTATCTGGACATTATCAGAGAGGTAAGGGACACGTGCCTGCATCCGCTGGCAGCCTACAACGTCAGCGGCGAATATGCCATGGTCAAGGCGGCTGCCGAAAGGGGTTGGATCAATGGTGAAGCTATCATGATGGAACTCTTGATGGCTATAAAGCGTGCCGGAGCGGATTTGATCCTCACGTATTTTGCGAAAGAAGCTGCCAAAGTCCTTTCAGGCGTACACCACATATGAGGCCGCTTCACCCTCTGAATCGCTCCAGGTCGAAAAAGTCGTCGCGAGCCAGCCAAATCAGCCAAAGACAACGGAGATCGTACAACACATGATCCAGTATAAGGTGGTCGAAACATCAGACGTAACAGAGGAATCCATCGAAGCACTTTTGAACGAGTGGACTGCTAAAGGATGGCGGTTTGACGCAATGCACTTCGTGGTCAAGGAATCTGCAAGGCGGCCTACGATGGCGTTCCTCATATTCATCAGGACACAAGAAGCATCACAGCAGTCTCTGGAACGAGGTACCTCGTGAACCCCCTGCACGCTGCACTTGGACAGCTCTTTGTATGTGGCTTCGACGGCGAAGAGACGACTGAGGAGATCATTGATCTCGTCGCACGGTTCAACCTGGGCGGTGTTATTCTATTCCGTAGAAATCTAAAGCACCCAGAGCAAATTCTTGCGCTCACTCGATCGCTGCAACGCCATGCCAGGGAACACCCACTGTTTGTGGCAATTGACCAAGAGGGAGGGAGGGTCGTACGGCTCCCTGAACCCTTTACACATTTCCCTGCCAGCCGCGCGTTGGGCACAAGCGGATCAGAGCATCTTGCATTCGAGTTCGGTCGGGCAACTGCCACCGAGCTTGCGGCTGTGGGCATAAATTTCAACTTGGCCCCAGTACTCGATCTCGACACAAACCCGCATAATCCTGTGATCGGCGACCGTTCGTTTGGCGCAGACCCACTTGAAGTTGCCAGACTAGGGCTTGCCGTTCTACAAGGCTTTCGCCAGTTAGGCGTCATCGGAGCAGCTAAGCATTTCCCTGGCCACGGAGATACAGAGCATGATTCTCATATTACACTGCCAGTAGTCGACCATCCGGCTGAGCTACTCAAGACCCGAGAGGTTGTTCCTTTTGCCCGAGTCATTGCCCATCCTGAAGGGCCAGACACCATTATGACCGCCCACGTGCTGTACTCGAGCCTCGACCCTGAACTGCCTGCGACACTCAGTAAAAAGATCCTCACCCATCTTCTCAGACGAGATCTCGGCTTTAGGGGGCTTGTTATCACCGATGATCTTGAAATGAAGGCCATCATAGATCGCTTTGGACCCGAGGAGGCCTCGTACAAGGCCCTCTACGCCGGTGCAAATCTGCTCCTTTTCTGCCACACCCCCTCCTACATCCCTCTATGCATAGAGGCTCTCACTACCAGGATCTCACGAGGAGATCTCATTGCTGAACGAATAAAAACATCACTCGATCAGATAACGCGAATAAAATACACCTACCTTTCGAAAGATCTTCCTTCAGATTCGAGAAAACAGCTTTTCGCAAAGATCGGCTGCCAAGAGCACCAGCTCCTTGCCGAAAAGATCCGGTGCTACGGCCAGTCTAACAGAGAGAACGCCGCATCCTAGGCGTGGTCCTTTTCCTTATTGCTGGTAACGTTCGCGGTCAAGGTTGAGCTGGTTAGGGAGTTCGTCTGTGTCATCGGACTTTCGTGGAAATTCTCGTGCGAGTATCTCGCCGCAGAGGTCTATTGCCGTGATAAGCCCACGAGATAGATCGCCGTTTCGCATTGCGTGCACAATGGCCTTTACTGGGCCGTCCCATGTGCCAGGAGGAACACGTGCATGGATGCCGGTGTCAGCCAGCACCTCGACCCGACGCTCCAACAGTGAGACAAGGATAAGTACACCGGTCCTGTCCCTGGTCTTGTAAAGTCCAAGCTCATAGAACGCCCGAACAGCCCTTTCGTGGACACGTTCCTCGGCACTGGCGGCAGAAAGCAGGAGCCGTTTGCACGCTGGGACGTAGCGGCAAAGCACATACCCGGCCATGTATCCCAATGCCTGCATCAAAAATATCTCCACGATAGTTGCCTCAGGAACACACATGACTGCCAGCGCAGCGAACACGATTTGACCAATCAAAGCACCTATAAAGTCCAGGTAAATGTAATTGTCAGCTGAGGCGACTACCAACGGCACGATCTCGCCAGAGGTCTGCTGTTCCGCCCTCCGTACAGCCTCTTCAATGCCTGGACCATCAAGTCTCGAAAAGACCTTGCCATATCTCATGGCTATCTCATGCTGAGACACACATCCGCTACCATCTACCCGATGCGCCGCCACCACCGAAACCACCACCCCCACTTCGGAATCCACTAAACCCACCACCAAGACCACCCCGACCCATCCTCCCTCCAAACATGGTGTCCATCATACCACCAACGAGCATAAACCGTCCGAATCTGGAGAACAGCACGATCAGAAAGAGAAACAACAGAAGAAGTGCTTCGGCCCAATAGGGGTCACCTTTTTGCCCCTGCACACCTCGAAACTCGCCCTTTGTAGCTTGAATGACAGCGTGGATACCGGAAGCGATTCCACCAAAGTAGTCCCCCCTTCGAAATGCAGGGACAAAAACTGTTCGTATGATTCTACTTGCCTCCACGTCCGTAAGTACCCCTTCTAGTCCATAGCCAACCTCTATTCTGATCCTACGGTCTCTTAGCGCAATAACAATGATGACACCGTTGTCCTTCCCTTTGTGGCCGATCTTCCATGCTTCAGCAACCATCATAGAAAATGCTTCGATATCCTCTCCCTCAAGCGATGGAACAATCAGAACAGCGATCTGGTTGCTCGTTTCCTCCTCGTATCGTGCAAGGACATACTCCAACTGAGCCTTTTGGCCCTCCTCGAGGAGACCAGCGTAATCATTGATCCGTCCCTTAAGCGGCGGTACCTGCAGGGCCCAGCCTGACCCCATGCAACAAAGGCACCATGCCGCTATCAGGAGACAAAACCTGAGAAAGGCCATGATCAGAACTTCACCTGGGGAGGCTTTTCTATGTCCTCACGATCTGGCTGGAAGGTTTCCTTGGGGCCAACTCGAAGGATATACCGTGCTGTGAGATTCGTGGGAAAGTACCGCACTGCCTTATTGTACTCCTTGACAGCCTCTATATACCGTTTTCGTGCCACTGCGATCCTGTTTTCGGTCCCTTCCAGCTGCGCCTGAAGATCTAAAAAATGTTCGTTGGCCTTTAGTTCAGGATACCGCTCGACAACAACAAGAAGCCTGCGAAGTGCACTACCCAACGTTGACTGCGCCTCCTGGAACATTCGGAACTTCTCAGGATCGCTCAGCAGCTCTTCTGAAACCTGGAGCTTTCCAACCTGGGCCCTTGCCTCGACAACTGCCTGAAGGGTTTCTGACTCGTGTCTGGCATATCCTTGAACCGTTGCAACGAGATTGGGTATGAGATCATAGCGTCGCTGGTACTGATTGAGCACCTCAGACCATGCAGCCTTGACCTCTTCGTCCAGCCCCTGGATCTTGTTGTACCCGCAACCAGCACTTCCCACCACAATCACTACCACGCAACAACACCAGTACAGTAGCCTCTTTATGCCATGGTCGATATACGTCATTGCATTCCTCGATATATACACAGAGGTGATGAGCAGAGACTAACAATGGCCTCGTGATCTGTCAACAACATCTATCGAACCTCCTTGCCTGGGCCTCACATCGTCAATATTCTCAGATCCCAACTAACGTCTCTGAGGAGAAGAAGGTTGGGCCTTGTAGTCCATACACAAGCCCCCTTGCTTTTTATGGCGCTTGAGAGACGCCTCAACGTTAAAAAACCAAATGACCTCCTTGCACTACGTGATGATCTCGTGTACCTATTATCAAATCCACCGTGTGGCTCATGCCGCGGGCGTGGGGTAACGGAGTCTTACGGATCCTACGGAGCTACAGTCATAGATCTGTTGCGATCACCGGTAGCGTGTGGACCAAACGCAGATGTCATCACCTGATGAGCATATCGCCGCAGTAAAAAGCCAACCGGACAAGGGATATGCCGCCTTGCTGGTCAGCGCTGGTATTTTCCTCAGTCGTATTGCAGGTCTCATTAGAGATCGTGTGTTTGCCCACTTCTTTGGAAATTCAGCAGCAGCAGATGCCTTCCGAGCTGCCTTTAGAATCCCCAATTTCCTTCAAAACCTATTTGGCGAAGGTACGCTCTCGGCGTCGTTCATTCCTGTCTACGCCAGGCTCCTTGCTCATGGCAACACCACAGATGCACAAAAGGTAGCCAGTGGTATCGCTGCGCTTCTGTTTCTGACAGTGAGTGTTCTTGTCGCCTTGGGCATTGCGTGTGCACCATATCTCATTGCCGTCATTGCACCAGGGTTCACCGGAGAAAAAAAAGAGCTCACTATACGAATGGTACGGATCCTTTTCCCTGGAGCCGGCCTTCTCGTCTGCTCGGCATGGTGTCTGGGCATTCTGAACAGTCATCGCAAGTTTTTCCTTTCTTACGCAGCACCGGTTTTGTGGAACATCGTCATCATCGTAGCCCTCATCCTTTTCGGCCATAAGAAAGACCAATTTCCATTGGCTCAGACCGTTGCGTGGGCGTCGGTAGTTGGAAGCGGCGTGCAGTTCGGAGTGCAGGTGCCCAGCGCACTCCTGCTGGTCAGACGGCTTCATATAGGCCTCTTTTGGGCAATGAGCGCCACAAGGAGCGTCATTGCCAACTTCGTTCCGGTCTTTATCGGACGGGGCGTTTTCCAGATCAGTGCCTATGTCGACACCTTGATTGCAAGCCTTCTACCAACAGGCGCAGTTGCTGCCCTGACATATGCGCAAACGCTCTATATGTTACCGATAAGCCTTTTTGGAATGGCTGTATCAGCCTCTGAGCTTCCTGCGCTTTCGAGTGCTGTGGGAGGTCGCACTGAGATTGCGCAGTACATCGTTGCCCGTCTAGACAAAGGACTCAGAAGGATCGCATTTTTTGTCGTACCCTCGGTTGCTGCCTTTCTCTTACTCGGTGACGTCATCGTTGCAGCTATTTATCAAACCGGCTGCTTCGGCAGAAACGATGTGGTGTACGTGTGGGCAGTGCTTGCAGGAGCGACCATTGGGCTCTTAGCTACAACCCTTGGCCGTCTCTATTCTTCTGCATTTTATGCTGTTGGCGATACAAGAACTCCACTGCGGTTCGCTGTTCTCAGGGTGCTATTGGCAGGCACGCTTGGGTATACACTGGCGATTGTGGTCCCTCCCCTGATTGCTATTTCTTCCCACTGGGGCCTCGTGGGGCTCACCCTCGCGTCTGGTTCTGCAGGGTGGATCGAATACCTGCTCCTGCGCTGGAGCCTCCACCGTCGTATCGGTCGAACGCGGATCGGTATTCGCTTTATGTCACAACTTTGGCTCGCAGCAGGAGCTGGCGCAGTGGTAGGACTTATTTTGAAGATTATCGTTCACCACTGGCACCCAATCCTTGCAGCGTCCTTGATACTCGCTTCCTACTCTATGACATATCTAGCATTACTAGCTTTACTCATGGGTACGAGGGCTGTCAGGTTGCTTGCCGTAAAAGGAGCATAGGCACGACAAGATAGAGTGAAGTAAACAAAACCGCATCAGTGCACAAGGAGGAATACTCTGTGGCTGGAGCATACCAGAGTAGCCCGTATAGTCGGTGTGCAAAACACCGTAAGAGGCGTGCTATTGCAATAGCTGAGGCTGGCGATGTTGAGAGAGCACTGCTCAATCGAACACTCCCGACCATAAGCGATCTGACGCTATCCGAGGCACTTGTTCTTGGCCTCGTTCGGCAGGGTGTGAAGACGTTCGTAGGCATATTCGGACACGGCTGTACAGAAGTCGGCGAGGTCTTGCGTATATACGAGGACGCGGGTGTGGTGAAGACCTTCAATGTCCGGCACGAGACAGCTGCATCCCATGCAGCAATGGCATTGCGCTGGGTGACAGGCGAAAAGGCAGCTGTCATCACCTCTATTGGACCAGGGGCCTTGCATGCCCTTGCTGGTTCACTTGCTGCATCCAGTAACGGCGTGGGTGTGTGGTACCTGTTTGGCGACGAAACAACAGAGGATGAGGGGTTCAACATGCAGCAGATCCCTAAGCACGAACAGAGCCTCTTCCTCAAGCTGTGTGGTACCATGGGCGAGGCCTATACGATCCATACGCCACGTGCCCTCCCAACAGCCCTCCACCGGGGACATATCAGAGTGGACCATCCACATCGCGCAGGCCCGTTTTACCTTTTGTTGCCTATGAATACTCAGGCACAGGTCATCGAGAACTTCAACCTGGACGAATTACCAAAAGGGGATCCGCTCCCACCACTGGCAGGTTCCTCGAATAGCAGTGCGTATCTCGAAGCTGCTCGCATGATCCTGTCCGCAAAGAGGCCCCTTGTCCGTGTGGGAGGCGGTGCGCGATCGGCGGCTGCTGAGTTGACCGAGTTTCTGGATCTTGCCGACGCTGTAGCGATCCTAAGTCCACTCGTCACAGGTATCCTTCCGTATGACCACCCGCGCAATATGCTGATCGGAGGTACAAAGGGATCGCTGTGCGGCAATTATGCCATGGAACATGCTGATCTGCTTATCGCTCTTGGAACGCGCTCTGTGTGCCAGTCAGATTGCAGCAGAACCGGTTATCCTCGGGTGAGGCATGTCATCAATATAAATACCGATTATCACGATGCCCTTCACTATGGGAACACCATTGCACTCGTAGGCGATGCCGCAGAGACGCTTCGCAGGCTCAACAAGGAGCTGAGAAAACACAAGCCTCGTTTGTCACACCGACATTCGGCCTGGCTTGCTTCGTGCACCAGAGCCCGCAGACAGTGGGAGTGCTACAAGGAAGAGCGGATCCGCACGGAGACGCTGTTTGACGAACATTGGGGCAAGGAGGTCCTCACCCAGCCTGCTGTGATCAAGGCTGCAACAGACTGGGCCCGACGAAACGATGCCGTCGTATTTTTCGACGCGGGCGATGTTCAGGCACATGGCTTTCAGATTGTAGAAGACGATCGACTCGGCAGGACGTTTACAGAAACAGGATCAAGTTACATGGGGTTTGCTGTCTCAGCCCTGCTGGCAACCGCACTCAGCTCAAAACCGTTTTACGGGCTTGCTATCACAGGGGACGGTTCTTTTACCATGAACCCGCAGATCCTCATAGACGGCGTCTACCACAAGGCATCAGGATGTATTCTGCTGCTCGACAACAGGTGTATGGGAGCTATCAGCGGCCTCCAACTCGCCCAATACGGCGCCGAATATGCTGTCCGTGATTCTGTCGATGTCGACTATGTCGCATGGGCACGCTCTGTTCGAGGAGTACACGCCTTTCATGGAGGGAGTTCTGTCCGCACCCTCATTGATGCGCTCGATAGAGCACGCGCACTGGGAGGTCTCTCGCTCGTGTATGTGCCTGTATACTATGGAACCCATCCACGAGGCAGTCTGGCTACATTCGGAAGATGGAATGTTGGCAACTGGGTTGATCAAACGCAACAACTGAGACATAAGATCGGGCTGTGAACGCACGGTAGGTACGTAAGGAGTGAGCTGATGAACATACCCAATGAGATGTATATTGACGGTCAATGGCGATCATCTTCCGAAGGAAGGAGACTCGAGATCATAAATCCTGCTACAGAGGAAGTGGTGGACTCTGTTCCTTCTGCTACCAAAGAGGACCTTGATCTAGCCCTTGAGGCAGCACAAAAGGCATGGCTTTCATGGCGAACCACTGACGCCTGGACGAGAAGCACCCTACTGAGGCGCATTGCTCAAGGCATACGGGATTCGTCCCAACTCTTGGCCGAGGTGCTCACAGAGGAGCAAGGTAAGCCTCTCAGGGAATCAACCAGCGAGGTTGCTGCAGCAGCAGACGTCTTCGAATGGTATGCTGATGAAGCTCGAAGGATCTACGGTCGCATTGTCGACGGACATTCCCGCACCTCAAGACTCCTCGTGCTCAAAGAGCCCATAGGTCCAGTTGCCGCGTTTACGCCGTGGAACTTCCCTTTATTGCTTCCTTCAAGAAAACTAGCACCAGCACTCGCATCTGGATGCTCCATGATACTTAAGCCGGCTCGCGAAGCCCCTCGCACAGCACTCCTTCTTGCACAGATATGCGAACAGGCCCACCTGCCCGCAGGAGTTTTCAACGTGGTTACAGGCGACCCTTCCCTGATAAGCAGCCACCTCATATCATCTGAGGTGATTCGGAAGGTCACCCTTACGGGGTCTGTTCCTGTGGGCAAAGAACTTTTGAGACTCTGCGCAGACCGCATTATTCCTGCTTCTATGGAGCTGGGTGGGCATGCTCCTGTTCTTGTCTGCCAAGACTATGATCCCGAGCGTGCGGCAGAAGTATGTGCACGAGGTAAGTTCAGGAATATGGGACAGGTATGTATTTCAGCCAGTAGGTTTTATGTACACGAGTCCATCTACGAGCGATTCGTGAAGCGATTTGTAGAGATTGCTGCCTCACTCAAGATAGGCAATGGCAAGGACCCAACCGTGGATGTCGGACCCCTGGCAAATGCCAGAAGGGTTACGGCTACCGATGAACTGGTCCATGACGCCCTGCGCAAAGGCGCTCAGCTCGCCTATGGTGGCAGACGCCCACCTGGAGTAGCTAGGGGATACTTTTACGAACCTACCGTACTAACCAACGTCGATGCCTCGATGCGGATCATGAACGAGGAGCCATTTTGTCCTGTTGCGCCGATCAGCCCTTTTTCAGACCTGCAGGATGGTCTTCAACAGGCCAATGCAACTCTTTTCGGCCTTGCTGGATACGTCTTCACCAATAGCCTCCACACAGCGATTCGTGCCTCGGAAGGCCTCGATGTAGGTATGGTGGGGATAAATACGCTCCTTATTGCCACTGCTGAGCTTCCTTTCGGAGGTGTTAAAAGGTCAGGATTCGGCCGTGAGGGAGGAAGCGAGGGTATCGAGGCTTACACGGTTACTAAATTCGTCAACATCCTTTTCTAGCGAGATACATATGAAGCCGCGAAACGTTCGTTCGGGAATATATGCAAAGCCAGCGTCCTATGGTGACGATCAGTTCAGCAGGTTCCTTAGAAGGGCCTTTCTCGCCTCTGCAGGATATGATGACATAGACCTGGATAGGCCAATCGTGGGCATAGCATCTACCGCCTCAGACTTCAATACGTGCCACCGGGACATGCCTGCTATCATTCGCGCGATACAAAGAGGGGTATTCGAAGCTGGGGGCCTCCCTTTTACGTTTCCTACAATCTCACTAAATGAAATCTTCTGTCATCCTACCACCATGCTATACCGCAACCTAATGGCTATGGAGACAGAAGAAATGATCAAAGCCCACCCCATGGACAGCGTGGTACTGGTCGGAGGATGCGACAAAACACTCCCTGCCCAACTCATGGCCGCGGTATCTGCCAATATCCCTGCAATATGTGTGGTGACTGGTCCTATGATCACGGGCCGATGGCGAACAACGAGACTCGGTGCCTGTACCGATTGCCGCCGTTACTGGGCTGCATTTCGTGCTGGAGAGATAGGACCACGAGATATAGCAGAGATCCAAGAATCTCTATGTTTCACCGGAGGGACCTGCATGGTCATGGGTACTGCCTCTACCATGGCGTGCCTGGCAGAGGCCATGGGTATGATGCTCCCGTATGGTGCAACAGCGCCATCGCCTTCAGGTCAAAGGCTAACGCATGCTGCAGCCTCGGGCAGACAAGCAGTGATGCTTGCCAAAAGAGGCCCACGGCCTAGAAACATCATCACTCAGAAATCCATTAAGAATGCCCTGATAGTGTTGGCATCGCTTGGCGGATCCACCAATGCCTTGATCCACATGATCGCCCTTGCCCGAAGAGCCGGCATTGCTCTTTCGCTCGAAGACGTTCGCCGAATATCACACGCTGTGCCCCTTTTGGTCGACTGCAAACCAGCTGGATCACTCTATATGGAGGACTTCCACCACGCAGGAGGGGTGCCAGCACTACTCAAGGCCCTCGAGCCGCTTCTTGAAACCTCACCACGAGGAGTGACTGGCCGATCCCTCGCTGGGCTCCTCAAGACGGTCCAGCCAACTGCAGGGAATAACGGTGTAATCCACACACTCGAGCATCCGCTCGGTTCTGCAGAGTCGATTGTCGTTCTCAAAGGGTCACTGGCACCTGCTGGTGCCGTACTAAAGAAAGCAGCAGCAACTGTCTCACTGCTTGACCATAAAGGTCCTGCCGTAATCTTTGACTCCTGTGAAGATCTCCTGGCGCGTATTGACGATCCACGTCTCGGTCTCACCAAAGACCATGTGGTCATCTTGAGGAACATGGGACCCAAAGGTGCTGGGATGCCCGAGGTTGGATCTATGCCACTGCCTCGGTATCTTGCTCGTTCCGGCGTAAAAGATATGGTGAGGGTCACTGACGGCCGTATGAGTGGCACAGCGTTTGGGACGGTCGTACTTCATTGCTCCCCGGAGGCTGCAGCAGGAGGCCCTCTGGCTCATGTCAGGAATGGAGACATTGTTCATCTCAACGTGCCCAAGCGTCGAATCGACCTCCTCGTCGACAAAGAAGAGCTCGCCAGGAGGGCAAAAGGGTTTGTCCCCAAACCGACCCCAGAGAGAGGGTGGATGAAACTTCATGCGCTGCACGTCCTTCAGGCACACGAAGGAGCAGATCTCGACTTCATGGTCTAGCAGCCCCGTATGGCCTCACTTTGTATGCTGCTCGTAGGGATGTTCCTTGGCCGAAGAGCAGAGGCAGATGTGTCACCTCGTCAAGAGGAGGAGGTCCCTCTTCTTACAATACGTGAAAAGAAAAAGACCATGGCCGACCCGACCTCCCCCGAGGCCACATCGAATGAAACCAATTTGAAAAGATCGGGTTGGTGTGTGCCCTTACTGGCTGGCTACCATTCTGAATACTGAGGTCAGAGGCTCAAAACGAAGTTCCCAAAAATAGGACATATCAATGCGGTTTGGATTATTGCACTTGTTACACCGCTCGCCTTCTTCTCCGGCTAGTTCCTTGATTCTCGGGTGGGTATAAAGAACGCGAAGACCCTGTTCGCGCACATTGCCAATCGGTCGATCCCACGCCCTGCAGTCAATAACCTCTCCTTCAGGACCGACCTGGAGCACTATCTTAGGGAAGTGGCACCTATAGGGCCTCTTACCGTCCCGTATGCTCTCTAGATACAGGTACGAATTGTTCACCTGAAATCCTTGCCGCTTGTAACGGATGAGGATGTCTGCAACGCTGGCTTCTTCCTCCTTTGTAGCCTTCAGGTGGTGCTTTACGCCCTCGAGCCTACCACTCCGCAACAGGTCGACCTCCATAGGACAGACATAAAACGAAACACCCAATTCGTGCGCAAGCCTCACAAAATCGTCGATCGCGTCCTTGTTGTTGGCTGTCAAGAGAAAGTTGAATATCACTTTTATCCGAGGATACTTCGACCGCGTAAGGTGTATTCCTCCTATGAGGCGGCTAAAAAGTCCCTTTTTCCCCCGTATCTGGTCGTGCTGCTCAGATGGATGATCCAGGGAAACGATCAGCGAGTCCACATAGGGCCCGATAGCATCGATCCTATCCTCAAGAAACCAGCCATTTGTGTTAACCACAGTGAGAAACCCCATTTGCTTCGATGCCCTGGCTATTTCTGGAAAATCCGGCCGTAGCAGGGGTTCACCTCCCCATATGAAGTTCATAATAAATCCAAGATCCCGGGCATCGCGATATAGGGCAAGGATTTCCTCAAGCTCGAGGTCATTGCTGGCGTTGTTTCTCCACAGGCACGACTCGCACGCGCAATTGCAGTGGCCTGTGACAAGATGACAAAGTAGTATGGGTCCCTTCCAGTGAATCCTGGCAGCGACTGCTCTGCCCAGCATCCGGGCAATAGGCATCAATCTATTAAGCGGTGCCCCTGACTGCATAAAGCCACCCTTCCTTGTAGTGGCGAACAAACGGCGATAGCGAAACTATCTACTCTCCAGGATACGTATAATAAGAAAGGCCGTGTCTCGTGTCAAAAGGGCTTTACGTACTACTATCGCTATGGGGGCTTTGAGGATACCTTTCCCTCAAAAAAAAGAAGGACGGTGTGTCCATCGTACACACCGTCCTTCGACGGGTGAACTCAGATGCAACCAGATGTTAGATCGATTCTTCTATGATCCTCATGCCATAGAATGAACGGTACACAAATGCAATCGCGATCAGGAAGAACACGCAGGCAAGCCCAAGCTTGAGTCCCTTATTGGACATGGTTACTGCGATCTCTGTAGCCAGGAGGCCGAAAAGGGTGGTGAACTTGATCACGGGGTTGAGAGAGACAGACGATG
>FWPV01004198.1_pt1 | contig 21478 bp, 18 predicted proteins | sample 2228371 | NCBI WGS metagenome assembly FWPV01 (sample SAMEA103939776, study PRJEB20133) | metagenome | reverse complement strand
TAACGCTTTCTAAAATGAGCGGATACAAACAAATATATCCTGCTTTTCGTATAATTAATAATTAAATATCTCCGTGTCTCTGTGCCTCCGTGTTTTGCCTTTATAATGATAGTTCATAATATAGTTCATAATATTTATGTTCTGTGTGGTCTATTTAGAGTTTGTGGACGAAAACTTTATGCTTGGTCTTGAAGGTTTATTATTGCCATTTCAACGCATTAATGTTAAAATTTATATAATCTATAAAAACCCTACAATGGTAATTATGTCTATAAAGAATTAAAGACATAACAATATATTCAAGATTAACTGCTCTATGCTATGGAACATTCAGAGGTAAAATCGATAATTGAGGCTATACTTTTTGCTGCTGATAGACCGGTAACATTAGAACAACTTTCTAGCATCCTTGATATAAACAATAACATTATAGAACAGGCAATCAGGCAGTTACAACAAGATTACGAAGACACAAAAAGAAGCTTCCATATAATTGAAATAGCAAATGGCTTTCAAATATGCACCCGTAATAAATATGCACAATGGATAAAGAAATTCTTTACAGTTGAAGTCTCATCCAGGCTTTCCACATCAGCATTAGAGGCTTTGGCAATCATAGCCTATAAACAGCCTGTAACAAGGGCTGAAATAGAAAAGATTAGAGGAGTTAATAGTGATAGCGTGATCCATTCACTTTCTGAAAAGAATCTTATCAGAGTCGCTGGCAGAAAGGAAGCTCCGGGCAGACCATTGATGTATGAAACAACATCAGAATTTTTAATACATTTCGGTTTAAGAGACCTATCAGAGCTTCCGCCAATAGACGAGATCGAACAGATGCTCGGAACACCAAAGGAGGAGATGCGGTCTGAAGTTAGGAAAGCTCTTAGCTGAAGCAGGCATTGCATCTCGCAGAAAAATCAAGGAAATGGTGCTGGCTGGTAGAATTAAGGTTAATGGCATCATACCAGAAAGCCCGGGTATACAAGTTGATCCGAATTTAGATGTTGTTGAAGTCGATAATAAGCGTATAAATTTTAATACAAATGAAGAAAAAGTTTATATCATATTAAACAAACTTCCGGGTTATGTTTCAGCTGTATCAGATAAGCGCGGAGAACCAACCGTAATGGAGCTTATCCCTGATATAGGTAAACGTGTTTATCCGGTAGGGCGACTTGATAAGGATACTGAAGGATTAATGCTTTTCACTAATGATGGGGAATTGGCGTATTTTCTTACACACCCTAAACATCATATTGAAAAAGTATATTCAGTTTGGGTGACAGGAAAACCAACTGATGAGTCACTTAATAAAATTAGATCAGGAGTATTGATTGATAATGAAATAACAGCACCAGCAAAGGTTGAGAGAATAGAATACAAAAATGGAATAAGTCATTTAAAGATCACTATTCATGAGGGCAGAAAAAGGCAGATCAAGAGAATGTTTTCTGCTATTGGAAATAAAGTTGTCAGGTTAAAACGAATACAAATAGGACCTATTGCTATTGGCAACTTAAGACCAGGTGAATTTAGACATCTTACAAAAGAAGAGATAAAAAAGCTAAAGGACTTGATGCAAATTATCTGAGTAGAAAGAAACATAAATGAGGATAGGCGAAAGAGATTATAATATAAAAGTTGGTTTAACATTCTTTATTGGTATCAGTATTATAAGTATTCTTGTTATAATGTTCATTGATATAGATAGAAATACATGGATGAGTCTACGAAAAATCAAACTTGAATATGGATTTATTGCAGGCATATTAATGGTCACTCAATGGTCATTTAATGGTATTCGTTTTAAAATACTTCTGAATAGTTTGGATAATAAAGTCAGTTTCTGGATTTCCTTAAAGGCTTTTATGGCGAATATTTTCATGTCAGCAATGACACCTTCTCAAACAGGTGGAGGTGCATTGCAAATATATGTCCTTAATAGAGCTGGTGTATCAATTGCAAAAGCCTTTACAGGGTGTTTGATGGGAGCTGTATTAACAGTATTTTGTATGCTTGTCCTTACTTTATCTGCTCTTATCTTTAAACCTGATCTCAGGGTAGAACTTGGTCATCAGATGATGTATATATTTATTACAGTATGCGCAATTTTCTTATTTATGTTTGTGCTTTTTACACTCTCTTTATTCAAAATAAGAATTATTAAACGCATAACTGGAAGATTTTTGCTTTTCCTGACAAATGTTATGAAATCAAAAAAACGTTTGGGAATAACAAAACGCGTATTATCCGGATTAGATCAATATAGTAAGTGTATATCAATCTATGCACACACAAAAAAATATAAACTCTTTTTAGCATGCTTATATACTTTCGCCGCAATTATTACAAATAGTTTTATAGCTCCCGTTTTATTTATTGGATTAAATGTCCGTTGTAATTCACTTAATGTTTTCTTAACCCAATTTATTCTGTTATTTATCGCTTATTTTAGCCCAACACCAGGCGCAAGTGGAATAGCAGAATTTAGCAATTATTGGATGATGTCATCACTTAATATTGATAGCAATATGCTTGGTATATATACACTTATATGGAGATTTTATACAAGTTTCATCGGGGTAATTATCGGAGGTATTATCACTTTGACACTCCTTAAGCAGAGGAAACGTGAAAACTAATTACATTAACGTCAGTTCGATAAATTTATAAAACACAGAGAAATGGAGAAAAAAATCAATCGCGAATTACACGAATATGACGAAAAGCACGAATATAATAAAAAAATAATTATTCGTGTAATTCGTCTTATTCGTGCCATTCGTGATTAAAAATATAATTAAATATCTCTGTGTCTCCGTGTTTAATTTTTATGTTTTATATTAATATCTCCTTTTTAATCTGTTCTATATCATGCATGTCTTTCCAATCAGACGGACAGGTGAACTTAGTTTTTCTCGGTCTAATATTACAGCACCTGCAAGGAGGGTTTCCATCGTATCCTCTTTCTAGAATAGTTAAAACTATTTTAATTAGATCTTTTAGTTTGAAGTAAGTGACCAGAGATTTTCCTATATAACCTTTCTTTTGCAGTTTTGCTCTTTCCATTTCAATCTCAATATATTTACCCGAGTCTGTAAGAGGGCAGGCACTTTCACGCCAACCCCATGTTCTATGATAGGCAATTTTGCCATTCGAAAGCTTAACTGGATATGATTCAGTTCTATAACCCAGGCACGGAGACCTATTTATCATTTCTGCTAAATGCTTGGCTGTTGTAGTGGCGTGTGTTGTTCCAAAGTTAATCTGATAGCCATCGTCGCGCATAATGAGTCCTAATGGTGAATCTTCGCCCATAGTTAACGTTAAATGATGGTTCTTTGTATAACGTTCAGCATCCTTGCCCCACGCAGCAAAAGGATGTGTCGGATCAAGGCTTCTATAAACACCCTCCATACGCCAAAATGTGTCCGGAATTCGCCCATTGGTGCATGGAGTTTGGGAAGGGTCATAAAATCCTGTGGATGAATCTTCGAAAGGTGCTCCATGATTAAAGGAAGGCATAAGTATTGTTCCTTCGTTTCCTACAACATCCATTAATGCTTTAATTACAGTTTCTGCACCACCTTCCACCCATCCGAATGAGCTGAGCGAACTATGAACCATTATCCTGTCACCACGACGAAAACCAAAAGATTTAAGCGATGATTTAATATCTTCCAGAGTTACAGACATAAGTTATACCTTGTTATTAATCATGATCGATTCTTGAGAAAAATTCTCTATATAATTTATATGTTTCTGTATCCGATTTTACAGCCTTTATTACTTTTACCAACCTTTCTACAAGATGATTAAAGAGCATTTCTCCTTTTTCGCAAGTGCCATAATGACCATCGCCGGCATAATGGTCAGGATAATTTGAATACCAATCAACAGGGGTGTTTAGCCCAAGAAGATGATTTAATCGCCCGAGCGAGCTACCTGATTCACAAGGAAGGTCGTCCATTTTTAGTAATTCGGGCATTAAATATGACATTATACTTGTTTCCTCTTCTCCCGCATGTCCATCTTCTTTAGTTTGCCTGACTTGTTCCCATTTCTGGCTAAATGATTGTTCGAACCCCCATGCTTGATGCGAATATATTATGTATTTCTTTTGCTTCTCAAGCATCATTTGCACAAAATATCGAAGGAAGCTATTATTTCCGCCATGGGAGTTAACAAATATTATTTTTCTAAGTCCATTTCTAGCTATTTCATCACATACGTTTTCAAGCAGATTCCACATAATCTTGCCTTTGATAGCTACACAACCTGGTTGATGTTTTGCTTCATGGATCTGTGTAAAATAGTATTCTGGAAAGACAATAGCTGGCTCTATCTCTGCTGCCTTGCATGAGATTTTCATCCCTGTAAACAGGTCTGTTCCTAAAGGAAGATGATTTCCATGTTTTTCAATAACTCCCAATGGTAACAGACAAACACCTTTACATTGTTTAACAGCTTGCTTAAAATCAACACTTGTTAACTCGCTCCATTTCATAATATTTTCCTCCAGTTATCGATTTAGAATATATGCTCAGTTCTGGATATAATATCATCTTTATAAGCTTGTGAAAGCCGATTAAAATACTCACTATATCCGCCGACACGAACAACAAGACCTTCATAGAGTTCAGGGTGTAATTTTGCTTCTATTAGCGTCTTCTTATCGACAACATTTATTTGAATCTGTTGTCCTCCTTTCTGAAAATATGTTTTGAATAAAGCTATCATTTTATCTCTATTTTCGCTAACCAACCTTGGCGTAAACTTAATATTAAGCACATAAGCGCTCTGTGCTAGAATTTGAGGAATCTTAGCGGTAGAAGCAAAAACAGCAGTCGGACCATTCAGGTCACGTCCTTGAGAAGGTCCAATAGAATCAGCCAGAGGAGTAAAAGCTTTACGTCCATCGGGTGTTGCTCCAACTTTACTGCCGAATGATACTGCGCGGGTAAAAACTATAGAGCCACCTCCATATATTCCACCACGCCAGGTCTTGTAACTATTTAAATGACTGAAGAAATGCTCGATCACCTGATATGCTATAGTATCAACATATTCATCATCGTTGCCAAATTTTGGCACCTCATTTATGAACATCATTCGTAATGATTCTTCTGGAAAATCATTATCCAATGCATAAAGTAATTCTGACATGCTAATAAGTTTATTTTCGAATACAAGCTTTTTTATTACCGCAAGCGAATCCACAGTGTTAGCAATACCCTGGGTTAATATTTGACCATGGTTATATTTTGCTCCGCCAGATTTAAAATCTATTCCTTTTTCAATACAAGATTCTACAAAAAGCGAACGGAATAAGTTTGGTGAAGTCTCGGAATGAGCCTTCTGGCATTCATTTGCTGAGTTGATTAACCTTTTTGTTAATGCTTCAACCTGTTGTTTATAAGCCTGCCAAAATTGATCGTAGTTAGTAAAATACCCTGGATCTCCTGTATGAGGACCTATCTGATGCTTTGTATAAGGATCAAAGCCATCATGTAATGCTAGCTCGAGACATTTTAATAGATTAATCTCGCCATCTTCAAGCCCCATATGAGAACGTCCCTGTATATCTATCTGACTGCAACCATTCATTGCATAATCTCTGGCATCTTCCTCTGTTATTCCATAACGCATAAGCGCAGGTATGATAATATCATCATTATATAGTGCAGGCATCCCTACACCAGTTTCAATAACTTCAACTGCTTTAAGCCATAATTCATACGGGGAATCTTTATGTAATCGTAAAGATAAGTTTGGAGCAACTTTTTTAATACGTTTAGTAGCAGAAAGTGCCATAAATGTTATATCATTTGTGCCGTCTTTGCCATCAGGTCTAAGTCCACCGATACACAAATTCCATGAACGCGTATCATTGAATCGTTTCCAGAGGTGATCTATCCATTCCTGAGCAGAATCTTTTGATATTTTACCGCTTTCTAAATCGCGTAAATAATACGGATAGATATATTGGTCAAATCTTCCTGGTGAGTCTGTTCCGTCCAATAGATGTATGAACCAGAACGATTGTAATGCTTGGGGAAAATTACGTGCTCCATATTTTGGAACATGATAACACCTTTCAGCAATTTCAATCAATTCAGCACGTCGCTTGTCGTTAGACTCATTTTCAGCCATAATAGCTGCTTTTCTTGAGTAATTATATGCAAATGCTTCTATACCATCACATACTATGCTCAAAGCTTTTCTATATGAACGTTTATCCGGGTCTGTTTCTCTTTCATTATAAAAATCAATCTTTTTGCGAATGGAATCTATTCCTCCTGAAAGGACGTTTTCAAATCCGAGTATTGCATGACCGCCCCATCCAGCCCAATAAACATTTTGTCCACTTAAAAATTTCTCATCTTCAGGAAGATTAATTTTGGAACCTGGCGTCTTGTCTATCCAAAAATCTACAAGAGCTTTTAAGTAATCTTTCCATTGTGGAAATTTTTCCCACAATTCCTCTGCTGTTTCCAAATTACAATACAATCCTGACCCAAAATTAAAACCACCTATACCAGATTGCTTTATTCTGCCAACTATCCTATCATCTGGTTTTATAATTACATCCATATTGGACCAATAGTTCCTTATTGCACATGCCAAACGGATGTTATGATCTTTTGAATAACAAGAAAGATAACCAAAAGAAAAATGGTCTATATCTTTTAACCAATTCAGCCATTTTTGATCTCTAATATCTATCATTTATCTTACTCTCCTCGAATTTCGTGGAATTACTGCTGTGATACGACTGTTAATTATTATAATCTTAATTTGCCCCATAAGGCAATAATATTGTTAATCAATTAAAGTTTTTATTGTATTTATCCGATTATTTGAATAGTTAATATATGTTTTATATATTTTTTTGTTAGCCAATTTAATTTTTTTTATCTTAATGTTTACTTTTGCCCTTTTATGTTATATATTGTATATAGGGGGTTAGATAAATTAAAATTTAATAACCTTATTGAACTATTGAAGATTGAGATATGAATAACCTGAATCTGAAAAACAACAGAATACTTATAGTCGATGATCAAGATGAAATACATCAAGATTTTGAAGAGATGTTAAGACCAGTATCAGAATCCTCTTTGACTGGTGAACTAGCAAAGGTTTTTGGTGCAGAGGATGAAACAAATTTCCTCCCTGAATTTGATATAATCCATGCTATGAGTGGAAAAGAGGCGTTTGAAATTGTAAAAAAATCAATAGAAGAAGAAAAACCTATTGCTGTAGTCTATATGGATGTGAGAATGCCTCCTGGTTGGGACGGTGTTGAAACAACTCGTAGAATAAGAGAAATAGACAAAGATATAGAAGTGGTAATAATGACTGCATACAACAGTAAACCACTATCTGAGATTGTTCGTGATATTGAATTATTGCATAAGTTGTTATATATAAGAAAGCCATTTGCTCGTGAAGAAGTCCAGCAGATCACTATTTCATTGGTTGAGAAGTGGAATGTTGAAAAAGAACTAGCAGAGAAAAATCGTCAGTTAGAAATAAGTGAGCAAATGCTTAGAGAAGAACTTAAAGATGCTCTAACCAAGATGCTCAAAGGATTCCTTCCGATCTGTGCAGAATGCAAAAAAATTCGTGATGATGACGATAATTGGCACCAGATCGATGCCTACATACAAAAGCATACCGGGACAAAATTTACATACAGTATATGTCCCGAGTGTAGAAACAAGCTTTATCCTGAACTATTTAAAAATCCAAAAAACCGATAGTTAGATTTAAATTCTATTCTACCATGTCATCCTGATTGTAATTTAACCAATATCCATCCTGAATATGACAATTATTATAAAATCCCTCTAAATCTCCCTTTGGAAAAATTTATCATTATTCATAAGTTTTTAAAAGGATAATAAAAATGTGGGCATTGCCCCATAGGCGTCAAACAAAGCTCCAATAGGAGCGATATGTTTATAGAAAATATGAAAGAACAATACCAGACGGAGTTAGGAGCGGTATGTGAAAATCTTTTACTGTTCCATTAGTTTATTAACATTTCGCTCCTACAGAGCTTTGGAAATGTTGTGCATTTATTCTACCAACATTTTGTCCCTACGGGATTTAGAAAATGCTGTTTTATTTGAAAAAAGGGAGTAGAAAAAAGCCTGTAATTTGGAAAGTTAAACAAATGTTAAGTTGTTCTTATTCAAATTTTTTGATTTGACCATAAAATGTAATCAAAAATTTATAAATAACCCAAAATTTAAGCTATTTTACTATACATATGTTAAACTTTCCGAATTGCACATCAATTATTAAAATCATTTGACATTTTTATTTAACTGATGTTATCATCTTACTGAGATCAGATGGCATAATCACAGCATACACCTGATACAGGAAAAGTAGTGTGGGCAATGCCATTATATATCAAACTAAGGAACATAAGCTGAGTTTTCAAGGTAATTCAGCAATTTGTCAGTAGCAATGGGGGTGTTTTAATTGATAAAGATAGCAATAGTAATATTATTGGTTTTTTCTTTGAATGGATATATTATAGCGGCCCCTGTTGAGAACATGATAGTTAATCCTGATTTTGATAGGGGAACTCAAGAGTGGCAGTTTGAAATTCATGCAGACTTCGTTAAAGCTACTCTAGAATCCGATAATAAAGAAAGCGTAACAGATAACAGAAGCGCTAGAATAGATATACTTGATCTAAAGCCTGGAGCGGAACCATGGCGGCTGCAGTTTAAACAGGTCGGACATAAAGTTAAGCAAGGAAAAAGGTATACATGGACATTTTGGGCAAAGGCAGATAAGAAGGCACGTCCCGGAGAGATGTTAGTTTGTATGGAAGTTGACCCATGGGCTGGTCTTGGAGGCAATAAGGCAATTATGATAACTGAAAAATGGAACGAATATAGACTTACATTCACCGCAAATCAAGATTTTAATAATACAAGGCTATCGATATGTCTTGCTCAATCAAATGTAACCGTCTGGATAGATCATGTGAGGTTCTATGAAGGCGAATATGTTCCTGATGACGAAGTTAAGATTAAACCCGAAGAGAAGCCCGAACCTAAAAAAGGCGAAAATGTTTTAATAAATCCAGAATTTGATTCAGGAACTGCTGGATGGAATTTGGAAGTCCATACTGACTTTGTTAAAGCTCTGATGCTGGAAGATAAAAATGATGGCATTGGAGATAGAAAATGTGTTCGAATAGAAATAAACGATATACAAAAGGGAGCAGAAGTTTGGAGATTGCAATTTAAGCAATTTTCAATAAATGTAAAAGCTAACAAAACCTATACGTGGGCTTTCTGGGCAAAAGCAGCGGATTTCAGACCGGCTAACATCTGGGTTGGTATGGAAGTTGACCCCTGGACTGTTCTTGGTCCTTCTGAAGAAATAATGCTTGAGCCAGATTGGAAAGAATATCACTTTACTTTTACGCCTAATCAGAATTTTGATAACACGAGGATCTCCATAATGCTTGCAGGATCAAAAGAAACAGTATGGGTTGATCATGTTAGGTTCTATGAGGGTGAATACATAGAAGAGAAAATAAAAGATATCGGGAAAGGTAAAGCAGTTACTCCACTCAACAAGAGTGCATCAAAGTGGGGAGATATAAAAAATAGATAGTAAGGAGAAAAAATGACACCTAAAGAAATAATTTATGCTAATCTCGAGCATAATAATCCTGAACGTCCAGGATTGACATTTTCTGGTAATCGCATCAATGATATGATCTACGCTGGTCTTGCTGAGTCAGAAATATATAAACCTAAGCGATGGATAAAAGGTAACATAGAATATTTTGACGATGAATGGGGGAATATATGGTTCCGTGTGGTTGATCTCGGTGCCGGTGGCGAAATCTATGAACCAGCGATTAAAGATTGGAGACAGCTTGACAGGCTCGAACTTCCAGATTATGACAATCCAAAACGCTATGAGCGTATTCGTGAATATTTTTCTAAACCTACTGATAAATTCAAGATGTTCTCTATGCCCGGTTGGATATTTGCTTCAAGCAGATACCTTCGGAAAATGGAGATATATTTTACTGACTTGATAGAATATCGTGATGAGATAAACAAGCTTCATGATATGATCACTGATCTATTTGTTCGTGTTATACATAAAGCAGGAGAGTGTGGGGCTGAGGGGATTTTCTATTGCGAAGATATGGGGACTCAAGACCGATTATTAATGAGCCCCGCCATGTGGCGTGATATATTCAAACCACATTATCTTCGACTCACAAGTGCAGCTCACGAACATGGAATGAAGGTATTTATGCATTCATGTGGATATAATTGGGAACTAATTGATGACCTGGTAAGTGCTGGTGTTGATTGTTTCCAATTTGACCAGCCAGCTGCCTACGATATGCCAGCATTAGCTGAAAAATTCAAAAAACTGAAAGTAGCCTTGTGGTCACCGGTTGATATACAGAAGATTTTACCGACAGGCGATCGAGAGCTGATCGAATCTTCCGCGACCGAAATGGTGAACTTATTTCGTGGGTTCTTGATAACCAAAGACTATGGTGATCTCCATGGTATTGGAGTCAAGCCTGAATGGGACATGTGGGCGTATAACGCTATATTGAAGGCTTCAGGAATTAACAATTAAAGCAAACTAGAAAGGTATTAGAGACATGGTAAAAGCAGGACCTATAAAGCTTGGTATTGTTGGACTTGGTAGGGCAGGTGCCGGTATGCATTGTCCGGAACTTGATTCAAGAAAAGATATGTTTCAGATTGTGGCTGTTTGCGATGTAATTGAAGAACGTCGCAATAAGATGGCAGAAAAATATGGTTGTTCAGCGTATCAGACAATAGAGGAACTCGTTGCTGACCCAGAAGTCGAAATGGTTGCCATTGCCACCAGGTCTGTTGACCACTTTATACATGGTAAAATTGCCCTTGAAGCAGGCAAAGATGTATTTATGGAAAAACCTATGTGTCGGACTTATGATGAGGCATTAAAACTAAAAGAAATAGCAGAAAAATCCAAAGGCAAACTTTATGTTCGGCATAATAGGAGATTTGAACCCGGTTTTCAACATATACGCGAGATCATAGCATCTGGAATACTAGGAGATGTATATGAGATAAAACTTCGTCGAGTGAGTTATCAAAGGCGAGATGACTGGCAAACACTCAAAGAATTTGGCGGTGGGCAACTTTTGAATTGGGGACCACACATAATAGACCATGGTCTACAATTTTTGGATTCACCATTAAAAAGCCTTTGGAGTGATTTAAAGCTTGTTGCTGCTGTGGGTGATGCAGAAGATCACTTAAAAATCATTTTAACCGGAGAAAATGGAAGAATTATTGACTTAGAAATAAGTGGTGGAGCTGCAATATCTGAACCAGAGTATCTAGTATGGGGAACGAAAGGGGCGCTCAGCTGTGATGGAAACACGATCAAAATGAAATATCTTGATCCTGATATAGAAATTGAGCCAAGACAGGCTGATCCTGGAACCCCGGGAACAAGTTTTGGAACGCCAGAAACACTAAAATGGATAGAAGAAACAATTCCAATAAATCCTGCAAAAAAGGTCGATATGACGATGATCTGGGATGAATTATATAATGCGGTAAGGAAAGGTATTACTTTTCCAATAACTCTAGACCAGGCTGTAGAGGTCATGAAGGTTATTTCAATGGCAAAAAAAGGAACACCTTTCGAATAGAAAATAAAATATTAGGACGGATATTGTGCCATAGGTGTCAAATCCAGCTCCGATAGGAGCGATATGTTTGTAGAAAATATGAAGAACAATACCAAGCGGAGTTAGGAGCGGTATGTGAAAATCTATCAACATTTAGCTCCTAACTCCGCTAGGTTGTTGATATGAACAAATTTCTACAGACATATCACGCCTGATGGTATTTACTCCCTTATTAAATTTTGTTAATGATTCATTGTTAAAATTTCTTAGCATATGGGGCATTATCCACCCTTACTAAACGCAACCTACTTTTTATTATTTGCGGGGTTACAGACTTATGGGTAATGATAAGGTAAACGGAGATAGAATATTTCCCTCCGTTTAAGGAGGGATTAAGGGAGGTAAAAATGTTAAAGTTTTGAAATGATTAAATTATTTGCTAAGGATTTGGAGGGTCAGCGGTTTAAGTTATAGTTTTTAAAATTTACCAGGCTATAAGCCTGGTCTACGATTATATTTTTTCTGAACTACGCAAAATCCTTCATCCAATTTTGATAAACTTTATTACCTCATGTTTTTCTACTTTTTTCAGCGAAATTTGCGCTTAGTATCTTGGCTTTGAACCACTCTTCAAAATCTCGTTTACGCACCATGTAAGTGCGACCGAGTTTTGCTGCTGGTAATTCACCTTCCCGACACCATCTCTGAATGGTAGCAACATTTTTCTTAAGCACTTTGGCAATTTCTTCAGTATTTAAGAATTCGTCAAGTTCTGAATTTCTTTCTTCCATCTCGATCATCCTGTTATTTTGTTTAAGTTAGTTTTCTATGAATAAAATTTTGGGACTGAATAACTATAAACATGGAATTAGTTCCTCACTTAACTCCAAGATTGCCTTTATTGGCAAAAAACTATTAAACTGGAAGATAGCAATCTTTATACAAATATATCGGTAAAGCAATTATAAAACTTTAGCAAATTAATTTTATCTTTGATGTATAATTCCGAAATTTCTTCCATAACATAGTCTTTCCAGTCCATTTTTATTGGAAAATAATAAATATATAAGCTTTTCATATCGCTTCTGGGGATAGAATTATTACTTCATTAGGATGTGTGGATAATTCTATAATTGAATCTGAAACTACTTCTTCTTTCTCAATTCCTTTTCTTTTAATCCTAACTGCTTTACTTATATTATTTTCAATCCTAAGATGAGAGCCTTTTTCACTAAAGACTTTTACTTTAGTTATTTTACCTGCCTTCCTTTTTGCATCGATCAAGAAAGCACCTTCGGTTCGCATACCTTTAAATGATAGCGATTTCCAGTATGGTGGAACCCCGGGGAGAATTCTGATAACGCCTTTGACGCATTGCAAAAGCATTTCCTGCACTGCGGTAATTGCAGCCATACCGGCTTCAATCTGCATTATTTCTCCTCCGCTACGTCCTAATCCCATTATACTTATACCTGGATAACGCACATCGTGAAGTGTTCCATTTCCTTCATTGGTAAAAAACTTTTTCCAGAGTTCCAGGATAGCTTCTGCAGCAACACCATTATTCAATCTAGAATGAATTATAGAAGCCCAGGGCATACACCATCCACTCCATTGACCCATACCCTGACGGATCCAATGCATTATTGTATTCTGGACAATATCAAAATGTTTCCCATCTTTTTCATAATCCAGAGTATCAAAAGGGTATATCCCAGCAAGATGCGAGTGATGCCTATGGGAATACTCTAAATCCTGTCCTTCCCATAATGCTATTCGGTTATGTATTATGGATACATCTGGAAGAAGCTGATCAATTTCTTCCCATTTTTCTATACCTTCGTTTATCCCTAATATCTCCGAAGCCTCACATAATGCACGACATAAAAAGTGTATTAAAGAAAGTTGAAAGGAAGCGTTCTTTCCCCATGCATTCATAGAAGCGCCGTTATATTCTGGTGAGACACTAACCGGAAGAGATAATTCGTCACCATTTCTCTCAAGCATTTCCTCATAAACACGCATAGCACCTTTCATAAAAGGATATGCGACTTCACGAAGGAAATCATCATCCATTGAGTATTTATAATAGAGCCACATAAGATGACCTACCCATGCGGTAGAACCATGATCGATTGAACCTGTCCAGAAACCACCCATACATGTGCAACGATCATCAACCGCATGTGGTAGCATAAGCCCATCATCAATACCAAGAAACATTTTAGCATTATGCCTGAGCTTATCTTCCCATGACTTTATCATATTAAATAATGGCTCTATATGTTTCAATCTATTTCCCATAAACGTAGGAAAATAGCATTCCTGAACATTTATATTAAAATGATAGTCACTGCTCCATGGTGGCATCTGATATTCTTCAACCCATGGACCTTGAAGTGTCGCAGGGACGCCATCAGGATTAGTTAATCCAGCAAATTTATACATTCCATAGTAATAAATAAATTCAAGGTCTTTCGATGGCAGATTTATTGAAGGAACTTCTTTCCAATATGCTTTCCACCATTTCTGGTTTTTTATCCTAGTTTTATTAAATCCTCTGGATATTACGTCATCAATTACATCTTTTGCGGATTTTTTTGCAGAACTTTCAGTTTCTCCATATACTGCCGTAATTATTAGTTCATTCTTTTTCTGATAATAACCAAGGCAAAGATATGGGTCTGCTGGTCGCATTTGTATCCATCCAGAGAGCTTGTTGTTATTAAACATAATGGGAGGTTCGAAACTAATGCTCTTCAAATATTCACCAACATAATCCCATGATGTTACTTTGATAATATTATTTATTTGTATATCTTCATCAAAAGATAAATATAAACATGGTTTATCCATCAGAAGAACACTAAGTATCTGAAATTTTTCACCATTTTTTTCTATTACTATTTTTACTTCACCTGTATTTACATCAAGGATTCCAGAACGAATCCGAAATCCTTCCCCCAAAACGATTTCCAGTCTACCCAAAGGCAAAATAGTTGGGCGATGTGGGTGTCCTGGTTCTGGAGTGACCATTTCAAAAAGTTTTCTTAATCTTTGTTCATCGCCATTTTCCAGGCATTCACGGATATTTTTATATGTCATTTCCTCAGTGAATGGCATTCCCCCGCGATGGTCCCAAAAATCGGCGCGATTGACCGTTATATTCAGTCTATCTTCACCCCAGATCATTGCACCAAATGTTCCATTTCCTTGAAGTATCCCGCAATGTGTTCTTGTCAATGGGAAATCCCATTTATATTCTCTTTTTTGGGGCATAAAGTCCTCCTTTAATACTTATACTTTTATTTATCAAAGACTATTAAAATTCCTTCAAATGCCTTCAAATTCAAATCTATAATTGTTTTATTGCCTTTTGTTTCATACACTATCGGGAGGATTTCACCTGTTGTAGGATGATATAATTTAGGAGTCCCAACACAATTTATAGTAATTTTACGATTAATCTGTTCATTAAGGCTATTGGATATAAAATAAATATCCCTACCATCTTTTTTGCGGTGCAAGTAGAAAAGTTCCCTGCAAGGTTCATTAATGGCAAGATCAGGCTCAATTCTATCATTTATAACACGTATTATATCGCTAATGTTTTCTACAATTACAACTTGCTCCGACCTGCTTAATTTGCTTGATATTTCACGAACTTTGACCGTTTCATCTTCAGTCATTCCAAAACCTGGTAATTCTCCAAGTGCTATTATATGTCCACCATTATCAATAAATTTCTCAAGTTTTTGATATACGTCCAAAGGCATAATCCAGCAGTTAGGCAGAATGATATATTTAAAAGATTCACCCGAGATTTTCATGCAAGCATCTTCCAGATGACTTTCTATTATTGCCTGATCGTCAATGTAATCGAAATCGCGTTGGTTTGCAAGAAGCTCAAGGGATAATTGTCCAAATTCAGAATTCACTTTTTGCGCTCTATCACCGAGTGGTGGTTCATAGGCTATCCTATTAGTCGGTGTATAAACTCCCCAGAAGCTATGAATAGGGTAAAAAACTGCAATATCTGCAACGTGTCTTCCTTCCGTTAGCATTAGACCAAGTCTACCGATATGTTCATTAAAGATATTCAACTCACCTTTTTCTAGATCAAATTCATTAATTCCATAGTAAGACGTAATGCATGTCAATCCAAGCACATATTGCCAATTAACAATTCCAATCCTCTGTTCAAAGGAACAGGGAATATTGTTCATACGTTCTACAAAGCTTGAAGTTTCGCTCATACAAAGCTTATTACCTGATATATGTGCAACAGAGCTAACAAACTTTGGTATAGGTATTTGATTTGCACGCGCAAGATTAGTTGGATTTGAAGAAAGAATATCGATTCCTGGTATATCCATACGTCTGAGGTCATGATAGAGGTCGCCTTCAAAGGCAGCATGCCAGAATATTTGCTCTTCACATAATGCATGCCCAGAGGAAGCTATATTATTAGATCGGCACCATTCCTGTATTTGACCATAAAAGTTTTTCTCTATTAATTCTGCAACTGTCTTCCAGAAATGCAGTCTCCGATAAATAGATTTTTCATCAATATCAAAAAATATATAAGGTAGTTCTGGTATTATATCATATCCCCAACGGGTTTTAAATTCTTTGGCAAAATTTCTGCTCCATGGTATTGGTGGAAGTAGTTTTTCATCTTTTTTCAAGTAAAGTGTCATAAGGGAAGGCTCATCTGTAAAAAACGCCTGAACATAACCTTTCATTGCATCACCACAATGTTTTTCATAAGCGGAATGCGTTAGTTCTATAAATCGTGATACCGCATCATAATCCATTATGTTAATATATGGCAAAGTGTCGGAGTAATTAGCTACGCAGTGTGTTCCTTCATACATCCTATTTAGGTGAAATGATAATATACACCATTGCCCATCATCTGCGTTCCAAACCAGCTCAGAACTATTTTTATCCACTTGATCTGTAAGAATAACTTTATTACTCAGATCATATTTAGAATTTTTTATAGGTACTGCTATTACATATATTGGATCGCCAACTATCTTTTCTCCAACAGGCATCTTATGATGAATTGTTCCAGCACCGTTTGTCTGCGCACAGATCACACCAAGTGCTTCATATTCTGGATTACCTTTAAGAACCAGACCACCTGCTTTACCACTGGGATAACCTTTTTCATCATATATCCAGAATAATAAACCCTGTGATTTAAAGTCATTAATACATTTCAGAAACTTTTGCCATGCAGACTCGCTTTCAAGATAATTATTGAAACTAACGTTTGCTACAACTCCACCAAATCCAAGTTTTTTATAGTTTTTTGCAATATCTCCATCGTAGTAATCGTGTATAATTTGAAACATACGATATTTTTCAGGCGGGTTTTTAAAGGAATCTTCCATAGAAGCAACCTCCATTGAATAAGCAGTCATGATTACTAAAACAATTAAGAATCTCATAGACAAATATGATAAAATTACTTAATATTTCCCCATGTAGTAGCCAATTTACTTATAGGTTTTACCGATAAAGCAGTTTTTTCTAAGCCGTTTTGCATTATGGATTTTATATCTGCTTCTGACAATGCCTGATTAAAAATTCCAACTTCATCAATGATACCTTGAGCAGGTTCATTTCCACTAACGTTTGTGGCGCCAAACGTTATACCAGCTTCATTTTGTAACGGATCAATACCACCTTCTGAGCCAATTGCCACTTTTGTATAAGGTTTCCCATCAAGATAAACAAGAATCTTTTTCATATCATAAGTTACAGCCGCGTGGTGCCATTTTTCATCCGCTACTACATCTGCGATTATGCTGTTCCATCCATTCTGACCTTTGAATCCCCCATAGAGGATACCTTCTGGTGTTACTGCTAGATAAAAATTCCTAACATCTCCCTGCACCTCACCCTTTTCAACAAGAGCCTGGTAAGCGGATTTGTTAACTAAATTAACCCATGCGGAAATTGAGAATGTCTTGACATTAAATGCATTATCGTGAGGTATGAACACATAGTTACCACTTTGTCCTGGAAAAGAAAGAGCAGTTTTAAATTTTCCTTTTACCCATTTTAAATCGCCTTTGATTTCGCCATTCCTGCCATTTCCTGATGAATCATTGATGATATTACCATTGCCTTCATCAAGTAACCATATTCCAACGATTGATTTCGAATCTATTGAATAAACTGAAGAAAAGCAGAAGATATTTATACAGAAAGCTAAAATAACAATATATAAAAGTTTCATTTTTTGCCTCCCCACTTTTCAAAAAGATATCATTTTATCAGATATCCAGTGTTTAATTTGATGATTACATAGCTATTGATATGTCAGCCAGGTCAAGATATGATAACTTATACTTTTAGAAATGTCAAACTGTTTTTATGTTATCCAAGCATAAACTTTAGTTGCTTAACCATATTTTTAGTGAATTTTTTATCGGTTATGTTCTGCAACGGTTTTCTCGCAAAGTAATTTGTTTTTTTTGTCGTAAGGTTTTCATGCAAACATTTTAACGATCACGCAGGGCGACGTTTTTTTCTGTAAATGTAGGGTGTTCAAATGTTTAATCATTTTCTAGCAGGCAAGCAAGGAGAGACACGAAGGCACGGAGAAAAATTAATCACAAAGAACACGAATAAAATAATCACGAAGGACTCTAATAAAACGAATAGCACGAATATAAAAAGAATATTAACATCATTCGTGTCCCTCGTCTTATTTGTTCCATTCGTGATTAAAATAATATTATCATCTTTTTGCCTCCCTTAATCCCTCCGTAAACGGAGAGAAATATTCTCTTCCTGTATTACAGGCTTTTCTCAAACTCCTTTTTTTCAAATAAAACAGCATTTCTAAGTCCCGTAGGGACGAAATGTTGGTAGAATAAGTGAACAACATTTCCAAAGCGGAGTAGGAGCGACATGTTAATAATCCAATGGAATGGTAAAAGTTTTTCACATATTGCTCCTAACGGAGTTTGATATTATTCTTTCATTTTTTCTACAAACATATCGCTCCTACTCCGCTTAATATTAACCTTTCCGAATTGCGCTATATTTGTTTTTCCTTGCTTTTATGGAACTGATATGATAACCTTTTTATTAAATTTTTGAAGTCAAAAATAAATTCGTGGAAAGTGATAGCTTTTTCTGTATTAGTATGAAAACAATGGAATTTTTCTAATCCGAATAAAATATAAATAGCTGAGGTGACAAAGATGATCTTTAAGAGACTTTTAACAATGAGATATCTCTTTTGCTTTTTTGTTTTATCGCCACTTTTTGTTGCAGTAGCTTTCGCTCAAAAAGAATCTGCTTTATATGGAGAGCCAGAAAGGAGATCATTTGAGATGATACAAAAGGCAAAGCCTATAGGTTATACTGATGAAAATTGGAGAGATGCGAAATTTTATTATATACAGACGGAACTTAGCCCTTGTACATTATATTATTCAAAGACAAAGTTCCTTTCACTTTTTACCAATATGAATAACTATGGTCTGGGTGCACCGAATTATGCTGCTTATGCAATACAAAATGGACAACAGGCAATTATTAAGTCAGGAGGAAAAATGAACCCTGATGATATGTCTGAAAACTGGATTTTGGTTTGGTTTGCTGGTGCAGAGGGCTGGGAAAATTGGGATAGTCCATGGGTTGTTTTTCTTCAAAGGCAACCAATATCTATGAATCTAGATGGGAATGGATTACACCTTGAGTTTAGAGATTCTGCTGGTTATGTGGTCCTTCTTCCATTATATGGATACTATAAACCACCACAAAAGGGAAAAAAATCACTTCCTGCCTATGGATTGCCTTCAAAAGGCATCACAACCTGGGAATGGTCAAACGGAATTCAGATAAAAGCACTTGAAAGGGTTCGCTATTGGTCAAAAGTTTCTCGTGAATTTCCGATATATTGTGAGGATAGTTTCAGTATTGATCGTTCAAAGGATATTGTTACAATAAGGCAGAGCTTCGAATGGATTTCTATAGATGATGATTGGAATACAACACATATAAAACTTGCACCTATAAGCCCTCCTTTAGGACAAGTAGCGATGGATAAAGATTTTCCAGTGAGATTTTCACACATCATTAAAGATGTTGATATGTTTACACCTTATGGTCCTTATGTGGGTATTGAAGGTGTAGATTCTTACGATGTTGAATTTCATGTTCTTAAATATATCAATGAGACAGAAGCTTATGATCCACCAAATACTGATGTCCATCCAACAGTAAAAATGGCTCTTGATAGGTTACGAGAGACATCAAAAAATAAGTTCAGAAGTCCAGATAAATATGAATATGATCATGGAGGACTTGGTAACTTTTGTTGGGCGATTATGGGTGATCAATGGTATGCCAAAGGAATACCATATTATGAAAGAGAAGTGCAAGGATTAGCAACTGCAAGCCTTATGAAATATTTTCGTGAGGATGTTCTTAACGAAGAGAGATTTAAAGAAAGAGAATATCCAAAAGGATCGGGTCTGAAATATTTAATATTGGAAGGTCCGGGTATCGGATCATGGGGAGTTCTTGGTGATGCTGGAAAATTTAGCTCAAATTTGCTTGAGACATTATGGGCTTATGCACACTATACAAACGATTGGAAGCTTATAAAAGAACGTTGGGATATGATAAAGAAGCTTTTTTGCACTCCTGCTGAAACAAAATGGGTTACTTTTGGACGTGAAGCGATAGCAGAGATGGGAGATGAAGCAGCACCATGTATAGCTTATGCAAGGATGGCTTATAAAGTTGGTGATATGGATGCTTATGGATACGGTTGTTATATGTTTGCCCGTGAGCTTGTCCATCATTGGCTTAAACAACGAGGAGCAGAATATTTCCGATTAAATCAACCATGGCATTCAATGGAATTCATGCCTGAGGAAGTATATCTGACAAATTTTTGGGGTGATACTGCTGGATGGCAAATTGACGGACCCACATATCCAGAAAAAACTGGGGAACGGCAATATGAAAACCGATGGGTCAGGTTCAAAAATGAAGATGTAGGAAGATTTTATCGTGATTTTTTAAAAGATGACGTTAAAAAAGAACTTGATATATTAACTGAACGCTGGCAACCAAATAGAAGATATATCAATGATTCACATATTATGCCATCAATGGTTCAACTGAGGTCTTTGCTATTAAATGAAACTCCAGAACAGCTTGCCAGGATTGCAACACCAGATAAATTTGGCGGTCCCGCATCTGGAATCATAGCAAGCTGTATATCTGTTTTGCGCACAAGCCATCCGACACGCTATATCAGACTTATACCAAAACAAGGAGAACCAACTCCTTTCGTTACAGGATTAGAAAGAGAGGTCCCGGGACCAAATCCTTATCTAACACAAGCGGTAATATCAAGCATTCAAGAACAAAATGATAAAGAAATAACCATTTTCCCACTTATAACATGGTGGGGATGGAGAACGCCTTCAGACTATCATAGATGGGTTTTTGGTCAGGTTATCCCAATTGAATCTGGAGACCCAGTTTCCGCTAGAAACGTCCCTCTTAACTGGAATACTCTTGTTGTTACTTATGAATTACCATAAAAAGTTAGCCAAACATAAACTTTTTATCCGCATCTTTTTAGTAAAAAAACACAGAGACATGAAGGCACGGAGAAAAATTAATCACGAATTACACGAATAAAAAATCACAAATTTGGACGAATAAAGTATCACGAAGGACACGAACAGGACGAATTTTTTAACGATTATGCGATATGTAACTTTTTCGTAATGC
>FWPV01006766.1_pt1 | contig 21480 bp, 15 predicted proteins | sample 2228371 | NCBI WGS metagenome assembly FWPV01 (sample SAMEA103939776, study PRJEB20133) | metagenome | reverse complement strand
CCGCCCTTTTCAGAGACGACGCCCTACGCCCCAAACTCGCCTTACGCAGCTTCCAAAGCCGCCAGCGATCACCTGGCGAGAGCCTACCATGCCACTTATGGTTTGCCTGTTACCATCACCAACTGCTCAAACAACTATGGACCCTATCAATTCCCGGAGAAATTAATTCCCCTTATGATCCTGAATGCGTTAACGGGGCAACCTCTCCCGATTTATGGGGATGGTCAACAGATACGCGACTGGCTTTATGTAGAAGATCACTGCGAGGGTATCTGGCGCGTGGTGCGCCATGGCGCGCCGGGAGAAACCTATAATATCGGCGGCAATAATCAACCTGCCAACCTGACCGTCGTCAAGACCATCTGTGATATCCTGGATGAGCTCCAGCCTGAATCACCCTATGTCCCACACGCCTCACTTATCCAGCATGTCACCGACCGACCTGGTCACGATCGGCGCTACGCCATGAACATCGAGAAAATCCAGAACGAGTTGGGATGGCAACCGCGCCAGAGTTTAACCAGCGGCTTGTTGAAGACCGTCCAATGGTACCTGCAGCACCCAGATTGGATTGATTCAATCCGCCAACAGCAAGCGTACCAGGGATGGTTAGCTCAAAACTATCAAAACAGGGGAGAGAGCAAATGAAAGGGATTATCTTAGCCGGTGGAAGGGGCACCCGCCTGTACCCACTCACGAAATCCATCAGCAAGCAATTGCTGCCCGTGTACGATAAACCGATGATCTATTACCCGCTTTCCATGCTGATGCTTGCCGGCATTCGTGAGATTCTGGTCATCAGCACGCCGGAGGCTTTACCGTCGTTCCGCGTCTTGCTCGAGGACGGGAGCCAATGGGGTCTGCAATTCAGCTACACAGAGCAAGCCGAACCGCGCGGCTTGGCGGACGCGTTTCTGGTGAACCCTGATTTCCTGGAAGATCAGCCTGTTTGCCTGATCCTGGGCGATAACATCTTTTTCGGCGCATCTCTCCCTGAAAAGTTGCGAGAGGCGGCGAAGCTGACCGAGGGCGCCTTGATTTTTGCTTACCCCGTGCGTGACCCCCAGAGATATGGCGTGGTCGAATTCGATGAAAACGGGCGCGCCCTCAGCATCGAGGAGAAACCCAAAAAACCGCGCTCCAATTTCGCCGTGCCTGGTTTATATTTCTACGACAATCAGGTTCACCAACTGGCTTCCAGCCTCAAGCCGTCAGCGCGGGGAGAGTTGGAGATCACCGACCTGAACCGGCTTTATCTGGAAAAGAACCAGTTGCGGGTAGATGTCCTCGGTCGCGGCACCGCCTGGCTGGATGCCGGCACCCACGAGTCTCTGCTTCAGGCGGCGAACTTTATCCAGGCGGTGGAAGAGCGGCAGGGCATGATGATCTCATGCCCCGAAGAGATCGCCTATCGCATGGGATTTATCAGTCGCGAGCAGCTCTTCAACCTGGCGCAAGCGATGAACACGAATGAGTATGGCAAATATCTCCTGCGATTGATAGACGAGGAACACCGGTATTGGGGGTAGTTGATTGAGATGATGCGCATTCTCCTCCTCGGTAAATACGGACAGCTCGGCTGGGAACTGCAACGCTGTCTTGGGACATTGGGTGAAATCACAGCCTTAGACTATCCGGAGATTGACCTTTCTCACCCAGAACAAATCCCCCCCATCGTACGCCAGGTCAAGCCCGATGTCATCGTCAACGCCAGCGCTTATACCGCCGTGGATCGCGCCGAGAGCGAACCTGAACTTGCCTATGCCATCAATGCCATCACCCCGGGTGTTCTGGCTGAAGAAGCGCGGGCGCAAGGCGCTGCCTTGATCCATTATTCCACCGATTATGTTTTCGACGGAAATCAAACTCGCCCCTACCTTGAGTCAGACCCGCCGAACCCGCTCAGCGTTTATGGGCAAAGCAAGCTGGAGGGGGAAGACGTGGTCCGACAGGTTGGCGGGGCGTACCTGATCTTGCGCACCAGTTGGGTGTACAGTTTGCGGCGGGATAGTTTTGTCACCAAAGTCCTCGGTTGGTCACGTCAGCAGAAGACATTGCGCGTGGTTGCCGACCAGGTCAGCAACCCCACCTGGGCGCGCATGCTGGCAGAAGCAACCGCTCAACTTCTGGCGAAATCTGGATACAGACCCACCGATTATATCGAAAACTACAGCGACCTGTACCACCTGGCAGGCAGCGGTTACACCAGCCGCCTGGATTGGGCTAAGGCAATTCTGGCAGAGGATCCCAGGAAAGAGGAGCAAGTCACTCGGGAAATACTCCCCGCCCTGACCGCTGATTTTCCAACCCCAGCCCAACGACCGCTCTTCTCAGCCCTGAATTGCCAAAAATTTACGGATACCTTCAACCTGCGTCTGCCAGACTGGCGCGCCACGCTCGCCCTGGCTATGGCGGAAATCCCCTAAGATTATCCTTTGCCCGGCGTTCCGTTGATCAACTCAGACAACCACCCAATCAAAACAGCGGTTGCCTATACCCTGGCTCCCTGGGACCATGTGCTGGCTTACCTGCGCATCGTCGCCCCTTGGGAAAGGGCTGGCATACAACCCATTCAGGGCAACCTCGATGGTCAAATTCATCCCGATAAAGTCTCAGAAGCAGACATCGTCCTGCTCCAACGAGATTTTCCAGCCCACATTGCCGCCTACGAAAAGATAATCGCCATTGCCCGCGCTCAAGCCAAGCCGGTAGTGCTGGATTTAGACGATTTGCTGCTGGATTTACCTGCTGATCACCCGGACCGCCTCAACCATCATTACGCCGGCAGGTTATTCCCCATTCTGCGCGCCCTGCTCGAAGCAGACCTGATCACCGTCAGCACATGGCAACTTGCCGAACAGTTACGCCCCATGAATCCCAACATCCGGGTGCTCCCAAACTATATTGACGAGAGAGTTTGGCACCTCACACCCCGGCAACAACCACCGCCAGACAAATCCCCCCTCACCATCGCCTATATGGGCGGCGATTCTCATGTCCCTGATTTTGAACCCCTGCTCTCAATCCTGACTGAGATACTGACCACCTATCAGGGGCGGATCTTGCTTAAATCCGTCGGCATGCAATTGCCGCCCTCCCTTCAGGGTCTTCGGAATGCCGAAGCCGTGCCTTTTCTCTTTGGTTATCCCGGATATGTCAATTTCGTCCAGCAGCAAGGATTCGACCTCGCCATCGCGCCTTTGCAAGACAATACCTTTAACCGCTGCAAAAGTTCGATTAAATTTTTAGAATACAGCGCCCTCGGCGTTCCCGGCGTTTATAGCTGTCTGCCCCCTTATTCGAGCTTGATCAGGCATGGCGAAAACGGCTTCCTGGCATCCAATCCGGACGAATGGCGTCGGGCAATCCTGACCCTCATCGAAAACCCGGAGTTGCGCTGGAGAATGGGTCTGGCAGCCCAGGAAACCGTCCGGCGAGATTGGTTGCTTGGGGATCACGCTCACCTCTGGCTCGAGGCATATCAGTTTGCCGCTGCTCAGGTGGGCAAAGAACGTCAGCAGGCAGTATTGCCGCTGTCCCTCTTCGCTGATCTGACACGCCAGAACAGGTTTTGGGAAGAAGAACTGGAAACTCGCCTAAAAGAGCTGGAAAATGAGAATCGCCTTTTGGCTCATAAGCTGGTAGAAAAAGAGGGCTACATTGCTGCCCTGTCGGAGCAGATTCGCGCGCTGCGCGGCGGCTTCGTCGGCAGAATCAACCGGGGCTGGCAGTGGTTGAGCGCCCGCTTGAGGGGTGGCGATTCCTCTGGCTGAGACTCGTAATCGGGCAGTAAATGATTTAGGGACGATCAAATGAGCGATCAATCAGGTAACACGGCGATTGTAGCGGCATACACATTGTTCGCCTGGGAACACCCCTCGCCGTATTTACGGCTGCTCAGACCCTGGGAAGAGGCAGGGGTATCCCTGAAAAAAGGCGTTCACTGGGATCAGGTTTCAACCGAGGCGATCGAAGACGCAGAACTGGTCATCCTCCAGCGAGATTTCCCTCGGCTGTGGGCTGATTATCACAAAATCCTTGCGATCGCCCGTTCCCTGGGTAAGCCGGTCGTGTATGACCTGGACGACCTCGTCCTGGAGCTGCCCCACGACCATCCCGACCGCCAATATCACTACCTGAGCGATGCCCTTTTCCCCATGCTGCAAGCCATCGTCGAAGCCGATGCCGTCACCGTCAGCACACCCACCTTACGCCAAAAAATATCGCTCCTCAACCCGAACACTTATCTTCTACCCACCTGCCTCGATGATCGCCTGTGGGCGATGAAAGCCGTTGCAGCGCGGGAGAATCCATATCCACTCATCCTTGGCTGGATAAACACCCAGGCATCAGGGGGCAGCGATGATGGCTTTGTTCCGGGCATGTCGCAATTCCTTAGCCGGCAAAACCAGCGGGTTATCCTGCGGGTATGGGGAAAAAAACCGCCGGAAGAATTGCTCCAACTGGCGAACGTGGATTGGCTACCCGAGATTCCCCTGGCCTACCCCGGTTTTGTAAGTTTCTTCGCTCAGCAGAACTGTGATATTTACGTCACCCCACACCGGAGCAGCGCTTATGATGCCTGCCAGAGTCCCCTGCGTTTTCTGGAACAGGCTGCCTGCGGCGCGCCAGGGGTTTACAGCCGTGTCCCCCCCTTCTCGGAACTGGTTGAGCATCGCCAAAATGGGGTGCTTGCGACCACTTCTGAAGAATGGGAGGCGGCGCTGAACGAGTTGACGGGTTCTCCTGAACTTCGCCAGCGGCTGGCTGCGTCTGCTCAAGAGACCGTCAGGCAGGGGTGGCTTCTCTCCCAAAACGCTCACCTCTGGTCAGATTTGTTGGAAAAGGCAGGCGAGTTCGCCAGGCAACACAAAGAAAACCAGGCGATCATTGACCAGGTGACTCAGGTCGCCAATCAGGCGCGCCAATGGCAACGCGAGTTGCAAAAGCGACTCCACGACCGCGACTGGGAAGTGGATGCGCTCAACGTGATGATGAAGCGCAAGGAACGCGAAGCCAGCGTGTATATCGAACAGCTTGGCGCCCATTTGCAAGAAATCTGGGATGATCCTTTCTGGCGTCTGCTGCACAAAGCCAGACGCCTGGGGCGGGTGATCGCCTCGCCCCGTAGCCAACTGCAAACCCTGAAACCCGCCGCTCAGGTGGACGCCTCCTCTTCAGAAAACCTGGCTAAGCTGGAGGTTGGCGTCAATTTCCCAGCCTCCCAAACCTTCGATGTGATCTACTTCGCCAGCGTTCCTTGGGAGACTTTACCATCTTACGAGCAACGATTGATTGCGTATCTGGCTGAGGCAGGCTCACGCCTGCTGATCATCTCTCAATCTGATACCCCAGACCTGAAAACCGCGATCCAGCAGGCAGGGGAACGGATTTTCTGCCTGGCGCTGCCGCTCCCGGCAACCCAGCCTGCGAGCGATCAACCGCGCCATTTCCAACCAACCCTCCAATGGATTGACCGGCTTCGCCTGGAAGCAGGGATTCACGCGGCTCTCTGCTGGCTTGGCGACGCCCGCTGGGCTGAACTGGCGTATCTCCTGCGTAACGCCTATGGCTGGAAAATCGTCGTGCCGCAATCTGACCCCTCGACCGCCAGAGAAGATAAAACCGTCCAACTGCGCAGCGATTTATGGCTGGAATCCCCCTTCAAAGTCGAGCGTTTTTCGTCAATCACAGCCAGGCTTCGGGAACTCTTCCCTAAAGCCAGCTTGATTATCCTCACTTATAACAACCTGAATTACACCCGTCAGTGCCTTGAGAGCATCTATGCCAAGACGGCGTACCCCAATTTCGAAGTCATAATCGTGGATAACGCTTCCACAGATGGTACGCCGGATTATCTAAAAAACTTCGCCGCCACACATCCCAATTGCCACCTCATCCTCAACCCTGATAATCGCGGATTTTCCGCCGGGAATAATCAGGGAGTAGCCGCCTGCAGCGGGGATTATATTGTCTTTCTGAATAACGATATTGTGGTCACCCCAGGCTGGCTTTTCCGCCTGCTGGCTCACTTGCGCGATCCGGCGGTCGGCGCCGTCGGTCCGGTGACAAATTTCGCCGGGAACGAAAGCCGCATCAGCGTTGATTACAGCGATATCCAAGACCTCGATGATTTCTCCAGGCGCTATACCGGAGAGCATGCCGGGCAGGCTTTCGAAATCCGCATGCTGGCATTGTTTTGCCTGGCAACCCGACGCTCTGTGATTGAGGATGTGGGACCGCTGGATGAGCAATTCGGGGTCGGCATGTATGAGGATGATGATTTCTCCCTGCGCCTGCGCCAGAAAGGCTATCGCATCCTGTGCGCCGAAGATGTGTACATTCATCACTGGGGCAGCGCCAGTTTCTCTCAGCTCGAAGAAGAGCGCTTTCGCCGTCTGCACCTGGAGAACCGTCGTAAATTCGAAGAAAAATGGGGCACAGAATGGCAACCGCCCCGCTGGCGCAGCGCCAGCGAATGAATCGCTGGGAGCAACAATCCCTTAAACGCATCTTAAACCACTGATCTTCTGCTCTTAATCTTCACCGCCCAGGCTGAGAATATAATAAACCGCATCCAGGGCGCGGGGCGGCGATTGCCCAGGCGGGTGGGTGATGAGACGACAGCCCTTGCTTGCAAGATTGTAAGCGGGACGCTCTTGTCTCTACAACATTGTTGCATTAATATATAAACATACATATAATTTTGCAGTATCGGTGCATCATAGCAGGTATCTATATGTCATCACGGTCTCCAAAACCAGGTATCATCACCTGCCAGAAAACTTCAGTTCGGGTCTTTGTCGCGTTCATTTTATTACTCATTGTCTTCCCGCTTGTCTCTGGCAACGTTCTGGTAAAAGCCTCCCCCGAAGCTCCCGGCACACGCGTCTACCTGCCTCTGGCAGCCCATGGCTTCCGCAACACACGCCCTCTCATCCTGGGCGTCTATTCACCAGTCTATCTGGGCACTCAAAGCGCCATTGATACCAATCTGAAAGCGCTTGATCATTGGGCTGGCAAAGGCAACTCCCTGGCAGGCATCTTCCTGGACTTCAATGACCCCAACCCCTCCTACAATGTGCGCGTCCCCCTTGAGCTGTTGTGGACCAACGGCTATACCGGTTTTGTCAACCTGATGACCACTCGCAGCGCGGCTGACATTGCCCGCGGCAGAGAGGACGCCAACATCCACGAAGTCGCTGCCGCCTTTGCCGATTGGATGGCGCGAGCTTTGCAAAAAGGTCAATCGCGTTTTGTCTTCCTCGCCCCTCTGCCAGAAGCGAACATCACCAACGGCAACTCTTACGGTGGAGACCCCGTCTCCTTCATCGCCGCCTATCGTCGTATTCAGGACATCTTCGCCCAGGAATTCGCAAATTACAAGGTACCCCTCAGCTCGCTAAACTGGGTTTTCGCCCCGAATGGAGTTGACGAACCGGGGATGCCCTCTTTCGAGGCGTATTATCCAGGTCAGGATCGGGTAGATGTGGTCGCCTTCAGCTCTTACAATTGGGGCTACTGCGTCGGCTGGGCGTATGATCGCTGGCAATTGGGACCTGAACTTTACCTGCCATTCGTCAATCGTATGCACGTCCTGGCGCCCGGCAAACCGATTTTTATCAGTCAGACCGCCTCGACTTCGGAATATCCCAGAAACGGCAGTTTCAGCCCGTCCCAGAAGAGTCAATGGTTCATTGACGCTTATACCTATCTGGCTGGGTTGGACGGCGTCAGGGCGGTGATATACTTCAATATCAGCGGGGAATGCGACTGGGAATTCTATAAATACGGCAGTCTGCAGTATGAGGGTTACCGCACAGCCATCAGCGATCCCGGATTTGTCTACCTGAGTCCAGATGAGACCCGGGTAGAATTCTCTCAGCCCTGACCCAGGGCAGATTCCACTGGCAACAAAATAGCTGTACGATTTGGATCACTTCTCTTAGAGACGCGGGCAACGCGCGCCGAAAGAGAAGACCGCAAAGCTTGTAAGGTATAATCCCCCAGAAGGTTTTACCAAAGGTTATAAACTTCCCTATGGAGAGTGGTGTGCAATATCCACAAGAGATTTACGATTCGTCCAAACGCCCCCATCCGTTGGTCGAGGAATTTCTATCCCTGATGAAATATCGCGATCTGGTGTATCAGTTCACCTCGCGCTCGATCACCGCCCGTTATAAGCGTTCGATCATCGGCGTCGCCTGGACCATGCTCAACCCGCTGATGACCATGGTCGTCTTAACTCTGGTCTTCTCGCAGGTTTTCAGGTGGAATGTCCTGTATTATCCGGTTTACGTGCTCAGCGGGCTGATTATTTGGGGCTTTTTCTCCCACACCACCAGTTCCGCCATGGGCGAGATGATCTGGAGCGGCGGGCTTCTCAGCCGCATTTACGTGCCAAAATCCGTCTTTGCGGTCTCAGCCATCGGGACGGGGCTGGTCAACCTGGGTCTCTCCCTCATTCCCTTGCTGCTGATTGCCCTGGTCCTGGGTGTTCGTTTCACCCCTGCCCTGCTCGTCCTGCCCCTGTCTGTGCTGTTGCTTGCTGTATTCTCCTTGGGTATCGGGTTGATCCTCGCCACCGCCGCCGTCTATTTCGCCGACATGATACCGGTGTACGAAGTGATTCTGACGATTTGGATGTACGCCACGCCCATCATCTACCCGGTCGAAATCGTCCCGCCTCGGTTATTGTGGTTATTCCACCTCAACCCCATGCTGTATCTCCTCCAAACCTTTCGCGACCCCATCTACAAGGGGACAATCCCAGAGTTGCACGTCTGGCTCATCGCCGCGGGCTCAGCGATACTGGTATTCCTGGTTGGAGGGCTCATCTTCACCTCGAAGTCGAATGAATACGCATACCGCATCTAAACCCATGCCGGTACAGGTTACTTCTAGCGATAGAAGACCCGTCATCACCTTCGAGCATGTGGGGGTGCTCTACCGCGTGCCCAAGGAGCGCGTTTCGGGCATCAAGGAATATGCAGTGCGCTGGTTCCAGCGCCGCTTAAGCTACGAGGAATTTTGGGCGCTGAAGGATATCAGCTTTGAGGTCTTACCGGGGGAGGTCTTTGGCGTCATCGGGCGCAATGGCGCCGGCAAGAGCACCATGCTCAAGGTCATGGCGCGAGTGCTGCACCCCACCAGGGGACGAGTGGTCATGCGCGGCAGGATCGCCCCATTGCTCGAGTTGGGAGCCGGTTTTCATCCTGAATTGACCGGGCGCGAAAATATCTATCTTAACAGCGCCCTGCTGGGGTACACCCGCAAAGAGGTGGACAGGCTATTCGACTCGATCCTCGAATTTGCCGAGATTGGCGATTTCATCGAAGCCCCCCTGCGCACCTACTCGACCGGCATGGTCGCCCGTCTTGGTTTCTCCGTGGCAACCTGCATCCGCCCCGATATCCTCCTGGTGGACGAGGTGCTCTCCGTCGGCGACAGCCACTTCCAGGAGAAATGCCTGGCGCGGATGAACTCTTTTCAGGAGCAGGGCACCACCATCGTGATCGTCTCTCACAACATGGAGACTATCAAGGGCTTTTGCAGCCGGGCGCTCTGGTTGGAGCAGGGGCAGGCGGGAGCGATTGGCTCTGTCTCCGAGGTCGTCGCCAGCTATACCGGTTAAGTATCCATCCACTTTCATGAATCAAGGGCAAACATCACAACCCAAACGACGCTCCTGGTTCAAGCGTCTGCGTTATTGGCTCATCCCAGCCAACAGCAAGCAAGAATCAGAGTTGTGGTTGATGGTCAAAAGCGCCCGCGCCGGCAGGTACGGCAGGGCGTTGATCGGCGCGGCGCGCACCATCCTGGCGATCTTCCTGGTGCCGCTGATCCGCTGGTTGCGACCGCGAGGGGTGTTCGCCGGTGAACCTTATCCCCCCGATCACAGCCGGGTGGTGCTCTACACCAACCGGGATGACCTTCTGCCCGAGTACCAACCGCGCCGCAGATACGAGCCGACCAGGTCTTACCAAAGACCGGTCACCCTCATCACCACCCTGGTCAATGAAAAAGACAGCCTGCTCCCCTGGCTGGAGAGCCTGACTCACCAGACCCGTCTGCCCGATGAGGTGGTCATTGTGGATGGCGGTTCCACCGACGGCTCATTAGATTTGCTGCAAGAATTCGCCGCGCGAAGCCCCTTCCCGCTGGTGATCCTCTCGCAGCCCGGAGCCAACATCGCTCAGGGGCGCAACCTCGCCATTACCAACGCCCGCCACGATCTGATCGCCTGCACCGACCTGGGCTGTCATCTGGATGCCGCCTGGCTGGAAAATATCACCATCCCATTCGAAGACGACCCCCAAACTGAGGTGGTTGCCGGCTGGTATCAAACCATCAAAAGCTCTCGGGCAAAAATGGAATTGCTCGGCGCGAACCTGGAAGACCTGAACCCGCAGGCTTTTCTGCCGTCTTCGCGCTCTATCGCTTTTACCCGGGCTGCCTGGGAGAAGGTTGGCGGCTACCCCGAATGGCAGACCCTCACCGGCGAAGACTCGTTCTTCGATATTGAGCTTAAAAAAGCTTGCCGCCGCTGGGCATTTACGCCGCATGCGCTCGTCTACTGGCATGCCCCCAACACGCTCAAGGATTACTGGCGCAAAGTGCGCCTCTGGGCTGTTGGAGATGGCGAATCTCTGTTTGGGGCGCGCCTGTACTGGCATAGCCTGCTCCGCCTGTTATTCCTGTTCACATCCTCCCTCTTGCTCATCGCAGCCTGTATTAGCGGGGTTGTTCTTGACATCATTGCCCCTCTCCTGGCTGTGGGAATCTGCCTGGGGTGGGTCTATTTTGCCTCAGTGCTGATTTTCAGCTTCCGCCATTTTTCCCCACTCGACCTGGTCAGCGAAATTGGCGCCGAGATCGCTCGTATCCGCGGTTTCATCACCGGCGCCAGACAGCGCGAAACCGCCCTCACCCGCCGCTTCCAAGAGGTGAAAGGCTTTTTCTTCATGCTCGCCGGCGTGCCCATTGACGACACCGGCGGCGGGGCGCGCTGCACCCAGATTTCCCTTGAGCTCCTGCGTCGAGGATTCGCGGTTTTCTACATCAACAAATTCCCCAAATACGAAAGCGTCGAGGTGGATACCCTGATATACCACCCCAATCTGTTCACCGCTCAACTCTCCCATTTTCGCTGGGACGCCTTCCTGCGCAATTATCGCCATCTGTTCAAAGATAAGCTTGTGGCGGGTATGCTGGAATTCCCCCTCAAAGACTTTCTGCCCATGGTCAAGGGGTTGCGCTCTGAGGGTGGGGTCATTATCTACGACCTGCTGGACGATTGGAGCACCACCCTGGGCGGCGACTGGTACACTCCGGAAATAGAGAAAGAGATCATCGCCGCCAGCCAGGTCTTGATCGCCACTGAGGCTTCCCTGCTGGAACGGCTGGAGAAGATGAGTGGGCGTCCTGTCACCCTGTTGCCCAACGCTGTGAACAGCCATCTCTTCGACCCCAATCGGGATTATGCGCGCCCTCCGGATTTGCCCCTCTCAGAGTGGACGATCATTTACATCGGCGCCTTGTGGGGTTCCTGGTTCGATTGGGAACTGCTCACCGAGATCGCCCGCGCGTATCCGCAGGCAGGCGTGGTGGTCATCGGCGATTACCGTAACCAGTGCCCAGACCCGCCCCTGAACCTCCATTTTCTCGGCTTGAAAGCCCAGAACACCCTACCGGCTTATCTGGCGCACTCAGACGTCGCCATCATCCCCTGGTTAGTTAACGCCGTCACTCAGGCGACCAGCCCTTTGAAAGTGTATGAGTACCTGACCATGCGTAAACCGGTGGTTGCGCCCGATCTGCGACCCCTGCAAGGCTTGCCGGGCGTTTTCCTGGCTAAAGACCGGCAGGATTTCATTACCAAGATCGCCGCCGCGCGCCATTTCCAGCTCCCCAGAGAGGAAATTGACGCTTTCGCCGCCCAAAACAACTGGGCGGCGCGCCTGGATATCCTGCTGAAGCTCATTCAATCCGCTCACGAATCATCCAAAACATGACCCAACGGTTGGTCATCTGCCGCTCCAATCCCATTGCGCCAGACCCCCGGGTGGAGAAAGCCGGGCGCGCCCTGCTCCGGGCGGGTTATCAGATCACCTTGCTCGGTTGGGATCGCACCGCCGAACTGCCGCAGCAAGACCGCATTGAAGGGATGCCGTGTTTCCGCCTGCCCATCCGATCGCAATACGCCACCGGGATGCGCAACCTGCCTGATTTGCTGCGCTGGCAGTGGGGCTTGCTCAAATGGCTTATACACCACCGCAGCGATTACGATGTGATTCACGCCTGTGATTTTGATACCGTTCTGCCCGCTCTCTATTGCCAGAGAATACACCACAAAAAGGTGGTGTACGATATTTTTGATTTCTACGCCGATCACCTGCGGCGGACGCCCGCCCTGGTTAAAAAAGCCATCCGCGCCCTAGATTTAGGCGCCATCAACCGGGCAGATGCCGTCATCCTGGCGGACGATTCGCGCTGGGAGCAGATTCGCGGCGCCAAGCCACGCCTCAGTGCGATCATCTATAACAGCCCTGAAGATCTCCTGCCCCAATCTTTTACCTCGGAAGTTCAAGCATATAGACCCCAAAACAGCCGTCTGCACCTTGCCTATGTCGGTCTGTTGCAGGTGGAACGCGGCTTATTTGAACTCCTGGGGGTGCTCCGTCGCCATCCGCAATGGTCGCTCAGCCTGGCAGGTTTCGGCGGTGATGAAGCTCGCATCAGAGAGCAAATCAGCGACATGCCCAATGTCGCCTGGTACGGGCGCGTGCCATACCAGATGGCATTGCTGCTCTCCGCTGCGGCGGATGTGCTTATCGCCACCTACGACCCTGCTATCCCCAATCACCGTTATTCCAGCCCAAACAAAGTCTTCGAAGCCATGTTGTTGGGCAAGCCGATCATCGTCGCTCGAGAGACGAACATGGACCGCATCATCAACCGCGAAAATTGTGGGATTGTGATCCCTTATGGGGATGAGGTCGCGCTGGAAGACGCTTTGAAACAACTTCAGGACAACCCCCAATTGCGCCTGCGCCTGGGCGAGAACGCCCGTAGAGCCTATGATACACGCTACGGATGGCAGATCATGCAAGACAGGCTGGTCAAGCTCTATGGACAACTGGCAGGTTGAGGCAGGTAGAGACTGATGACCCGACTGTTGCTCTCCTCCAATACCGATTGGTACCTCTACAACTTCCGCCTGGCGTTGGCGAAATATCTGCGCCAGGAGGGGATTGAGGTCAGCCTGTTGTCTCCGCCCGGTAAATTCGTTTCATTGTTGGAGGAGAGCGGTTTTCGTTGGATCCCCTGGGAACTTGGACGAAAGACACTTGCGCCCTGGCGCGAGCTCGCTTCTTTATGGCAGGTCTATGCCATCTACAGGCGGGAGAAACCAGATTTAGTTCACCATCACACTGTTAAACCCGTCCTGTATGGCACGCTGGCAGCCCGCATGGCGGGAGTCCCCGGCGTGGTGAACTCCATCACCGGACGGGGGTATATCTTTCTGGGAGAAGATCATCGGGCGCGCCTGCTCAAGCATCTGGTGGTACCCTTCTACCGCCTGGCGTTCAACTCTAACCGTTGCGGTGTGATCTTTGAGAATCAAAACGACCATCAATACTTCGTGGATAACCACCTGATCCCGCAGGAGCGCACCTGGCTGATCGAAGGCGTTGGCGTCGACCCGGAGCGCTTCTCACCCCAACCGGAGCCAACAGGGGTGCCTGTGGTCTTACTGGCAGCCCGCATGTTGTGGGATAAGGGCGTTGGGGTGCTGGTTGAGGCAGCCCGCCAGTTAAAATCCGAGATGCCGGTGCGCGTCGCTCTGGCAGGCGAGCCCGACCCCGGCAACCCCGCCACCGTCAGCAGGCAAACTCTGGAAAATTGGCACTCAGAAGGGGTCATCGAGTGGTGGGGCTGGCAGCCGGATATGCCGAAAATCTACAACCAGAGCCATATCGTCGCCTTGCCCACCATGTACGGGGAAGGCGTGCCCACCACCCTGTTGGAAGGGGCAGCCTGCGGTCGTCCGTTGGTCGCCAGCGACATCCCCGGTTGCCGTCAGGTGGTACAAGATGGCTACAACGGCTTTCTTGTCCCGCCCAATGACCCGATAGCCCTGGCGCAAGCCCTCAAACGCCTGATTTCTGACCCTGCTCTCCGTGGTAGAATGGGTAATGCCAGTCGCCAATTGGTGCTGGAGAAATTCACCCATGCCCAGGTGAATGCCGCCACTCTCTCCGTGTACCGGCACATCCTGGGACACTGAGCGCAATGGCATAGATCAAACGGTTCAATCTCCTGTGGATGACCAGCCTTTACTCACCCTGCTGACCTTTCGTAATATCCTCTTCGCCACACTGCTCGCTCTGGTGATCGGTCCGTTCGCTCGTGCTCTTGCCCACCGCCTGAAGCTGGAGGACATCCCCAACAAGGAGTTGCACAAACAACATGGCTCGGTCGTCCCGGTAGCGGGCGGGATGATCCTGGTCATCACCGTCTATGCCATCGCCTACGCCCTACAGCTCTGGACTTCACCGCTGGTACGCGCCCTGCTGGTCTCTTCCACTCTGCTCTTCCTCTTCGGTCTCTGGGATGACATCCGCGGGCTTTCCCCCCTGGTCAAGCTGATTGGACAGATCATCGGTTCGATTATCCTTATTATGATGGGCATTCAGGTGCTTATCTTTCCCCAGAACTGGATCAATCTGGGGCTGACCCTGTTTTGGCTGGTGGGCATCACTAACGCCTACAATTTTGTGGACAGCATGGATGGTCTTGCGGTGGGTTTGGGCGCCCAGGCAGCCGCCTTTTTCATGCTGGCAACCGCCGATTCAGGTCAATCTGACCTCTCGGTCTTGAGCACCCTGGTTTTAGGCGCGTGCGTGGGGTGCTACTACTACAACGCTCTGCCGGCGCGGTTTTTCATGGGCGATTCTGGCTCTCAGTTTTTGGGCTTCCTGCTGGCTGGTCTGGCAATCGCCTACAACCCGCCCGGCTTCGAGCAGGCGGCTTCCTGGTACATCCCCATCCTCTTAATGGCAGTGCCGATCTTCGATGTCACCCTGGTGGTTTTCTCTCGCCTGCGCCGCAATCGCCCCATTTATCGCGCCTCGCGCGACCACACCTACCATCGCCTGGTCAATTTGGGCATGAGTTCCAATCGGGCGGTTTTGTCCATGCACCTGGTTGCTCTGCTCTTGGGCTGCCTCGCCTTTGTCGCCCTGGGACTGCAACCGTTGATAGCCAACATCATCTTCTTCTGCGTCCTGCTTTGTGGGGCAGCCGCCTTAATTTTCCTGGAAAAAAGCAGCAAAGCCCTATAACCCTTTTTTCGGGCGCGATTGGGGCGTGAACCAGGTGTCTGGTGAAATGCCGCCCATCCACCTCAAAAAGCCGACGAAACGATCACCATGGTTAACGAGTGGAATATCCGCTTAGAAGTCCTGAACGCCACCCACCGCTGGCATATCATCATGCTCTTTATTCTGGCGGGCAGTTTAATCGGCGCAGCGATCGCCTTCCTCCTGCCCACCCCCTACCGGGCTGAAACCAGCCTGCAGGTTGCCTACAACGCCGATATCCACCTGCGCAACCCGGATGATTACAAGAACTGGCAGATGGAGCAACTCAATCTCCTTATCCTCTCGCCACAGGTCTTGCAGGAGACGCTGACCCGGCTGAAAAGCCAGGACGACAATTGGGCAAACAGCAGCACCGATAGCCTCGCCCGGCGACTGCATGTTTACTGGCGCAACGCCGGCGAGTGGCGTCTGGTTGCCGAAGCCAACTCCGCTGACCAAGCCCAGGAACTGGTCAAAACCTGGGAACAGGTCATCCTGGAGCAAATCGAACTGGCAACCGGTCATGCCAGCGCCACGCTCGAAATCAGCGCTCAGGTTGACAACCTGGCTAACAAACTGGTTGAGATGCGCCAGCGCAGGCTGGAATTGGAACAAATCCGCCAATCTTTACGGGATTGGATCGAGGCGGTTGACGCCGTCAGTTCAAATCAGCCTCTGGATTCTCAACAGCGCTGGCGCTTGCTCGCCCAGGTAGCCACCGCGGCGCGCTGGAACCCGGAGGGGGTAGCCTTGCTTCAGGCAGCCCCGCCAGCCGATGCGCCCGCCTCAGACTACCTCCCCTGGCTGGAAAAGACAATCACCTTCATTGAGCAGGAATTGGACATCCTGGAAGCGCAAATTGCCCAGATGTCCAAGGAATATGATGAGCTTTACGCCCGGTGGTATCAGGAAAGGGACGCCTCCCGCGGCTTGACCGCCTACCTGGTAGTGACTCCGTTGGGTGAACGGCATGCGCAAGTGCAGGCTGTGCGCCCGATTGGCATGATGGCTTTTGTCGGCGGTTTGCTCGGTTTGCTTGTCTGGGCGCTCATCTGGCTGGCGCGTCCGCTGCGCCGAGGGTTTTCGGAATCATGACGGAAAACGGCGTGAGACAGAGGATCAGTGTGAGCCAGATCCTGGCGGCTGTTCAGAACCTCGCCTGGATTCTTTTTCTGCTCTTCTTGCCGGTGACCAGCTTTCCATACCTACCAGCCGTTTTGGGCGGGGGCACGCTCGTGCGCCCGCTTTCGATTTATCCGCTGCTGGTCTTGCTGCTGCTCACCACCATCCCGCGCCTGATCCGTAATCCCGTACCTCGAACGCTGCTCACCCTGCTGCCCTTTGTTTGCGTGGCTATAGCGACCTCAGCCATCTCCCTGCTGAAAGATATAGACCCCGCCCTGGGCATCTCCGTCCAGGATCGGGTGCTGCGCGCCTTGCTCACCGTCCTGATTGGCGGCGCCACCTACGCCACGGTATCTTTGACCCCTCGCAGCGAGAACGAGCTGCGCACCTCCCTGCGCTGGCTGTACACCGGCTTCAGCATCGCCCTGCTGTGGGGGTCGCTTCAGGCACTTTACATCATCAACTTCAACCGCGAGTATTTCCGCCTGTTACAGCAGATTCAACGTTACCTGTCCACCCGCAAGCTCTTCACCACCCGCATCTCAGGCATGACCTATGAACCAAACTGGTTCGCCGAGCAGATTTGCATGCTCCTGGTGCCCTGGTTGCTTGCCTCGGTCCTGTCAGGCTACAGCGCGTTCCGCTGGCGCTGGCGCTGGATCACGGTTGAACTGTTGTTGCTGGCATGGTCGGTGATCGTCCTGGCTTTCACCTTCTCTCGCGCCGGCATTGCCAACCTGCTGGTCGTGGCATTCGTTGGCGTGCTTTTCTTCCGCCCGCACAGACATCCCAAAGCCAGACATCAACCAGCTACCCTGCGCACCTGGGTGATTCGCCTGGTTGAGACGGCGATGGCGCTTGTGGTTGTCGTAGGTGTGATCTATTTCGCCGGCACCAAGAATGAATTCTTCGCCCGCATCTGGAATTATTGGACGGACAAAAAAGAGCACAGCCTCGCCGGTTACTTTGAATATCTGGGGTTTGGGGCGCGCCTGACCTATGGTGACACCGCCTTTGCTGTGTATTCCGATCATCCCGTAATCGGGGTGGGGCTGGGCAATTACGCTTACTTCTTTGAGGAGTACCTGCCCGCCACACCCCTCGCCGCCACCCCGGAAGTGCTGCGCATCGTCACCCCAGACGAAGGGCGCAATCGCCTGATTACGCCCAAGAACTTTTACTACCGACTGCTGGCTGAGACCGGCATCGTCGGTCTGGCTGCCTTCCTGGCTTTTTTGGTCGCCGTGATCGGCTGCGCCCTGTTTTTATGGCTCGCCCGAGACAAGCCCGAGCGTTACTGGGGGAGCGCCGGGCTGCTGGGCATGGTCGCCTTTGCCCTGGCTGCCATCTCATTTGATTCGTTTGCCATGCCCAATATGTGGGTGGTTTTCGGTCTGATCACCGCCTCCGCCTGGATTTTCGCTCAAAAAACCACAGCCCAAACGGAGCCTCCCACTCCATAGCCAGAATGAAGAAAAATCTCACCTTCCTCACATTTTTAACAGACAAGCGTCATTTATAATCAAAAAAAGTGATTGAACATCGAGGAAAACATGGAAGGTAAATGGACATTACCGGTAATCTTGCTGGTGTCATTGATTGCTATTAGCTGCTGTGCCTGTTTATGTCTCATCGCAGGCTATGCGTTCTTTAGCGTCTCGAGCAGCACCCTCTCCACGCAAGAGGTGATAGAGGAGCTCTCGCCTATCGCCTCCACGCCCACGCCCCTGGTCCTGCGCCCCACGCCGATGCCCTCGCCCCAGGCTACACCTGCACCTGGCAATCTGGTGTTAATGGCGCCTGCCGACAACGACCCGCAACATGCGCTCAAACAGTTGCAGGAGGTGGTTGTCCCGGTCAATGACGTGTATGACATCGCCCGCCGCCTCGAAGGGAAAGTCAATATCCCTGCCACCCTGGAAGCCCCTGCCGTTCCCTATCTGGTGGGAGACCGGAAGCCCTTTTGGGTCTCCAACTCTGACACCAACCAAACATTTCAAATCCAGGCGACCCTTAAATACATCACCGACCACGCCTATTTCTGGATCGAAGACGGCATCCGCTACAATAAGGGTGAATTAGAATCCCTGGCTGAGACTTTTGAAAATCAAATTTATCCCACCAATCGCGAGTTCTTCGGCAGCGAATGGAGCCCAGGGGTAGATGGCGACCCACGCATCTATATTCTATATGCCCGTAACCTGGGCAGCAACCTGGCGGGCTACTTCTCCTCCACCGATTCCTACAACCCTCTGGTGCAGGAATACTCGAATGGGCATGAGATGTTCCTCTTCAATGCCGATACCACAGAACTAAATGAAGAGTACACCTATGGTGTATTAGCCCATGAATTTCAACACATGATTCACTGGTATCGCGACCGCAACGAGTCCACCTGGATGAACGAGGGTTTCTCTGACCTCGCCATGTTCCTCAACGGTTATCGCGTCGGTGGACACGATTTACTTTACATCCTCGATCCAGACCTGCAACTCAACGATTGGCCTAACGACGACAGCGACACCTCTCCTCACTACGGAGCTTCTTTCCTGTTCCTTAACTACTTTCTGGGTCGCTTTGGCGAAGGTGCCACCAAAGCCCTGGTCGCCCACCCCGAAAACGATCTGGACAGCATTGACGCTTTGCTGTCAGAAATGGGAGCAAGCGATGGGCTAACCGGCAAGACCCTTGGCGCAGACGACGTCTTTGCCGACTGGGTGGTGGCATCGTATTTACAGGACGATGCCATTGGGGATGGGCGGTACACCTACTCACTCTACCCTCGAGCGCCCCAGGCATCGGACACAGAAGAAATCAAACGTTGTGACACCCGGGTCTACACCCGCGATGTGCGCCAGTACGGAGTGGATTACATCCGCATTTCGTGCCAGCAGCCGACAACCCTCCAATTTGAAGGCTCCACCATCGTGCCCTTATTGCCTGAGGATGCCCGCTCAGGTATCTATGCCTTCTGGAGCAACAAAGGCGACGAATCCGACATGACACTGACCCGCACCTTTGATTTCAGCCAGCATTCAGGACCCCTCACCCTCTCCTATTGGACCTGGTACGACATCGAAAAAGACTTCGATTATGTGTATCTGCTCGCCTCAGAGGATGGCGAAACCTGGGAGATTCTGACCACCCCCTCCGGCACCGACGCAGACCCCACCGGCGCCAATTACGGCTGGGGTTACAACGGATTAAGCGGAGACAGCCCGACATGGATTCAGGAGCAGGTTGATATCTCCCGTTTTGCCGGTAAGAAAGTCGCGCTGCGCTTCGAATACATCACCGACGCCGCAGTGAACGGCGAGGGGTTGTTGCTGGATGATATCGCTATCCCCGAAATCGGTTATTTTAGCGATTTTGAATCGGACGACGGCGGGTGGGAAGCGAACGGTTTCGTCCGCACCCAGAACTTGCTCCCCCAGAGTTTTCGGCTGACCTTGATTACCCTGGGCAAAAATATCGAGGTGGAACCAATCCAGCTTTCATCAGATAATACCGCCACGATTTCTCTCGACCTGGGGCATTCGATAGATGACGCCATCCTGGTGGTCAGTGGGACGACGCGCTTCACCCGCCAGCCCGCCACCTATCGTTTTTCTTTCCAACCCTGATGTACAAGCAAACGCGCTTAAGCCAATAAGCCGGCTACGATCGGGTTGCCCCGCGAGCCGGCTTATTTTGTTGTAAAGTTGATCTAAACGGGTTCCACAGGCTTCTTGGGCGAGCGCAATGACGCCAGTTGTTCCTCCAACTCAGCCCGGCGCTCGGCAGCTGCCTTTTTCACTTCTTCCTGAACGTAACTCGCCCGTTCCTGAATCTGAATGCGCAAATCATCGCCCGATACAGGCGTCAATAAAATTGCGACCACTGCCCCCACCAGGGCTCCGCTGACCACTCCGGCGAAGAAACTCAAAAATCGGTTCACAATAAACTCCTTCCAAAAGAACTGCAAATGTGATCTTCTCCAATTATACTTAAGAACAATGCCTTTGACTACCTGAAATTGGTCTTTACCGGCAAATTCACAAACCTCAAATTGCGCTTCCGGAAGGAGACCGTCATGATTGACCCCGCCCTCCCCCTGATAGACCTGCACCGCCACCTGGATGGCAACATCCGCCTGGAAACCATCCTGGAACTTGGGCAGAAACACAATCTACCTCTCCCTGCCTGGCAGGTTGAGACTCTGCGCCCGTTCGTGCAGATCACCGCTCCCCAACCCGGCGTGATGGCATTCATCTCCAAAATGCAATGGGCGGTGGGTGTGCTGGTAGATTATGACGCCTGCCGCCGGATCGCTTATGAGAACGTGTTGGACGCGCAAAAAGAGGGCATTGATTACGTTGAGCTCCGTTTCAGCCCCTGGTTTATGGCTGAGGCGCATCATCTCGACCCGATGGGAGTTGTGGAAGCGGTCGTGGATGGGGTGGCAGCGGGCAAACGCGATAGCGGCATGCATGCCAACCTGATCGGGATTATCAGCCGCACCTATGGACCTGAAAACGCCTGGAAAGAGCTGGAATCTCTTCTCAGCCAGCAGCAACATCTGGTCGGCTTAGATCTGGCTGGCGATGAAGCCAACTTTCCTGGGGAGTTGTTCGTCCCCCACATTCGCCGTGGGCGCGAAGCCGGTTGGGAAATCACTGTCCACGCCGGTGAAGCTGCCGGACCGCAAAGCGTGTGGCAGGCAATACGCGATCTCGGCGCATCCCGCATTGGGCATGGCGTTCATGCCGCTCAGGACCCTGCCTTGTTGGACTACTTAGCCGAAAAGCGGATTGGCATCGAGTCCAACCTGACCAGCAACGTCCAGACCAGCACCGTCCCAGACTACCCCAGCCATCCCCTGAAGCTTTTCCTCGAGAAAGGCATCCTGGCGACCATCAATACCGACGACCCGGGCATCAGCGGCATCACCCTCAAGTACGAATACGAGGTGGCTGCCCCGGCTGCGGGTTTATCCCCTGAGCAGATTCGT
>FWPV01006773.1_pt1 | contig 21489 bp, 15 predicted proteins | sample 2228371 | NCBI WGS metagenome assembly FWPV01 (sample SAMEA103939776, study PRJEB20133) | metagenome | reverse complement strand
AAAAACTTTTATAACCTTTTTCAATCAAGTTTTAAGCAATCAAATGATTAAAAAAATGCTATTGTTGAAGTAAAATCAATAAATTTAACAAGGACCCAGTTCTAAAAACTGGGTCAATATAAAATTATTTGCTTTGCCCCGTCCGAAAAACTTTATAAAAACAAAAAACAACCAGGGAGATGATAATACCCCAGGCAAGCACTAAAAAAATAATTCCTTCAGATGTAAGTCCCATTAAATCACCTCTTTATGATTATTATTTTCCCAGGCTTTCTTAACCATTAAAATAATTAATACTGCAACTGTTATCATCAAAATTCTGGCTCCCCAGATGTACGGAACGTTTTCCGGGGCAGCATTTTCTAATAGTAGCGTTGGCAATGCACTTTGAACAAACCACCAAATCATAAGCGTAAATAAAATTAGCGGAGTAACGTATTTCATCACATAGTAAAAGAAACGAGGAATCTGAATATCTCCACCTTTATTCATTTCTTCCCAGGCTTTATCGGCACCAAACACCCACATAAATAAAACTGTTTCTATCAGTGCAAAAACAACCAATCCAAATGTTCCTGCCCAATAATCCATCTCATCTAAGAATCCGTACTTTAAGAAGAACACAACAAATTGGACTGCAATTAAAACAGCAATTGCTAATGTGGTTACAGCTTTTTTTCTATCCATTCCAAATTCATCTTCCAGGAAAGCAACAACCGGCTGCCCCATTGCAACGGAAGATGTAATCCCGGCAAAGAATAGAAGAAGGAACCACATAAATCCAAATAATTCACCAAGCGGAAAAGCATCGCTCCCAAAAATTATAGGCATAGAAACAAATCCAAGATTGAATGCGCCGCCTTGTGCAATTTCTTTTGTGGCATCTAATCCAAAAAATGCAACTGCAACGGGAATAGCAATTGAGGCACCTAGAACTACTTCTGCAAATTCATTTGTTGATGCAGTTGATAATCCCGAAAGGACAATATCATCATCAGGTTTTAAGTAACTTGCATAAGCATGAATAGTACCCATACCAACGGATAGCGTAAAAAAGATTTGTCCCGCTGCCGCAAGCCATATATTAGGATTACCCAAAGCAGAAAAATCCGGATTCCAGATAAATGCAAATCCATTAGCAACTGAATTTTCCGGAAGAGCCGGATCAGGTGTACCAAGTGTTATAATTCTGATTGCAAGTATTATTGCAAAAATAAAAAGCAGGGGCATTGCTATCTTTGCAAGCTTTTCAATTCCGGCTGAGATTCCTTTATAAAGTACCGCAAAGTTAATTCCGAATGTTACCAGCATTAATAAATACGCCGGCAGAATAGAAGTAAAAGTATCTGAAACTGATATTCCCTGATAGCTTGATAGGAAGCCAGTCATAGTTTCCCGGGTTTCATTAGAATATAATCCAAGAATTGAAAACAGACTGAAGCCCAGAGTCCACGACTCAATGTAAGTATAGTAAATTAATATTGTAATAGATATGAAGAGACCTAATGCGCCGAAGTATTTTGCCAATCGGTTTTTCCAAAGAACATCAAACATTCCAGGAGCACTTCCGTGTTTAAATTTTCCACCGTGTCTTCCGATTCCCCATTCAATCCACATTAAAGGAATTCCCAGCAGAATAAAAAAGATAAAATAGGGAATCATAAATGCACCGCCGCCATTTTGGGCAGCTTGCACGGGGAATCGCAAAAAATTACCTAAGCCTACGGCGTTGCCTGCTACTGCAAGTATCAATCCTATTTTAGTGCCCCACTGTTCTCGTTCGCCGCTCTGAGACATCAAACCTCCTGAGTTTTGCAGAAATCTTGAAAATCAAAAGTGAATATGAAAACTTTATTTGTGAATTTCAAACTGTAAGTAAAAAAGTTAACAATAATGTAATATGTTTGATGTAGCTTACGGATTGATTGATAATATTTAATTTTTATCTTTAAAGTGTTAGATTTGCCCACAGAAAATTCAATTATAAGGAGTAGTATATGCCTAAAAATTTTGTTTCCAATAAAGATGAAACAGTAAGGATGTTTAAAAATGATTTTCTTGAAGCATTATCCAGAGTCCATCCTTCAGTACCTCTGATTATTTATGTACCGGTAATTTTATATATGTTTTATTTATCGGTTTATACTTATTCAATCGGAGTATTGTCAATTATAGGTTTGTTTGTTTTTGGAATATTTATCTGGACGATTACAGAATATTTGTTGCATCGGTTTATTTTTCATTGGGAATTAAAGAGTAAGATTGGTGCTAAAATTCATTTTATATTCCACGGAGTTCATCACGATTATCCGAGTGACTCCAGAAGACTGGTGATGCCACCATCTGTAAGCATACCTCTTGCAGTTTTATTCTACTTTTTGTTTAAAGCATTGATTGGAGAGATATCAGTATTCCCATTCTTTGCTGGATTTTTAACAGGATATTTGTTTTATGATATTACTCACTATGCAATTCATCATTTTAATATGCATAGTAAATTCTGGTTAATGATTAAAAATCACCATATGAGACATCATTATCTTGATTCTCATAAAGGTTACGGTGTAAGTACTCCCATTTGGGATATAATAATCGGAACAAACTTTCCACCAAAATCTTCCGAGAAAGTTGAAGCTTAACTTTTATTGCAGTTAGTGAGAAATCAATCTCACTATCTGCATTTTTCATTTAAATCATTTATCTCAAATCTGTTAAATCCATTTTATTGGTATCAATTCTTAATGATAGTAATAAATAATTGGTTTTATCAACATTTAATTACTTGTTGCATTCTAATACATAGGTAAAACTTTGTCTCTAATTATATCAAGATTATGGGGGTTTTAATGGATTTTTTAACCATTTTGTTAACATTTAGCGGTATAATTATTGGGAAAAAATTAAAAATTTTTAGAATAAATGAAGAAAAGCATACAACTATTCCAGACTGGAATCCCGATTGTGGATAATGCCTGGGGGGGCTTTTACCGCGGAGGTACGTACTTACTTATCGGCGAGAAAAAGTCCGGAAAGACTTTGCTAAGTCTGCAGTTTGCAGTACAAAGCGCAAAGAACAAAGAAGTCTGCTTATACTTTACAAATGCCCGTCCAAAAGATTTAATAATTCATGCTGCATCAATTGATATAGATCTGGAAACTTATATAAATAATAATTCAATAATCATTGTAAGAGTAGCAAACCCAACAGACATCTCTGACTTTGAAAATCGCGATGAAGTTTTAAGTGAGTATTTAAGAGATATTATCTCACTCATAAATCAATACAATCCATCAAGATTAATCTTTGATGAGCTAACACCTTACATAGAATTTGAAGATTTAAATCTTCTAAGAGAAGTGTTTGGGCAGACGCTTGAATCGATTGAAGATTTGGGAATAACCAGCTTGTTACTTTTAAGAGAACCCGTTGCAAATTCTTCTAAAATGATTTTTAATGTTGTAAACACTTTTGCAACGGGAGTTATCCAACTTCATAAAAAAGATGATTTTGAATCACCACCGAGTGGTATAATTGATATCACTCCGAATATTGGACATGCTGAGGGAAAATTTAAAGCTAATTATTTCATCGAACCTTACAGAGGCGTAACTACTGACTTTAAGTTTACGAAGAGAACAACTAAAGAAAATGTTATTCAGGAAATTCCTGCCGAGAGGACAACAAAAGAATCTTTATCAACACCCGCCTATTTGATTCCCAATCTTTACAGTATCAATGATTTTAAACTCATCCTGAATAATCAGATTGCTCTGTTTAAAACTACCGGTCAGATTTTTGCGGTCATTTCTTTCAAACTCAATCCATTAATTGATAATCACAAAACTTTTAACTTTAATCAATTATATGGTGCTGTCAGGCTTGCTGTTGATAAGAAAGACAAAATCTGCAATATCTCCGAAACAATTTATGTATTAGTAACCAAGTCAACTGAGGATGAAATTGAGAGTTGCATAAACAAAGTTTACAATAATCTTGAAGAGTTTGATACCAGAAAAATTTCTGTACGCATATTAAAAATGAATGAAAAATTTAATAATGCGGATGAGATAATTTCTGAGTTTGAACTTGAAGACGCCAGAACCCGAATAGAACAGAGATAAAATTGAAATCCGCAGATGAAATTACTGTTAAATGTCTTTTTGTTGATTAGTTTTTATTGCTTCACAGAAGTTCTGTTTCCCCAAAATTATAATTCCATAATTCTTAAAAACGAAGCCCTCTCTTTAATGAACAATGCCAGATACGGCGAGGCTATTGATTTACTTAATAAATACGTTTCAGAAAATCCTAATCGTGCAGATGGATTTAATCTAAGAGGCATTTGTTATGAAAGAAGAGGCAATTATGAATATGCCGTTTATGATTACCGCACTGCAAAAAAATTAGCACCAAATGATAAAGAAATTACTTCCAATCTAAACAGAGCTACACAGGACTGGTATAAACTTCTTTATAATAAAATTGAAGGTCATAAAAGAGAGATTGCAATCAATCCCAGAACCCCAATTAACTATCTTGAAATTGGCAAGTGTTATAAAAATTTAGGTGAGTGGAATGAGGCTGAAATCTGGTATGATTTATATCTGGAAAAAGAGGCTGCTTCATCAGATGAGATTTTAAGATATACTGAAATTCTTGCAAAGAATAATCGTATTTCTAAAGGGGAACCCATCCTAAAATCTTATACTGATAAATTTCCGAATGATCATAGATTATGGTCCAGATTAGGATACTTTCAACTTTGGCTTGGTAAAAATAAACTTGCCATTGAATCCTTTTCCAAATCATTAGAAATAAGACCCTTCCTTAAAGAAGCACTTGATGGTTTAGATCTTGCGAAGGGTAAAGGTTATATCTACTCTATAAATGATACTGCAACCGGATTTAATTATGGATTGCCACCGGCTCCTAAAGAATACATTATAGATAAATATTTCAGACTTCTTAAATCTTCACCGGATGATGATAAGTTGCGCTTTAACCTTGTAGAAGAATTGATTAAAGCCCGAAGATTTGAAGAAGCTAAGCAACAATTGGAAATTCTATCAAAAAAATATTCTGATGACAATCGTTATTTGGAATTGTATAGTAAAAACGAGAGTTTAAGAAAATCTTTTTATGCAGAAAGAAAAAAATATTTTGAAGAAGTGCTCAGTAAAAATCCAAAAGATAAAAAAGCACTATTAGGTCTGGGAGACCTTTACTTTTTTGATGAGGATTATGATTTAGCATTAAAATACTATAATCAATATCTGAAGTATTACTCATCAGACCAAGACATAAAGTACAAAGTTGTTGAAATATTAGTATGGCAAAACAAACTGTGCGATGCGCAAATTGATATTGCCGAATTGTTAAAGCAAAATCCTGATGATATCAACTATAACCTGATGTATGCAAAAATTAATTTTTGGCTTGATCAGAATCTTCTGGATGCGGAGAAATCCTACCGAAAAGTTTTGTCAAAAGAACCTTTGAATAAAGACGCATTATTGGGATTGGCATTTCTTAAGCTTAGATCTGAGAATGTGAATGAAGCTAAAACTTTACTTGATCAATTAGAATCATCCGATCCTTTGCTGCCTGAATTGAATAACCTTAAACAGGGAATAGAGGAATTGGATTTAAGACTTAGGAAAGATAAGCAAATAAAAATGCTGGACAAGGCAAGAGAAAATGTAATCAATGGTAATCTGGATAATGCAATCAAGAGTTTTCAGGAATATTTAACGAATGATCCTGAAAATATTTCTGTTACCAAAGAATTAGCTGATGTCTTTTTATTAAAAGGGGAGTTGAATAGTGCTATAAAGGTTTATGATAGCTTGCTTAAAACCAAATATGATTTTGAAATTGATAAATATCGTGCAAAAGTTATTTACTGGTATGGAGATTCACTGCAAGCTGTCAGAGAGTTCAGAAAACTTTTACAAAAAAATCCGGATGATATTGAAACAAAACTATTCCTTGGTGATTCGTACTTAAAATCAGGGCAGACAAAAAATGCACAAATTATTTATGAAGAACTTCTTAGTTTATCACCCGATAGCCACATCTTAAAAACAAGATTAAAATGGTTGGGTGGAAGCAATAAATTTTCTTTCGAACGATTTCCTACTTTCATTCAGGTTGTGCCGCATGCTAGTTATTTTGTTGATAACATTGATTTTAAATTAGCAAACCTTGGATTAGGAATTGATTTTGGTGCTACAAAAAATATTGCCTTCGGAATTAGTGGCTCCCGCGGCGACCTTAAATCTGAATCTGAAAGCCTAAGATTTACACAGGTTAAGGGCTCAGCTTATTTCCGTTTAACTGAAGTTTTAACTGCTGCAGCTTCTTTCGGGAAAACTTATTTCGCGGATGAAAACGAAGAAAACATAATTGAAGTAAATCTATCTTTGCAAAAGAAAAATACTTATAATTTATCAGCATCAATAAATTATTCTGACGCAGCATTTATTCTTTACTCGCCTTTTCTGGTTGGTGCAAGGTTGAATGCATATCATTTTGCATTAACTGGAAATAATAAATTTAAAAATGGATTTATCATTTCAGGCAAATATGCTTACTTAGATATTTCAGATAATAATTATGGCAATCAGGCACAAATAAGAATAGGTAAAGAGTTTGAAGAGGATTTTGATGCAGGGTACGAGTATTACTTTTACTCAGTGAATAAAACTTCTGTTTTATACTGGAGTCCGGATAATTTTGAATCGCATTCTTTGTGGGCAGACTTGAATTTGGTTAACGAAGAAAAAACCAATTTAACCATCGGAGGTAAAGTTGGCTTAATTCCACAAAATGATTTTATTCTTTCAGAGTTTTATGCGTCACTAAGTTATCCGTTATTAGAAAATTTAACACTTAATGCAAAATTCACGGCAAGCAATTCATCCCGCTCAAATATTGGTTACCGATCAAATTCAATTCAGGCTAATATTTTCTGGAATCTCTAAAAATTTTCAACGAAAACCTTGCCTTGTTTTAGAATGATACAGAAAAATTTATTATCCAATATTGGTGCAAGATATTATTTTAAGATAGTTTAATTTTGGAATATATTTAGCGTTATGTGGTATTATTGTTGCTCAAATTATACAAATCTTTATCCGGATAAATATGCTTAATCAATTGGTCAACCGGACCATAGTAACTATTTCAAACAGGGAAGAAGAAAAAAAGGGCGAAAATTTAGAGCAAAAATATCTGAGACGAATTTTAGTAAGTGGAATATTATCACTTTTACTTATTTTGATAATTGTTTACACTTTGCCATTTACTGTTTTGTCATTCAGTTCTCTTTTAGAGTACTCAACAATAATTGCTCTTGTAATTTTTCTTTTCATTCTTCTGATAAGATACTTTGCCATTCTGGTAATGGCATATCTTTACATAAATGAATATACTTTTATGGAAACAAACGGATTTACTCCGTTCGTCTCGATAATCGTTCCTGTTTTTAATGAGGGAAAAGTTATTAAAGAATCTATAGAGTCATTATTAAATCTTGATTATAATAATTATGAAATTATAATCGTTAACGATGGTTCTTCAGATAATACAAAGCAGATAGCAGAATCTTTAGTTGGATATCAACAGGGTAAACAAAATAAAGTTAAAATTTCTCTGATTAATCAACCTAATCTGGGTAAAGCAAGAGCGTTAAATGCAGGTATTTACTATTCCAAGGCTGAGTTTGTTCTCTGCATGGATGGGGATTCACAGCTTTCACCTGAGTCGCTTAAGGCTGCGGTTCGTCACTTTAAAGATCCCAAAATCGGTGCAGTGGCAGGGAATGTTAAAGTATTAAACAGAAAAAAATTTTTTACTGATTTGCAAGCCCTTGAGTATATCGAAGGATTGAATATGGCACGAAGTGCTCAAAGTTATGTGAGGCTTGTAAACATTATTCCCGGTCCGATTGGTTTATTCCGAAGAGCCGCAATTGAGCAGGCAGGATTTTATTCAAGTGATACTTACGCGGAAGATGCTGATTTAACATTGAAAATTTTAGCAAAAGACTGGAAAATATATTACGAACCAAAAGCGATATCTTACACTCAGGCACCGGTTACTTTGCAGCAACTTTTAAAGCAAAGATACAGATGGACCAGAGGTATTTTACAGTCACTCAGAAAACATAAAAAATTGATGATAAATCCCACCGTAAATTTTGGTGGCACTTTTATTTTATGGGTAATGTCTTACGAAGCATTGATTTGGCCGACAATGAATATCGCAGCCAATGCGTTCTTTATTTTTGCAGCAATAGTTTTTGGATTTTCACACTTGATATTTTTCTGGTGGGCGGGCTTGGCAATACTTGATATGGTTACTGCATTATATTGCATTGCTGTTGAAAAAGAAGAGTTCAGATTAATTTGGTATGCCATTATTTACAGAATGTTTTTTATACTTATTATAGATATCTGTAAAACTATGTCAACCATCGAAGAATTTTTAGGTATAAGAATGACCTGGGGTAAATTGGAAAGAGAAAACGTAACTGAAGCACAAAAGATTGCAGCTTAAACTATTGAGGAAAACTAAATGGAATTAATCCCGATATTATCAACTATTATTCTTGTTGCAACAATATGCACATTCATATTGGCAATCGGGGCATATATTCTTTATAAAGTAAGAGAAGGACATCAGCAGGCATTTTATCAAACGAAACCTTCTACAATAAAAGCAGAAATAGTTGCACCTTCCGAGACGTTGGTTAATCAGCATTTAAGAACTGAACCACGGCAAGTAAGAAAAGTGGAACCAGGAATTACCGGTGAAAAGGTTACACAAGAAAAAAAACCTTCACAATCGCGCTATACCCCTGAACCGAGGGGTTACAGACAAACTGAAGAAAAACCAGTTAAAGAAAAAACCAAAATTGATCAAAGATTAAGTGACGAAAATAAATTCCTGAAATACACTTCCGAAGGATATGTTTCACCTAAAGAAGATAGAGATTCAGGAGCCGTAAAGTGGCGCTAAATCAAAAATTTTTTGGGTTAAGGATAAATCAATTCTTTATCATTCTTACCGGCTTTGTAATTCTTATCTCAGCCATTCTAATCTACTACTTTATTCTTCGTGGTGTTTACGGCAGATTTGAAACATCTGATCTGATACCAAATTCAGAAATTATAGAAAATTTTCTCTTTGGTAAAAAATCTGAAGTTGGAATTCTTTATTCAAAATACACTGAAAATACTTTACCTGCCGGCAGCACGTGGTTAACCGATAACGTTTCTACCTGGAAAAAGTTTTTAGGAGATGCAAAGCTTAAGTATGAAATCATATCTGATCAAACGATTGAAAATGGTGAACATTTAAAATTTAAATTGCTCATATTGCCCGGCTCAAGGTCTTTAAGCGAAAAAGAAGTTATTCAGTTAAAAAAATATCTTGAAAATGGTGGAAGTATTTTTGCAACCGGAAGTATCGCAACTTTTTCTGAAGATGGCAAATGGCGAGGATGGGAGTTTTTAAATCAGGTTTTTGGTTTAAAGTTTTCTCACGAATTAAAACCTGATGAATACACTAAAATTCATACTGTGTGTGGAAGTTTACCGATAACTGCAAACATTCCAACCGGATTTCCACTGAAGGTGGCAACATGGGACAGACCTATGGCTGTCGAAGTTCTGGATCCGCGTACTACTCAGGTTAGTTTTTGGTATAACTACAGATTAGATGATGGATTGGTGAGAGAGGAAATAAAAAAATCTGCCGGTATTGCATACGGTTCTTTTGGCTTAGGCAGATTTATGTGGATGGGATTTGAATTAAACTCCATAATTGGTGTGCAGGAGGATTACATCTTTTTTGAAAGACTTTTTAACAATTCCATCCAATGGTTAACTTACTCTCCGATAGCTTATGTCAGAGATTGGCCAACGGGATATGATGCAGCTGCAGTAGTAACTCCGGTTTTATCAAATGATGTTGAAAATATCAGGAATATTCTTCCTATCCTGAAAGAAGAAGGTATAACCCCGACATTTTTTGTTGATCCGTCAATAAGTGAATCAAATAAACAGCTGTTAAAGCAAATATCTATTTATGGAGAAGTAGCTGCTCTTGTAGATGTTGGATATCTGGCTTCGGTTAATGATAGATTTAATAAACTTAATTCTTTGGATGAGCAGTTTAGAAGAATTATAAATGCAAAAGAAACGATTGAGAAAATAACCAATGCAAAAGTAAACGGAATTCTGCCTTACTACGGATTATTTGATCAGAATACCATAAATGCTGTAATAAGTGCAAATCTTAAATACATATTAACGGATTCATTAACAGACCGCTCCGTTCCCAAAACGATTATTCGTGGTGATAGAAGAATGACTACGATGACCAAAACTGCCCGTGATGATTATGAAGTGATTAGAGATTTTGGTTTAACTTTGCCGGAATTTCAGTTTTACACTTATCAGGAAGATTTGGATAGAGTTCTGTTTGAAGGGGGAATGTATATCTTTAAAGTTCATACCGAGTATCAGTGCAGAAAAGATTACGCATCGGTTATCAGAGATATCATAAAAGATTTGAAGAAGAAAAAATTCTGGATAACCACCGCTGCAGAAATCCAAAAGTGGTATGAGAAAAGAGATTACATAGAAATTAAAACTGAAAGAAGAGGTAAGACAAGAGTTACATTAAAAATTTCCAATCCCGGTGTTGATGCAATTAATAATCTTGTAATTGATCTTGATTTGAACGACAGAGCAAAAAATATTTCTATGGGTTCCGAAATTATTGGAACAAAACCGGCAAGTATTAAGCATAATCCCGGTTCTCAAATGGTTTATTTATATGTTGATAACTTAAAACCGGGTGAATCCAGATTATATTATCTCGATTATGATAAAGCTTCTTTATGAAAAAAGTTTTTAAAATACTTCTGCCAATTTTATTTTTTGTTTTGTTTCTCAACAAATCAATTTTATCCCAGACACGAATTGCAATTTATTATTCTAAGCTAACCGAAAATTCAGATCAATTCCATTCAGCTAAAGTTATTAATCATATTACCTTCTTGGAATTATTGTTTATGCAGAACAAAATTCCATATAAAGTGATTTATGAAGATGAACTTGAAGAGGATCTTGAGGATGATTTTGATTTACTTATTTTACCTTCGGTTGATCTATTATCAGAAGAAGAATTTAATTCCATAAATTCATTCGTCAGCAATGGAAAATCGATATTCATATTTAAATCAAAACTGGAAGTTTATTCGGAGAATAATTATCCTCTTTATCAGGAAGGTCAGGGGATTTCAGGAATTAATTCTGTTGAAATTGAACCATCAAATTTAAGTGCTGTTCAATCTTATAATTATGACGTGATTATAAATGAAAATAGCAAATTTGATAACAAAATTATTCTAACTCTAAAGAACAAATTACTTGCTTATGAAATTAACAATAGCTTTTTTTATTCTTTGGGTGAGTTAAAATTACAGGACAAAGGAAAAAATCTTTCTTCAATTTTTATCGGCAAGTTAAATAAAGGCACAATAGCCTGGTTGGGTTTTAATCAGGATGATGTAATTGGAGGCGAGGAGGATTTAGCGGAGTTTAAAGCATTAACTTTAAATATCATAAAATATCTTGATATGGATGCAGACATTAGTGTTAAAACTTTGCCGAACGATTTCGATTCTTATAAAGTTATTACCTTAATGTATAATCATCTTTTAGAGCCGGAATTAATTGATAAACTACATCTGGACGGATTTACTCCTCAATTAATTATTGCGTTAGATACAAATCTTCCGGAAAATATAAAGTCGAAACTCAACGATGAAAATTTTATCCTGGATTTGTCAATATTAAATCTCGATAAAATATCTGCTCAACAACTTTCTGACACTCTAAATTATTTTAGGGAATTTTCAAACATTAACATTCAGAATATCATCATAAACAATCATTACTTCCCAAAACCAGTTACAGAATCTCTGCGCGGATTAGGAGTGAAGACCATTTTAGTAAATTCTGAGTACTTCAATATTCAACCAACAATGAATGATGAAATCATGATTTTGCCATATCAGATTTCTACATCTGAAAACAAGTGGAACAACTTTATAAACCACACTCCATCTGTTAGATGTGAATCAAATACGGAAGATGATTTTCTTAACGATATTTCCAAAACTGATAAGACAAAAAATTGGATTACAAATTTAAGTTCGCTTAGGGAGTGGTGGATTAAGAGAAATAATATTAAAGCTCAGCTGTCAAAACAAGATGATGGATTATATCGAATATCAATCAGGAATAATAATTATAGCGAAGTAAATAATGCTGCTGTGTATTTAAATCTCCCTTCTTATATTGATGTAAACTTAATGACAATTTCTGAAAGCAAAAATCTTATTGATTATCATCTGGATAATAAAACGGGTATTGTCCGGTTGCAATTTCAAACTCTTAAATCGCAAGAATCAAGAACATTTTTAATATCAGCGGATTAAACTAATTAATTGGATGATGAATAATTATTTCCAAATATTTATAAAAAGATTATTTGTCATCTCCATCATATTATCGTCTCAGATTTACTTCAATGCATGTGTGGATTTATCTTCTGGTCCGGAAGATGAGTTATCCAACGGTACTAAAAAGATCAGCATTTATTCACCAACAAATAATACAGAAATAGGAGAGGGAATAAATGAAGTCGTTTACTCAATTAAGCCGCCATATTCTCTACGTTTTGTTGAATTATATATAAACGGACAGTTCAAGAGGAATTTTCCTCCCAACCAGGATGGCACAGCGCCACAAATAAAATATATTTTTGATTCAACTTATTTATATAAAACGATCAATTTATATTTAATCTACTATGATAATAATGGTACCTCTGAAAAAAGCAATTTAGTTGAAAACATCTTTGTTACTATTGACAACAGATTGCCGTTCCAGCCATATAGTTTATCATTGATAAAATTTAATGATGGATCTGTTAACATTAGCTGGCGGGATTCATCGCGATATGTTGAGCGTTATGAGATTTGGAAAAAGTCAGGTGTTTTAAATGATTATGCTCTTTTGCAGGAAGTAACAGGAAATTCTAATAACATTAATGACTATAATTTAGACCCCAATCAAATTTATTTTTACAAAGTGAGAGGAATTAAAAAATCTGGTTCCTCACCATTTAGCGTTGAGATAAATACTGCCGGCATTTATACTTCGGGGAATTTAATCCCGCCCACTAACCTGATTGCATCCGTAGTAGCACCGGGAACAGTTCAATTAAATTGGAATGACAACAGTGAAAATGAAAATTATTTTGCAGTTGAAAGAAGCACAGATAAAATTCAATTTATAAGATTAGCAGCCCTTCCGCGTAACACTACAACATATAAAGATTCTGCGAGTGGTTTATTAACTAATGCGATATATTATTATCGTGTTAAAGCATTTAGTAATTCTGATTCGGCATACAGCAATACAATTGAAATAAAAATAACATCCGGCACACTGAATGCACCAGCAAATTTATCAGGAATTTATAATAGTACTGTTGGAGTAATTGAACTAAGATGGAGCAAAACTGATAATAATACAGTATATTTTGACATCGAAAGAAAAACAGATTCCGGGAATTATCAATTATTAAGAAGAGTTGATGCGGCTAACACTATTTATTTAGATTTTAGTATCGAGAAAAACAGAACTTATTCTTATCGCATCAGAGGGTATGATTTAAATATCTTTTCTGCTTATTCAAATGAGATAATTATAGAAACAAACTGAAGTCTTTGTGAATTATAATATTAAAGAGTGGATAGACTTAATATCGCGTATGACTGAAAGCATTGATGAATCAGTTATCGTACTCGATACATCATACGAAATTTTGTACGCAAATCAGAAGGCCTCTTCGGAATTTTTTATTGAAGATTTATCCCTAACACTTGAACAGGTGTTCTCAAAAGAATCGTCAATTACTTTAACAGATCAGATTGGGCCGGCTGTCTTCTCGGGATTAAAAAGTAAAATTGATGAAATTGAATTAGCAACTATTACAGGAATCAGAAAATCTTTTAAACTGGTTATTGACCCTATACAAATTGAAGATGAAAAAGTAATTATATTGTTTTTTTATCCCCTCCATCACAACAACAAAATTGATGCTGCAAATTTATTTTCTATTCACTCCATATCTTTTGGAAAAGTTACTGAGAATGAGGTAATCAAATCTCTGATAGAGGAGATTAAAAACTATTTACCGCTTACGGTTATTGGATTAAAACGAATCCAAACTTTGCTTAACAGTTATAATTTCCCAATCTGGATTAAAGATAATCAATTAAAATTTATTGCTGTTAACCAGGCTTTTGCCAATCAAATCAACGTAGATAGCAATTTTATTCCCGGTAAAAAACACGAGACTTTTTTACCTGAGCATCTGGCAAAAATATTTAAGTCAGTTGATGAGTTTCAGACATTAAGTTTAAATTCGGTCAAAATTCAGTTATTCCCAGAAAATAATAATAATAAGTCAGCAAATCGTAATCTAATTCAAATACCGATTCAGGATAACAGATCAAAATTATATTTAATAATTGGTCTGATTTATGAAGAGACGAAAACTGAAAAGCAAAAAGTGGAGGAAGAAAACCAGCTATCCAAACTTATTGTTAATCTTCCAAAACCGGCAGCAATATTAAATTCTGATAATCTTATTGAGCATACGAATTTAGAATTTCGTAAATTTTTCGGTAGGCAAAGTGAAGATTTCAGAACTAAAAATTTTGATGAATTTTTTCCTTATCTTATTTCTGAAAATATAAAAAGTTTCATAAGAGGAGAAAATAGCAGCGACGAATTTTATATTAATGATAACAAAGAAATCGTTGAGAAATTTGATTCCACTACAAAAGTTTCTTTAATCAAAATTGATGAGAAAGAATCGTTAAAGATTTTAGTGATTTTTGATACTGAGGAATCAGTAAATCATGCAGAAAATGAACTACAAAATATTTTAATGAACAGAGGCAAAATGTTCGAAGTATTAATTCAAAATAATCCGGATCCTATTTTCATTTACGATAAAGAAAATTTAAAGTTTCTGGAGGTTAATGAAGCTGCTATTAAATTTTATGGTTATAGCAGAGATGAATTTTTACAAATGGATTTAACCGATCTTTATGCTCCCGAAGACATACAGACATTGCTGGATTCATTCGGAGAGGGAACTGCCGAAGGGAAGTATAGTAAACCTTTCAGACAAAGGAGAAAAGACGGAAGCTTTGTCGTTGTTGAAATCAGCAAATCATCATTCAGATTTAAAGATAAAGAAGCACATTTTAATATTGTGAAAGATATTACTGCAGAAGTTGAAAAAGAAAAACAAAACCAAATGCTTAAAATTGTTTTCAACTCAACCGACTCACTAATATTTTCTACAGATGCCTCAGGTTTTATAACATATGTAAATTATCCGGTAATAGAAAAACTTGGTTATACAAGCAATGAATTATTACAGTCCTCCTTCGCAAGCTTGGTTATAGATGATGACAGGGCGATAGTAAACACTACAATTTTTCAACCCAATTTAAGAGATGATGTAACACTTAGTACAAAAATTAAAAAGCAGGATGGTGATTTTTTAGAAGCAGAAATAAATGCTTCACCTATCATGGATTTTAACAATGAGCTTGAATCATTTACGATTGTTGTAAAACCTGTAAATTATTTAGTCACAAAGGAAGTGCCCAAAGAGATAGTAAAGGAAGTTATTAAGGAAGTTATTGTAGAAAAACCAGTAGATGTAAAACCTTTGCAGCAAAATCAGGATGCCGGTTTCTTTTCCGGGATGTTCCACGAAATTCTAACTCCAATGAATGTGATTATTGGTTTTGCTCAGGAATTATTGAGTAGCTTTGAAAATCCAACCGAAGAACAGCGGGAAGCAGCAGAAATAATTAATCAAAATCGTATTAAGCTGATGGATACAATGAATGCTGTTATCGAATATTCAGAAATAGCTCAGAATAAATTTAAACTAGATATTGATGAAGTATCTATTACAGAAATAGTAGATAAATTAGATAAAAATATAAAAGAGATTTCCGGCATAAATGAAATTTATTTCAGTTACGGAAAAATATCTTCATCATTAAAATTTAGAACTGATAGACAGAAATTTGAAAGCCTTGTATTCCTTTTAATCAAAGTTATTTCCAGAATCAGTAAAGATAAAAAAGTATACTTTTCAGCTTACCCGATTGATGGCGATAACTTTGTAATCGGAATAAATGATCAATACAATAATTCCTCTGAAGAGGTTACTAATATTTTTGATCTTGTATTTAATGAAGGCAAAGATCCTAAAGATTTTGGGCTTCCTAAATTATCTACATATCTGGCTAAAGTATTACTGGAGCTTCTGGGTGGAAGATATCAAAAAACTATATTTGGTCTTTCCAGAAATGAATCAGGCTTTATTTTCTCATCAAAAATTTCTTTTGATTTTGAAGACAAATCATCAACCTCTGTACTGGATTCTCAGGAACCAGCTCCGGTTGAATATGAATCTGATAAGTCAGAATATATTCAGGAAACTGAATTGGTAAAGGAAGTTATTGAAGAAGTTCCAGAACCAACTGAAGACGTTGCTGCCCCTCATCCTGAATCTGAACAAGAAGATGATAGCTTTAAACCAGTTACCACAATTTCTGAAGAGCTTCTTTCTAAAATTGAAGAAGAAACTTCTGCGCAAGATAATATTCCGCAGGAAACTGAATTTGAACCAAAAATAATGGAAGAAGAACCTGTGGTAACATCTGAAACATTATCTCCTTCAACTGAAGAACCTATTGAAAAAGTAAGTGAAAAAATTGATGAAACTCTTGTTGAAGCTGAATCTGAAAAAACTTTTATTCCACCATTGCCAAGATTAAATCTTGCTGAACTTAGCTGTTTGTACATAGAAGATCAGGTAGATTCACAAATTCTCTTCAAGGTACAAATGAAGGGTTTAAAAGATGTAAAGTTTGCGGTAAGTTTTGAAGAATCTCAGGCTTTGCTTCTTAAGTATCAGTTTGATTTTATAGTAATAGACATCAATCTGCAAGGTGAATATAACGGATTGGATGCTCTAAAGATTATCAGAACAATGCCTGCCTTAAGTAATGTTCCTATTATAGCAGTAACAGCTTATGTTTTACCTGGAGATAAGGAAAAATTTATTGCTGCTGGTTTTGATGATTTTATATCAAAACCAATCTTCAGAGAAAAAATGATGGAATCATTGGAAAAAATATTTTTATCCAAATACTGATTTTTTAAACCAAATCCTATCTACAATAATTTTATCCTGTATTGACATTTAACCACACCCTGATTATTTTACCATACAAATGTATGGTATTTTATTTTGAGTAGGATTAAGATAGTGATTAATATATTAATTCTTATACTCACTCTTAATCTTAATCTCTATCCTGTAACTTGCAATTTGAAGGTGTGTTTATGAAAACTGAATTAACCGGTACTCAAAAAAATATTTTAGATTTTTTGATTGAACAAATAAAAGTAAAAGGAATTCCACCAACACTGGCAGATATTGCAAAATATTTTGGTTATAAAAACCGTGCAACAGTGCAGCAGCATTTACAAGCGATTGAAAAAAAAGGATATATTAGAAAAAGCCCAAAACTTTCAAGAGGAATTGAACTGACTCTTGAAGATAAATTTTTTGTTCCAAAACCTGTGCTTGGTGAAGTTGCCGCAGGCAATCCTCTTACAATTTATCCTGATGCAATTGATACGGTTGAACTTCCAACAATTGCCAGAATGCCTAAGGATTCTTTTCTTCTTCGCGTAAAAGGTGATAGTTTAAAGGATGCCTACATATTCAGCGGTGATATCGTAATAGTAAATCCTAATATCGAACCAAAGAACGGACAAATAGTAGTTGCAATTCTGGATGATGCAGCAGTAGTAAAACGTTTCTATAAAAAGAAAAATGAAATTGAACTTGTATCAGAAAATCCTGAATACAAACCAATTGTTATTGATAAGAAATATGCATCGTTTAAAGTTGTTGGATTGGTCATCGGTGTTTACAGAAGTATGGATAAAAAAGCAGGATAAAATATTTTTAATAATAGTTGCGATTTAAGAATTTAGTTGTAAAAGAGATTTATGGATAAGAAAATTTTATTAATTCTGATTTTATTTATTTATCATTCAATTGTTTTTGGACAGAGCGGTAAAGAATATGTATTGGATGATGTAGTTGTAACTTCAAGCAGAGCCCCATTAAATCTTTCCGATCTTACCCGAAGTATTGTTATAATAAATCACTCAGATATTAAGGAAATGCCTGTTAGCAGTGTGCAGGATTTACTTCAATATGTTAGTGGTTTAGATCTTAAGCAAAGAGGAGTTGAAGGTGTTCAGGCAGATATAAGTATAAGAGGTGGGTCTTTTGAACAGACTCTTATCCTAATTGATGGAATTAAAATCAGTGATCCTCAGACAGGTCATCATAATTTAAACTTACCATTCAATCCCGATAATATTGAACGGATCGAGGTTCTGAAAGGACAGGGTTCAAGTATTTATGGTCCAAATGCTTTTAGCGGGATTGTTAATATAATTACTAAAAAACCACAGGATAATTCATTATCGATACAGCTTGCCGGCGGACAATATGGTTATTATCAAACTTTATTAAGTGGTTCATTTATGATTGGGGAATTGGGAAATAATTTGTCACTCTCAAAGAAAAAATCAGATGGTTACCGATACAATACAAACTTTGATGCAATTGATTTTTCATACAGTTCTTCTTTTAAATCTGAATTAGGAAATGCTAATCTTCTAATAGGATATAACGACAAAGAATTTGGTGCTAATAGTTTTTACTCAGAAAGATTTCCCAACCAATGGGAACACACCATTACTAAATTTGTAAATCTTAGTTTTAATACTGCATCCCTGACTTATTCCATAACTCCTAAAATTTATTGGAGAAGAAATGATGATGAATTTTTACTGAATTATGAGAACCCCTCTTTTTACCGGAACGTTCATCAGACAGATATTTGGGGAGCAGAAATTCAGTCAACTATAAATTCAAATTTTGGAATTACTTCTTTTGGCGGTGAGTATAAAAAAGATAAAATAGAAAGTACAAATCTTGGTTATCATCAGCGGGAAAACTTTGGAGTATTTACTGAGCATAACTTTAAACCATTCAACGAACTTCTTTTAGTAGTTAGTGGATTTGCTTATAAGTATGCAGGTATTGGCTGGAAATTCTGGCCCGGAATTGATCTTAGTTACAAATTAACCAAACATCTTCGTCTGTTCGGATCGATAGGCAGGGCATTTAGAATACCTACTTATACAGAGCTATATTATTCTGATCCTGTTACCAACGGAAATCCTGATCTTAAATTTGAAGAATCAGTTAATTATGAACTTGGTGCAAATTATTCTGAGCTATTTTACAATTTTAACTTTTCCGTTTTCCGTAAAGAAGGTACAAATATTATTGATTGGGTTCGCAAATCCGAAAATGAACCTTGGATGGTTATGAACTTTGCCGAAGTAAATACGAATGGATTTGAATCCGGTATTTCATTAAAACCTGATAGATTAATTGCCTGGCTGCCAATTAATAATTTTAGTATCAATTATACATATCTGTATTCCGATAAAAGCACCGGAAAATTTCAATCACGCTACGTTTTAGATTATCTGAAACATCAATTGATAATTAATTTTTCTAATCCTTTACCGTTTAATATTAAACAAAACTGGTTTTTACGATATGAAAACAGAGTGAATCTTGAAGAAAATTTTATTATTGATATGCAGTTGTTCTATGAAGTTAAAATGTTTGAAATATTTATTAAGGCAACAAACCTGTTTAATAAGTCTTATAAAGATATCGGAGGCATTACATTACCAGGCAGATGGTTTATAGCCGGAGTAAAATATACTTTAAGATGAAACAAATACCTAAATTCAATATTGGCACTGCCGGTTGGTCTTATAAAGATTGGGTGCCGAACTTTTATCCTAAAAATCAATCAGGTGGATTTGACTGGCTGCAGTTTTATTCACATTACTTTAATTGTGTTGAGGTGAATTCAACTTATTATACTTATATCAATCCACGAATAGTTGATGGCTGGATTAAGAAAGTATCCGATGCAGATGATTTTATTTTTCATATAAAACTGCATCAGGATTTTACACATAATAGAAAGTTTGACGAACAGAATGTAAAAGCTGTTCGTTACAATCTAGATTTGCTTAAAAAGTCAGAGCGGCTCGGTGGATTACTCATTCAGTTTCCATATTCTTTTGCATTTAACGGAAGTTCAGTAGAACATATTCAAAAGATAAAAGATATATTTTCTGATGTTAGTTGTTTTGTTGAAGTTCGTCATTTAAGCTGGAAGAATAGACATGCGTTAGATTTCTTTAAAGAAAACGATTTAACTTTTTGCACAATTGATCAGCCGCAGTTAGGGCAGGCAATTGAGTTCGATCCGATCATTACAAATGATAAAGCTTATATTCGCTTACACGGAAGAAATGTTGAAGCCTGGAAAAAATCATTATCTAACTTTGGCAAAAAACAAAGTTATGAAGAACAGAGTTCACGTTACAGTTATCTTTACTCTCCGGGTGAATTGATTGAAATAGCACAAAAGATTAAATCAATTGAAAGTAAAGTAAAAGAAGTGAATGTTATAATGAATAATCATCCGCAGGGCGATGCTGTTGCAAATGCATTTGAACTGATTCATCTGCTGGAAGAAAAAACAAGAATTGAAATGCCTGAAACTATTGTTAAAGCTTATTCAAGATTAGAAGAAATTTTAGTCAATTAATATTAAAAAAAAGATCTCCTCCTCTTCGAGGAGGGGTGTCCCGATTTATCGGGACGGGGTGGTGTAATTATGAAACAAAACAACAAAAAAATCTTTAATAAAAAAGAACTTAAGCCAAGACGAAAAGAACTGCGAAACAACTCTACCTATGCGGAGGTTTACTTTTGGCAGCAAGTAAAAAGTGGACATCTTGCGGGAAGAAAGTTCAGAAGACAGACAAGCATTGGTTCCTTTGTTGTTGATTTTTATTGCCCTGAGGAAAAACTTGTTATTGAACTGGACGGGGAGGTTCATTTTAATGAAGAAGCAGTTAAGTATGATAAGGAGAGGACAGACTATATTGAGTCACTTGGCTTAAAGGTGATAAGGTTTGAAAATAATGAGGTACTGATTAATACTGAATTTGTGCTTAATAAGGTAAAAGCTTGTTTTAGGAATAAATAATAGCAGCTAACCACCCCGTCTTCTGCTTTCAGCAGAAGCCACCCCTCCTTGAAAAGGAGGGGATCTTTAGAGTTATGCGTACAATTTTTCATTTAGATCTTGATGCGTTTTTTGTTTCAGTAGACTGCATGAA
>FWPV01006772.1_pt1 | contig 21490 bp, 23 predicted proteins | sample 2228371 | NCBI WGS metagenome assembly FWPV01 (sample SAMEA103939776, study PRJEB20133) | metagenome | reverse complement strand
AAAATATTGACAATTTTATCTCCCTTTGATATACTTTTCTTGGCGTTTTGAACTTAATCGCAATCACATATAGGATAAGCAAATTTGATGATGAAAAGCACCAGAGATCGGATCATGCACACGCTCCTGAACAATCCGCGCTCGACCATTAACGAGCTGGCCGAGGCGGTAGGGATCAATTCGATCTCGGTCCGCCACCATCTGAACAGCATGCTTGCAGAAGGTTTGGTGAATGCAGAAGAGGAACGTCACGGCGTCGGCCGCCCGCGCCTGGTGTATTACCTGACCGATACCGGCATTGAAAGATTCCCAACCCGTTATTACCGTTTCACCAACCGGCTGCTTGATCAGGTGAAAGAAGTCCTTCCGGCTGAGACCGTGGAGCGCTTATTCACCACTATGGCCAGGGAACTGGCCGAGGAACATGCCCCAGACACCGAAAAATTGCCGTTGGATGCCAGAATGGCAATGCTTAAAAACCTGCTCGCTCAAGAAGGTTTCGCGGTCGAGTGGGAGATGGACGAGGGCGAGCTACGCATCAATGAGATCACCTGCCCGTATTTTCATGTAGGCCAGGCTCATCCAGAGGTCTGCTCGATAGACCAGACTTTGATATCCACCGTGCTGGCTATTCCGGCAAAAAAGATCAAGTGCGTTTTGAACGGCGATCACCACTGCACGTACGTGATTCCGCTGCCGCAAACCGTGGAGAAATCTTCATGACCGAATCCCAACACGCAGACAACCGCCCTGTCTGGGACGCGGAAGCCACGCACCCCGAGAAAGCTGCGAAATTGCGCGAAGCCCTGAACCAGGTGATGGACCCGGAGATCGGCCTGAGCGTAATCCAGCTTGGATTAATCCGCAATTTTAAGATCGAGGATGGGCAGGCGTTGATCCGGATGATCCTGACCACGCCGTTCTGCCCGTACGGCCCGGCGCTGATCGACCTGACCCGCCAGAAAGCCGAAGAAGGGCTGGGCCTTCCGGTTGCCATTGAGCTCGGCATGGAGGTGTGGGATTTTTCCATGCTGGAAGAAGGCGTGGACCTGGATTGGGGCTTATATTAACCGCAGCCTTCTCGTTTGGTCCGGCTGAAGAATTTGGTTTTCTGCTGCTATCTGTTGCGCAATTGGCGCAGTTTTTCAGAATCGACTGAAAAAAGCCCAAACAACTTTAACGCAAGACCAAAATTACCGGTCAGGCGCAGCCTGCCCTGCATATAGGCGCTCATGGGATCCAGTCGGTCGTAAAAGATATCCAGTACATCCTGCGCCGAGGCTTGAAACCGGAGATCCGCTTCTTCAGCCATTCCCGCTGCCACCTGGCAGGTCTTCTCCTCGATCCGCACGGTCCAATCGCCGCCCTGTTCGCCGCTCAATTCGAATTGAACCGCGGCGCGGATACCAGCGGCTTTCTCGGGCAAGAAGAAATCCGGCAGCCGATCCATCAGATCTTGAATTATAACGTCATTATTCATACCTTATTCCAAATCCAATTCTTCCTAGTCTGTTCATCCATTATTTCTTGTGATTTCACGGCCGCTTTTCACCTGTTACCCAGACGATGCCCGTTTTGCTTTCGAGTCGGGTATCCACCGGCAACCCGCAAAACAATCCGAGGATCTCATCACCGCGGAGAAAACGGCTGCGCATCCGCAAGGCTTTCTCGCCCAGCGCGACCCCCTTCACCCAAAGGTTGCGGATGTTCGGTTCTTCAATTAACAGCCTTCCGCCCGGTTTAAGAACTCTCACCATTTCCCTCGCCGCTAGCGGCTGATCTTCAAGATGGTGGAGAGCATCGATCATCAAAATCCGGTCCACAGAGCCGTCCCCAAAAGGCAGTTTTTCAGCACGTCCGCACAGCGGGATGAGCTTATTTTTGTGATGAACCTCCCGCAGCATTCCGGTAGATTCGTCAAGGATCACCACCTGATCCACCCCATCGGAAAAGAACTGGCTGAGCCGGCCCGTTCCCCCGCCGATGTCCAGCAGAATGCCCGGGGCTGGAAGGGAGAGCAGACGAATCCAGGTTTGATCAAAGCGCGGTTTGAACAGTTTTTCGTAATGCGGCGCGAGTCGTCCAAAATAGTCAACTGGCATATAATCTTCTTTGAGAGTGAATGATCACCCTGATCGATCAATTATACCTGAAGGGGATATTTATGATCCGCAATATTTATATCCCGTCGACCGGTTCTCCGCAATCCAACCTGCCGCTCTCGGCTCTGCGCCTGGCGCTGGCCGACACGAAAGGGCTGCTGTGGGTCAGTCTGGAACAACCAACCGATGCAAAATATCAGTCCGTCCTGGCCAACCTGTTTCATTTTCACCCCCTTGCCATCGAGGGCTGCCAGTCGATCGGATATCAACCCCCCAAAATTGATGATTAAGGTTCCAAAAAAAACCTGATCCAGCCAAACCATCCAAACTGACACAATTTGAGATAAAACCCATCCGTAAGATCGTGTGTTTTCATTCTTGACAAAATAGAATATATGTTCTATTATATAGTCAACCTTATCGTATTGCTAACGGAGGTTGATATGATCCAAAATAAACACCCCCCGCTTTCTTCGCCAAATCGCCTGGACCGCGCCTTGATCAGCAACCGCGGCATCCTGCTGGGAACGATTTTACTGGTTGCCCTGGCGTGCTTCGAAACGTTTAACTTTAGCACCACCCAGGTGGCACTTCAGGATCTACTCGGCAGTCTGACCTTTGCCGGGGTTTCATGGGCTACAATCCTTGCGGTCGCCTTTTGCAGTATCGATTTCGCCGGTATCGCCCGCCTGTTTATCCCCGAGGATCGCGCTGAAGATGTTCCCAGCGAGACCTGGTACCTGTTCGGCGCCTGGCTGCTGGCGGCTACCATGAATGCTCTGCTGACCTGGTGGGGCGTCTCCCTGGGACTGGTCAACCGCACCCTGCAAAGCACCGCCTTCATCAGCCAGGATACGATCCTTGACATTGTTCCGGTCTTTGTGGCTCTGCTCGTCTGGCTGACCCGCATCATGCTGATCGGCTCATTCTCAATCGCCGGACCGCGCCTGTTCAGCACGGCCAGGTCCGCCGACAGGCCCATGCCCGTAGCGCGGGCACCGCAGGGTTTTTCAACAGGACGCCCCGCGCCGGTTCCGCCGCGGCCCAGCCCGCTGCCCAGCATAGCCCGTCCGCGCCCGAATCCCCGACCGCAGCCGAGCCGGCCAGAACCGGAATACGTCCCGGAGCCTTCCTACGCCGGGTTAGAACAGGCCGCCCACTCCTTAGCCGGTCAGCCTCGAGCGAAACAGCCCTCCAACCCCTCCGCCCGCTTCTGACCCATGGATCAAGGCCGCAGCCACCAGAGCTGTGGACCGGCCCGCCATCCATTGGATTAAACACTATAATCACTAGCGGGTAATCATGTATAATTTCGGCATCCTACTTTGAAGGCGGTGACATCATGATCCACATAATGACCGACAGCTGCGCCGATTTAAGTCAGGAACTGCTCAACAAACATCAAATCCGCTCGATCCCCCTCCAAATCTTCATCAATAACCAGAATTTTCATGACGGCGACCTGTCGATACATCAGCTTTTCGATCTGGTCAGCCAGACAGGTCAGCTGCCGAAGACCTCGGCTCCTTCCATCAAGGAGTTTACCGACTTTTTCTCGCCCGCAGAACAAGGCCTCTATATTGGCATTTCCTCGAAACTTTCCGCGACGATTCAGACCAGCCGCCTGGCCCTGGCTGAACTCAACGGGCAGGATATCCGGGTCATCGATTCGCTCAATCTTTCCACCGGGATCGGCCTGCTCGCCCTGCTGGCGGCGGATTTGCGCGACGCGGGCAAGAATTTGAATGAAATCACCGCGGAGGTTGAGCAGACGGTTCAAAAGATCCGGACGTCATTCGTTATCGATACGATGGAGTATCTTTACAAGGGCGGACGCTGTACGGCGCTGCAAGCTATCTTTGGAAGTGTGCTGAAGATCCGCCCCGTCATCGAGGTCCGGCCGGACGGCACGCTGGGAGTCAAGGATAAGATTCGCGGCACGCGGAGCAGAGCCTTGCAAGCCCTGCTCGACGATTTCCGCGCCAACCTGGCTGACATTGATCTGCACAGAGTGTTTGTCACCAGTACCGATTGTCAGGAGGACGCGGAATATCTGAAAGCCGAGCTGCTCAAAATGGCCCCCGTAGATGAGGTCCTGATCACCACGGCAGGGGCAACGATCGCCAGCCACTGCGGCCCCGGAACAATCGGCATCCTCTACCGCCTGAAGTAACCCTGACCGCGGAGGCATCCTGACTCGCGGGTCTCGATCCCTTTAACCCGCGGGGTGATCCATTGATATGATTCGCTCGCAGGGGAATCAGATCAGTCCTAGCTGCTTGCCAACCCTTTCAAAAATTGTCACGACCCGTTCCAGCTGCTCGTCCGTGTGGGTAGCCATATAACTGGTGCGCAGCAGCTGATGCCCTGGCGAAACCGCCGGGCTGATCACCGGGTTGACGAATACCCCATTCTCGAAGAGCAGCTTCCAGAACATGAAGGTCATATTGTCGTCGCCGATGATGATCGGCACAATCGGCGTTACTGAGTGACCCGTGTTGAAGCCCAATTCTCTAAACGCGGCACGCATCCTTGCGCCGATTTCGTTCACCCGCGCGATTCGCTCCGGTTCTTCTTTCATGATCTCCAGGGCGGTCAGCGCTGCGACCGCGTTCGAAGCCGGGATGCTGGCGCTGAAAATCAGAGCGCGGGCGTGATGCTTGATGTAGTGGATCACCTCTTCATCGCCGGCAATAAACCCACCAAGCGAAGCAAAGGATTTGCTGAATGTAGACATGATCAGATCCACCTCATCTGTCAGGCCAAAGTGCGCAGCAGTCCCCCGCCCGCCGCCCAGGACGCCCATCGCGTGGGCGTCGTCCACCATCAGCCGGGCTCCGTATTTTTTGGCAACCGGCACGATTTCGGGCAGACGAGCCAGATCGCCCTCCATGCTGAACAGGCCGTCAACCACGATCAACTTGCCGGCATCCTCCGGCAGGGATTTCAACACCCGCTCCAGATGTTCAACATCGTTGTGGCGATACCGCTCGATCTTGCCGTAGCCAAGCCGGGCGCCGTCAACGATGCTGGCGTGGTCGTCCTTATCCAGAATCACGTAATCCTCCCTGCCGACCAGCGCGCTGACCGTGCCAAGATTGGTCTGCATGCCGGTCGAAAAGACCAGCGCAGCTTCTTTTCCAACCCAGGCAGCCAGTTTATCCTCTAATTCCTCATGAAGACTCAGGGTTCCATTCAGGAAGCGCGAGCCGGTACAGCTGGAGCCGTAGCGCTCAATCGCCGCGATCGCTGCCTGTTTGATCCGCGGGTGCGTCGTCAAGCCGAGGTAATTGTTCGACCCGCACATGATCAATCGTTTGCCATCCCGGATGACTTCCGTGCCTTCATTTTCGTCGAGTGCAATAAAGTACGGATACATTCCCGCCCTGATGGCTTCTTTCGCAGCTGTAAATTTCGAACACTTTTCGAAAATATCCATGATGCCCTCTTGATCCATTGAATTGAACATAGAATGGTTCTTAAGACCGGTTTTGCATTCCAGGAAAGGAAGTGTCTGCGTATTCGTCAGAGGATTGATCCGCAACCACACTGGCAGAACAATATTCGCTGATTATACTTTAATATCCCAAGGTGATTGATCAGATTGCGGCTCTCATTATGCTATGATTAGTTAACACACAATTATTCGGAGGCGTTATGCCGCTTTACGGTGGTATCGAAGCGGGGGGCACGAAATTCGTTTGCGCGGTGGGCAGCGGTCCGGAAGATATCCGCGCTGAAATCCGCATTCCCACCACGAAACCCGGCGAAACGCTTGAAAAAGCCTGCCAGTTCTTTCGCGCGTATATGACCGAAAACCGCACTCAGTTGAAAGGGATCGGTATTGGCTCGTTCGGCCCTCTCGACCTGAATCCCGGTTCGTCTGACTACGGCAAAATTACCTCGACTCCGAAGCCGGGCTGGGCGTTTACCGACATCCGCGGGCAAATCGAAGCAGGAACTTCGGTCCCGGCTGTCATCAACACGGATGTCAATGCTGCCGGTCTGGCTGAAAGCCGCTGGGGCGCCGCTCAAGGGCTGCAGGATATTCTATATCTGACGATCGGCACCGGCATAGGCGGCGGTTTGATCGTCAGCGGGAAACCCTATCACGGACTGGTTCATCCAGAGATGGGGCATATCTTCATTCCCCATGATCTGGCCCGAGATCCATTTCCGGGCTGCTGCCCGTTCCACAAGGATTGCTTCGAAGGCCTCGCATCCGGCCCAGCGCTGGAAGCGCGCTGGGGGCAGCCTGCCCAGAATCTGCCCCAGGAACACCCGGCCTGGGCACTCGAAGCGCATTACATCGCTCTCGGTCTGGTTTCGCTGATCTGTATCGCCTCGCCCCAAAGGATAATCCTGGGCGGGGGCGTGATGGAACAGCGCCAATTGTTCCCGCCGATTCGACGCAACGTTCAGACCTATTTGAACAGATACATCTACTCCGATATGATCTTAAACCAAATTAATACGTATATCGTACCGCCAGCTCTGGGCAGGCGCGCGGGGGTTCTTGGATCGATTGCCCTGGCGATCAATGCGTTTTCGGATGCGGACACGCTGGCCTAGAGTAAATCCTCGATCCTGCCGACGGTTAAATGGACCCGAATCGCCCGCCGACCGCGGCTGAGCAGAGCCTCGAGGTCGCCCAAAGCCTGAGCAAGCTCGAGGGTTCCAAAGGTGATGCCCATATTTGGAATCTCCAGATCCTCAGGCGGGCTGGCCGTAATTTGCAGGAACACCCCGTTATTGGCACCGCCTTTATGCAACTGTCCCGTCGAATGCAGAAAGCGCGGGCCAAATCCGAGCGTGGTCGCGCAGCCCGTTCGGTCCAAAATCATTTTGCGCAGCTTTTGCAGCCGCTTCAGAATCCTGTCGCTCCGCGGCAGGTAGGCGTTGATGCCGATATAATCGCCTGGACGGGCTAATTTCAGCAGCAAACCGACCACATCCCGCAGGGTTTCGGCGCAGTCCAATCCATTGAGGGTCAAGCCGTAAACCCGGCCCCCGGGCCCCTCCCAAACCGGCGGATCGCCATCCAGCACGCCGTTGATCTTGAACGCATTTATTTTCTGGGTTGTTCGCTTCTTGTTATCCTGCACATCCGGCTGATCAAAAGCGTTGACCTTGAGGATCGCGCATGCGACGGCAGTAGCGATTTCCCAGCGGTAGAACTCTGCCCCAAGGTCGTAGGCGTCCCGGATTTCGAATTCGACCGCAGGATGCCCCGCAGCCCGCAGCTGGCGGACGAACTCGTCCCGCAATCCGCTCGCGCGCAAATAGACAAACAGGCGGTCCGGCGCGTAATCCCCTGTCGGGATTTCCGGCTCGAGATCAATGGGTACGATGCCGCGTCCATTCTTGCCAGTCGATTCGGCGATCAGCTGCTCCAGCCAGGAGCCGAAGGGTTCCAGCTCGGGGTCGGCCAGAATGGTCAGTTTATCCCGTCCCTCCTGGGCGGCAGTTCCTACCAGCGCACCCAGCACCAGGCCCGGATTTCGCCCGCCGGGCACGCCGGGCAGGCATTGGGACATCATTTCGGCCGCCCTGTCAAGCAGCTTCCCCGGGTCCATCCCGATCAAGGCCGCTGGTAGTAAACCGAATGCGGTCAATGCAGAGTAACGTCCGCCGACAAGCGGATCGCCGCTGATCAGCGCGCGGAAACCTCGCTCGCCGGCGAGTTTTTCCAGTCTGGTTCCCGGATCGGTAACCGCGATAAAATGCTGGCCCGCCTGACGGCCGATTCGGGCTTCGGCTTTATCCCAGAAATATTCCAAAAACGCATTGACTTCGACGGTCGTCCCGGATTTACTGGAAACGATAAACACGCTCTTCTCTAACGGCGCATGGCGGTCGGCAGACCGCACTTGGGTGGGATCGGTCGAATCTAGAATGGCCAAATCCAGACCGGTGGATGTGCCGATTTTCCCCAGACCATGAACCAGCCGCAACACTTCCGGCGCCAGTGAAGATCCGCCCATCCCAAGCAGCAAAGCGGAATGGTAACCCGCCTCTGCGCATTCCTGGGCAAGCTTTTCAAGCTCCGGGATAAGCGCCCGGCTGGTACGCGGGGAGACCAGCCAGCCCAACCGGTTTTGGATTTCCTTTTGCCCGTCGGAATCATCCGTCCACAGCCCGGGGTCATGACGGAACATGCGCGCGATGGTCTGTTCGCTCTCCAGACGGGCGACCCGATCCGGCAGAGTGACAGACAGCGGGCCTAACTCGGCCTGGGCAGCGGCGCGGCGCTCTTCAAGAGCCTCAAGCAAGGCGTTATACGAATCCGCAAAGGCTTTCACGCCTTCCTCTTCCAGCTCCCTGGTGACCTGCGCCATAGAAATGCCCAGCGCCTCCAGATCCGAAATCACTTGCTGCTCGGACGTAATGTCTGAACTCAGCCGGCCAGCCACCTCGCCGTGATCGGCAAAAGCTTCCAGCGTCTGCGGTGGAACCGTGTTGACCGTGTCCGGGCCGATGAGTTCCTCGATGTAGATCACATCCCTGTACGCAGGATTCTTCGTGCTGGTCGAAGCCCACAGCGGACGCTGCAATCGGGCGCCGCGCTGCCGCAGGCGTTCGAACCTTTCTGAGCCAAACTCTTTCAAGAAAATCGCATAGGCGAGCCGGGCGTTGGCCACAGCAGCCCTGCCCATCATCTCCTGAGCTTTTTCAGCCGCTTCCGGGTGTTCTGAGGCGATCGCGGCCAGCATTCTATCGACCTTGGTGTCGACCCGCGAAACGAAAAACGAAGCTACCGAGGCGACGTGATCGATGGGAAGACCTTTTTGCAGGCGGTCTTCCAAGCCGCTCAGATAAGCGTCAATGACCTCTTGATACCGCTCAAGGGCGAAGATCAGGGTGACGTTGACGTTGATCCCGTCTGCGATCGCCTGGCGGATAGCCGGGATCCCTGCCTTCGTGGCAGGGATTTTCACCATCAGATTCGGCCGGCCGACAATATTCCAAAGCCGCCCGACCTCGGCCACTGACGCGTCCGCGTCATTGGCGAGGAGCGGGTTTACCTCCAGGCTGACATATCCGTCGCCGCCGCCGGTCTGCTCGTAGAGCGGGGCAAACAGATCCGCAGCCCGCTGGATGTCTTCAACGGCCAGCTGATGGAAGATCTGGCTGGCAGACCAGCCTGACCACGCCATCGGCTTGAGGGCCGCGTCGTAATCGCTGGATTTGGATATCGCGTTGTGAAAGATCGTTGGATTCGAGGTCACTCCGCGGATCATCCCAGCGGAGATCATCTGCTCCAGTTCCCCGTTGACCAGCAGCCGGCGCTGGATATTGTCGTACCACAGGGATTGTTTCAGGTCGTGCAGTTTTTGAATCCGATTCATCGCTGTTCCTTAAACCCGCCCGCCAGGTTAATCGCGGCCCGGAATTTTTCCACGCAGATATCGGTTCTCAATAGCGCGGATCTTGCCGACTCTGCGAAGGTGGCGTTCCTCGCGGGTGAATTCCGCCCGCAGAAACGCCAGAACAATCTCGCGGGCCAGCTCTGGACCGATCACCCGCGCGCCGAGCGCAAGCATATTCATGTCGTCGTGCTCAACCGCCTGATGGGCAGAGTACGTGTCGTGACAGACGCCGGCGTACACATCGCTCATTTTATTGGCGGCGATACTCGCACCGATCCCCGAACCGCACACCACTACCGCTCTTTCCGCCTCGCCCTTCTGCAGCGCTTCGCCGGCCTTCTCGGCGTAATCGGGATAATCCACCGCCTCGGTGCTGAAGGTGCCCAGGTCAAGGATCTCATGTCCCGCAGAGAGGATCACCTTCTTGATTTCTTCCTTCAACGGAAAGCCGGCATGGTCGCAGGCAATGGCTACGCGCATTTTTCCTCCTCTTTTACTGCTCTTCTCCGCCGCCCAACATCATGCGGGCTTCCTTAAGAATCCGTTCGACTGTCAACCCATATTGTTCGAAAATCACCTGATACGGCGCGGAAGCCCCGTATCGGTCAATGCCGATGATCTTCCCGTAATCGCCTACATAACGCTCCCAACCCAGGCTGATCCCGGCCTCTACCGCCAGCCGCCGTTTGATCCCCGACGGAAGGACGCTTTCCTTGTACCCTGCCTCCTGACGCTCAAACAACCCCCAGCTTGGGAAGGAAATCAGCCGGACGTTGTGACCCTCAGCCGCCAGGGAGTAGCCTGCCGCGACGATCAACTGCACCTCCGAACCGGACGCCATGAGGATCAGTTGAGGTCGGCCGCCGCCCAGATCGGCGAGGATGTAAGCGCCGCGATGTAGACCGCTCGCGGGTGCAAGAACGGACCGGTCTAGCGTCGCTACCGCCTGACGGGTTAACGCCAGCGCGGTCGGTCCCTGCCGGTTCCTGACCGCTGCGATCCAGGCTTCGCGGGTTTCATTCGAGTCCGCCGGACGAATCAGAACCAGGTTCGGGATAGCACGCAAAGCCGTCAGATGCTCCACCGGCTGGTGAGTCGGCCCGTCCTCTCCTAAACCAACGCTGTCGTGAGTGTAAATCCAGATGCTAGGGATATGCGACAGCGCCGAAATTCGAACTGCCGGGCGCATGTAATCCGAAAAGACCAGAAAGGTGCCCGCGTAAGGGATCAACCCCTTGTGCAGGGCAATTCCATTGGTAACCGCGCCCATGGCGTGCTCGCGGACGCCAAAATGGAAGTAGCGCCCGGCCGGCTCGCCGGCTTGAAAGGGTTTGCTCCCCTCCAGCCAGGTGTTGTTCGAAGGTGTCAGGTCCGCCGAACCGCCTACCAGTTCGGGAAGCCGCGCCGCAAGGGCATTCAGCGTTTTACCAGAGGCGGCCCGCGTCGCGATCCCCTTGGGGTCGGCAGGAAATTCCGGCAGGCCGGCATCCCAGCCGTCCGGCAACTCGCCAGCCATTCGCCGCTCAAATTCCGCCGCCAGCCGGGGGTATTCCTTCCTGTAATCCGCGAAACACTTCTGCCATTGAGCGTCCACCCGCCGGCCAGTTTGAACCGCCCTGCGGAAGTGCGCCAGGACTTCTTTGGGGACATAAAATTTAGGCTCGGCTGGCCAACCGAGAGCGATCTTGGCGGCGCGCAGCTCCTCTTCGCCGGGAGGTTCGCCGTGGGCTTTGGCCGTATCCTGGCGGGTCGGCAGGCCGAATCCGATCCTTGTCCGGCACATGATGATCGACGGGCGGGGGTCCTTCTTCGCCCGGCGAATCGCGGCGTGGACGGCTTTCACATCATTGCCGTCCGCAACTTTCTGTACGTGCCACCCGTAGGCTTCAAACCGTCTTGCCCGATCCTCGGTGAAAGTTAAATCGGTTGGTCCGTCTATCGAGATATGGTTATCATCATAAAGGTAAATCAGCTTGCCGAGTCTGAGGTGCCCGGCCAAAGAGGCGGCTTCGGAGGCTACCCCTTCCATCAGATCGCCGTCCGTGACGATCGCATACACGTAATGGGATACAACCGGAAAGCCGGGACGATTAAACTCTGCCGCCAGGTGCGCTTCGGCGATCGCCATTCCGACCCCGTTGGCGAAACCTTGCCCCAGCGGCCCAGTCGTGGTTTCCACGCCGGGGGTGAGGCCGTATTCAGGATGTCCGGGGGTTCGCGAGCCGTACTGGCGGAAATTCTTCAACTCCTCCAATTCAAGCGGGTAGCCGGTCAGGTAGAGGAGCGAATAGAGCATCATCGAACCGTGCCCTCCGGAGAGGATGAACCGGTCGCGGTCGGGCCAGGCGGGGTTCGCCGGGTTGTGCTTCAGGTGGCGGACCCAAATCGTATACGCCATGGCTGCCGCCCCCATCGGCAGGCCAGGATGACCGGAGTTGGCATTCTGCACCCCGTCGGCTGACAGAAAGCGGATGGTATTAACAGCCATCGCTTCTAATTCCTTTGAAACAGCCATGAATTCCCTCGCTATCTTTCAATGGAGTTAGAGCCGGCAGTTCGAGGGACACTCGAACGACTTATCATTCTACCATTATCCACAGAATCCCGTTAAACACCAAACGGAGGGACCGGCGCATCTGCCCGCTCGGCCTCTCCGCTCGTGATTTACGGGATCTATAACCTGACCTTGCGCAGCCGCAGGCTGTTGGTAACGACAAACACGCTGCTGAACGCCATGGCGCCGGCAGCCAGGATCGGGCTGAGCAGTCCGGCCGCCGCCGCGGGGATCAGGATCACGTTGTAGAAAAAAGCCCAGAATAAATTTTGCTTGATCGTTTTCAACGTCGAACGGGATAGAATGACCGCCCGGACCACCCCCCGCAGATCGCCGCTGATCAATGTAACCGGCGCAGCCGCCGTGGCCACATCGGTGCCGGTGCCAATGGCGATGCCCACGTCGGCCTGGGCCAGGGCGGGCGCATCATTGATCCCGTCGCCGACCATGGCGACCACCTCGTTGCCCGCCTGCAGCCGCTGAACTTCGGCCACCTTCCCTTCCGGAAGCGTTTCGGCGATCACCATGTCAACCCCAACCTGGCGGCCGATGGCTTCGGCGGTGCGCTGGTTGTCGCCGGTTATCATTGCAACCTTTAACCCCATCCCGCGCAGATCGCAGATGGCCTCCAGCGACCCCTCCTTGACCGTATCCGCGACGCCGATTACCCCCCGCACTTCGCCGTCGATACCGACCAGAATGGCGGTTTTGGCTTCGCTTTGCAGCCGGTTGACCTCGGCTTCCAGTCCGTTCATCGCCAGTCCGCGCGCCTGGATCAGGCGCGGGCTGCCGATCACCAAGCGCCGGCCGTCGACCTCAGCGGCCACGCCGTGGCCGATCTCAGCCTCAAAACCCTGCGGTTCGCTCAAGCTCAATCCGCGCTCGCCTGCTTCGGCGGCAATCGCCTCTCCCAGCGGATGCTCGCTGACTTGCTCAACGCTGGCTGCCAGGCGGATCAACTCCGCTTCGGGATTGTCAGCCCCGGTCCATTGAGGCGCGATGACGATATCGGTGACTGCCGGTTGGCCGCGGGTGATCGTCCCGGTTTTATCCAGGACCACGGTGGTAATCCTGCCTGCACGTTCCAAAGCCTCGCTGTTGCGAAATAAGATGCCCGATTCGGCGCCTCTCCCCGTCCCGACCATTACCGCGGTAGGGGTGGCCAGTCCGAGAGCACAGGGACAGGCGATCACCAGCACAGCGACCATGCGGATCATCGCCCGGGTGAATTCGCTGATGTCAGAATCGGGCTGGTAAGGAACTAAGAAGTACCACACCAGGAAGGCTGCCAGCGCGATACCGATCACGGCCGGGACAAAAACGGCCGAAACCTGATCGGCCAATTTCTGAACGGGCGCCTTGCTGGCCTGGGCATCTTCTACCAGCCGGATGATCTGAGCCAGAGCGGTTTCCTTGCCCACTTTTGTCGCTTCAAATTTCAGGTAACCCTGTTTATTCAGCGTCGCGCCAATCACCGGATCACCCTGCGATTTGAGTACCGGCAGCGACTCGCCGGTCAACATCGATTCGTCTACCGTCGAGCGGCCTTCGAGAACCACCCCGTCGACCGGGATTTTTTCGCCGGGCCTGACCGTCACGATGTCGCCGACCCGAAGCTCGTCCACCGGCACTTCCAATTCGACCCCGCCGCGCACGACCCGGGCGGTCCTGGCCTGCAAACTCATTAATTTGCGGATGGCTTCGCTGGTCATTCCCTTGGCCCGGGATTCGAGGAATTTGCCCAGGCGGATCAACGTGATGATCACCGCGGCGGTTTCGAAATAAACATGCCCCTCCATCCAGCCAAAGGTGATCGGGATGGAATACAGATAGGCAGTCGAAGAGCCCATCGCGATCAGCACGTCCATGTTGGCCGATCCATTGCGCAGCGATTTATAGCCGTTGCGGTAAAATTGCCAGCCGACGTAGAACTGAACCGGCGTCGCCAACCCGAACATAACCCAGTTCACCCAGGGCGCATGCGCCCAGGACATCGGCAGCAATCCCAGGTCTCGGCTCATGGAGAGCAGAAACAGCGGGACGGTGAAGATCAATCCCGTCACCAGCATCCGTCTCTGGCGGTTTATCTCTACCCGCCGAGCCTCAGCCTCGGCGTCGCGGGGATCTCCGCCGGATTCAAGGGCGTGGAGGCCAGTTGCTCTGATAATCTGGCGCAGTTCTGCCTGGCTGACCATTGTCGGGATATATTGAACCCGCGCTCTTTCCGTCGAAAAAGAAACGCTGACTTCGCGCACGCCCGGGGATTTTTCCAGAGCTTTTTCAAGACGGCGGGCATCGTTATCGTCGCTCATCCCGCGGATGCTGAATTCCGCAGTCCCCATTGCGATTCCGTACCCCGCCCGTTCCACTCTGTTAATCAATGCCTCCAGGGAGACCGCATCGGGATCGAATTCGACGGTCGCGCGCTCGGAAGACAGGTTTACCGCGATAGATTGAACGCCCTTCTCTTTCCGAATATTCCGCTCAATCGTCGCAACGCAGTTTGCGCAGGTCATGCCGGTGATTGGCAGCACTACCTGGCGGGTTTCGCTCATGATTTCTCCTTTACCGGCATATCGGTAAAACCGCTATGGGATACGCCAGGCGGCTTCACCATCCCCGGATCGTTGATTTACTTAACCGCCGGATAATTGATTTCGGCCAGGAGTTGTTCAATCCTTTCAGGGGTGGCAGGCGAAGCGTACTCAACGGTCACTTGCTTGGTGACCAGATCAGCCTGAACGGATTGAACTCCATCCAGCTCGCCTAGCTCCATTTTGATCGTGTGGGCGCAGTGGCCGCAGTGAATTGACGGGACTTGATACGTGACGGTGGACATTGGAACCTCCTTGTGAGTAGGAACTCATACCTTGGTTGCGGCAGCAAAGATATCCGCGATTTCCTGAAGCACCTTCTCCCTTTCCTCCGGATCTTCGCCGCGTACAGCGGTGATCAGACAAGAATTCAGATGCCCTTCAAGCAGCAGGGTGCTGATCTTATTCAACGCGGACTGCACCGCCTGAATCTGGCGGATAATATCGATACAATATTCGTCATCCTCGACCATGCGTTGGATGCCGCGCAGGTGCCCCTCAGCGGTTTTCAACCTGGTTATTACGGTCGGGTTTTTCATCTCACCTCCACCCCTCCCCATCCGGGAGGGGTTAAATAATTTTAACTTTTATAGTCTTATTTGTCAAGTTGTTAGCCAATCCAGAAAACCCTGAACCGTCCTGTACTCAACCCTTGACAGGCTGATTCAGGTTCAATACTATTACCTTATGAAAGCCAACCTGTCCCGCTTCACGCTGATATTGGTGCTGGTACTTGCTCTCTCAGGCCTTTGGGTTGTGTATACAAGCATTTTTCTCCCCTCTCCAGCTGCTGCCATCCAGGCAGCTGCCCCGCGGGAAGGGTTTTCAGCGCCAGATTTCACCGTCACAACCTATGAAGGCGAAACAATTCGCCTGAGCGAGCTTCGCGGCACGGTCGTTTTCCTCAACTTCTGGACTTCCTGGTGTCCGCCGTGTAAAGAAGAAATGCCAGCCATCCAGCAGCTCCATGATCTATCGCCCGAGACGGCCGTCCTGGCAGTCAACCTCACCGATCAGGATAACCTTACCGATGTTGAGGATTTCCTGGACAAGGTTCAGATCAATTTAGACATCGCGCTGGATAAAGACGGGGCAATCTCGAAACTTTATCAAATAGATGCGCTGCCCACTTCGTTTTTTATCGACAAGCGTGGAATCATCCGGAAAGTGATCTACGGGGGGCCAATTTCGAAGGCGCTTCTTTTTGCGGAAATAGGCCGACTTGCTGAGGAGCCCTGACTATGCTGCCCGTCCTTGATATTGGCCCACTGTCCATCCAGACCTCCGGGTTGCTCCTCCTGATCGGTATCTGGGTCGGGCTGCTGCGCACCGAGCGGTATGCGCGCAGATCAGGTCTGGACGCCAACCGGATCTACAATTTAGCCATGATCGCGCTGATAGCGGGCCTGTCCGGCGCCCGGCTGGCATACGCTGCCCATAACCCTTCATCTTTTTCCCGGAATCTGTTGGGGCTGCTGGCGCTGACCCCTGAAATGCTCGACCCGCTCGGTGGATTGGCCGCCGGAATCTTGGCAGCCTGGATCTACGGGCAGCGTAATAAAATACCGCTTTGGCCCACACTGGATGCCTTCACACCAGCCGCTGCGGTCGTTATGATCATGATCGGACTCTCCCACATTGCTTCGGGAAAAGCCTTTGGCGCGCCTGCGGATCTGCCCTGGAGTATCTCGCTTTGGGGCGCTCAACGCCACCCCTCTCAAATCTACGAGACGCTCGCAGCGATAGGAATTGCCGTGCTCATCTGGCCTCGAGAAGGGCAGCGCTGGGCAGAAACGTCAGGGCTGCGTTTCTTGGTACTCCTGGCTTTGAGTTCCGCTGCCCGGCTTTTTTTGGAAGCCTTTCGCGGGGACAGTCAGCTCATCTTTACCAGCGTTCGCGCCGCGCAGCTGATTGCATGGCTGTTCTTGGCTGTTTCACTCTGGCTGATCAGGCGCAAGCTGTTCCACCAGTCGAAGTCAGACCTAACTGGATCGCCGCATGAAGGAGAGCGGGTCGGATGAACGAGCTTTCAGGGCAGACAATTTTCATCACCGGCGGAGCCCGCCGAGTCGGCCGCGCGCTGGCCTTAGCCGCCGCCGCGGTAGGCGCAGATATTGTTCTGCATTACGGGCATTCTAAGGAAGCCGCTCAAAGCACCGCAGAGGACATCCGCGCCTTGGGACGAACCGTCTGGCTTCTCCAGCAGGATCTCAGCCAACCCGGCGCAGAGAAACTGATCGACCGTGCCTGGGATTTCGCGCCGGTCAATGCTTTGGTGAACAATGCCGCCATATTCGAAGATCACACCTGGGACTCCACCTCCCGTGATTCCTGGCAGCGCCATCTGGACATCAACCTGAGCGCCCCCTTTTTTCTCTCCCAGGCTTTCGCCCGGCGGCTTGGATCTCAGCCCGGCGCCATTGTGAATATTCTCGACTGGCGGGCGCTGCGCCCGGGCGCCGATCATCTGCCCTACACGGTCAGCAAAGCTGCCCTGGCGGCCCTCACCCGCTCGCTGGCTGCGGCGCTCGCTCCGAACATTCGCGTCAACGGATTGGCTTTGGGTGCGATCCTGCCGCCCAGCGACGGCGGCGCAGGGGATGAAATCCTCGATAAAGTCCCGGCAAAACGCTGGGCAGATCTGGATGAAGTCGGGAAAGCGTTGGTTTTTCTCCTCGGTGTAAAGGATATGACCGGAAGTTTTATCCATCTGGACGGCGGAAGGCATCTGGTGTAGAAAGGCGTATTCATGGACCAAATTCTGATCAAAGATTTATTAGTGCGAGGGATTATCGGCATATCTGACCGCGAGCGCGCCCAACGGCAGGACATCCTGATCAACATCATCCTCTACGCCGATATCCGCAAGGGTGGGGAAACCGATGATATCCAGCACTGCGTCAATTACCGCACGGTTGCTAAGAAGACGATCGCTTACGTCGAACGTTCCGCTCGCTATACAGTTGAAGCGCTCGCGACCGATATCGCCCGAATCTGCCTCGAAGAGCCCGGAGTTCAGCGGGTGCGGGTAAGGGTCGAAAAGCCGGGTGCAGTGCGCTTCTCTGCTTCCGTGGGTGTGGAAATCGAGCGTGCGTTAAGCGAAGAAAAACGTCCCATGCATCAGGCTTATCTCAGCCTGGGTTCCAACATCGAGCCGGTCAAGAATATTCTTCTCGCAATCGAAAAATTGCGCCAGGCCGTGACCGTCAACGCGGTGTCAACCGTCTGGGATACGCCGGCGGTCGGTTCTGACGGTCCGCGCTTTCTCAATGCCACCGCCTGGATATCAACCACTTACTCTCCAGTGGAATTGAAAAAACGCGTGATCGTCCCGATCGAAACCGAACTGGGACGGGTTCGCAGCGAGGACAAATACGCGCCGCGGACGATTGACATCGATGTGCTCATTTACGACGAACAAATCCTCGATCCGAACCTGTGGACCCGAGAATTTCTGGCCATCCCAACCGCAGAATTGCGGCCTGACCTCGTTGAACCGGAAAGCGGGATGAGCCTGAATGAAATCGTCCAGGGGATGAAGACCAGGTCCTCGGCTCTTCCCCGACCGGATCTTACCATCCCCATGCAAAATCCGCCGGGAGTGTAGCAAGGGAGCAAGAACGGCCGTTGGATACGATCCTCGCGACCGTCTAAACAATCGAGTTTGCATGACCGCTGCTAGAAATGAAGCGATTCAGAGCCGCGCGAGATATTGTCCAGGAATTCCATACGGGTTGCCATGTTGTTTCGGAAAGCGCCAAGCATGGACGATGTGGTCATCCTCGAATCGTGCTTTTTCACGCCCCGAATCATCGAACACAGATGAATGCCCTCAACCACTACCGCCACCCCGCGGGGGCGAAGGACTTCCTGGAGGAAATCGGCGATCTGGCGGGTCATCCGTTCCTGGACCTGGAGGCGCCTCGAGAACATATCCACGATGCGGGGAATTTTGGAAAGGCCAATCACCCGACCTTTGGGCATATAAGCGACATGCGCGCGCCCAATGAATGGCAGCATGTGATGCTCGCAAAGGCTGTAGAATTCGATATCGCGAACGATGACCATTTCATCGTAATCCACTTCAAACAGCGCATCATTCACCAACGCGATGGGATCGGTGCGGTAACCTTCCAATAATTCTTCGTACATCCGCGCAACCCGGCCAGGCGTTCTTTTCAACCCGTCTCTCTCGGGGTTTTCCCCAAAAGCGTAAAGCATATTTTTCACCGAGGTTTGGATCGCCTCGGTATCCATTTCGCGATCAAGAAGCAGTTCTGCTGCGGTGATGACCTGCGGATCTGATAGTTCGATTTCTTTTTCCATGTGAACTCCGTTCTGTGTTACTTGAGAGCAATCAAACCGTTAGAACGTGCGGTTAATATGCCATATTTTACTTTCTCCGCTTCAGTAAAAAAAGCGCTAGCTCCTCCAAACCTTCGACAAACTCATTATCCAAACCAGCGGCGTGGAGCGCATCGACCGCTTCTTCGGTCAACCGGGCAACCTGGTTTTCGGTAAATTCTTTTGCGCCTTCTTGCGCCAGCAAAATTGAAAGCGCCCCCGCCTCCTCTGGAGAAATCCCGCCTTTGAACCAGCGTTGAGCGAATTTGCCGCCTTGCTGGAGCGCGTAAACAACCGGCAGAGTCTTCTTGCCCGCAACCAGATCACTCTCGGTCGATTTCCCAATTTCCGCTGGATCGCCCCAGATGCCAAGCCAGTCGTCCCAGGCTTGGAACGCCAGACCAAGTTGATTCCCGTACCGCGCCAGGCTGAGCTCCTGATGGGTTGGCGCCAGTCCGGCGACCGCTCCGAGTTGGGTGCATGCAGAAAGCAAGGCAGCGGTCTTTCCTGCAACCATTGCCCAGTAGAAGTCCAGCTCGATTGACCGCACACCTTCATTGGCAATGTCTAGGTGCTGCCCGCAGGTCAGGCGCAGGCTGGTCTCCGCCAATATCTGCATCGAACGCAGCGCAGTCTGGTCGCTGACGGTTTCGCTCAACCGATTCAGAGCCTTATACGCCAAGGTGAACATGGCGTCCCCGGCGTTAATTGCCAGCGGGATGCCCCATTTCTTCCAGACCGCCTCCTGACCGCGACGGAAAGCGCTGGCGTCTTCGATGTCGTCGTGAATCAGTGAAAAATTATGCAGCAGTTCGACCGACGCTGCCGAGGGAAGCGCACAGTGCCAGTCAGCGCCGACAGCAGCGGCAGAGAGAAGGACCAGCAGGGGGCGAATCCGTTTCCCCTGCCCGGCCTGGTTCTCCCATCCGAGATGATAGCGGAAAATCGGTTCCATACCTGGATAGGATTGAAAAATCGGGTCAGAGATAACCCGATGCAATTCCGCGTCAATTTCCGGCTGGACGAGCCTGATAAAATCGGCTAGCATCGATAGAAATCCTGTTTTTCAATCAAGGAAACTTGTTGAAGCTGGTCGATATTGCCAGCGCCGCAGGCAAACATCGCGATCCGGATCGTCTGGCGCAGGTCTTCGATAAAATTGACCGTGTCATCAAGCGATCGGACCGCTGCCTTCAGGAAAGGCCCTGCCATCCCTCCCAGTTGAGCGCCGAGAGCGATACACTTGGCAATGTCGATACCCGTTTTCAGTCCCCCAGAGGCGAATACCAGCACCTCAGGAGCCGATTGTTTAACCTGACGAATCGAGTCAGCAGTGGATATCCCCCAATCACGGAAGAGACCCGCGATTTGCGCTTTGCGGGCATCTTGGATGCGGAACATTTCGACCTGCGACCAGGAGGTCCCGCCCGCGCCGGCCACATCGATCGCGGCGACACCTGCATCGGCCAATTGGCGGGCCGCCCTGCTCGAAATGCCCCAGCCTACTTCTTTAGCGATCACCGGTACAGTCAGCTGCCGGCAGACTTGTTCGATTTTGGCCAGCAGGCCAGAAAATCGGGTTTGTCCTTCGGGTTGGAGCGCTTCCTGAAGCGCATTCAAGTGCAGAATCAAACCGTCCGCCTCCACCAAATCCACTGCGCGCTGGCAGTGGTCAACAGTGTAGCCATAGTTCAATTGAACCGCGCCAAGATTGGCGAAAAGCAAAATATCTGGCGCATACTTTCGAATGGTGAATGACGCCGACTGCTCAGGAAAATCGATAGCCGCTCGGAGGGAGCCCAAACCCATCGCGATCCCGGTTGTTTGGGCAGCCTGGGCCAGCACCCGATTTATCTTTTCGGATTCCGCGCTCCCGCCGGTCATCGAGGAGATTAATATCGGTGCAGATAAGGTTTTAGAGAACAATCTGACCCTGGTATCGATATCCTCCAAGTTTAATTCGGGCAAGGCCTCATAATTGAAGGAATAACGCTCCAGCCCGGTGGTGATCCCTGAGAGAACATCCTCCTCCAGGTTAATGCGGATGTGATCGGATTTCCGCTGAATGATATCCTGCTGGTCGTTGTCCATGTATCCTCGCTTACCGATCGGTGTTAATGAGTATACCAAATTTAGCCGCCGGAACTGGTCTTTGTGAAAGGTGATGCTCAGGCAGGAATCCGGAGAAGCAGCTTTTCAACAATAATCCAGCCTTGACATCTCGGTCATGAAAGTTACAATATCAGCATCAGCTAATGAAACTTCCGGAGGTCTCAGATGAGCGATTATTTTGAAGATGTAAAGGCGGTTATTGTTGAGGTGCTCAAGGTAGATGGTTCTGAGGTTACGCCCGAAACCCGGTTCATCGAAGATCTTAAAGCCGACTCAATGGATCAGTTCTTCCTGATCGACGGCTTGAGCGAAAAATTCGATATCGCCATTTCAGACGAGGACGCCCGCAACATCAAATCGGTCGCCGACGCAGTTAAATTCATCGAGACTCATAAGAAGTAAACCCAGCCAATT
>FWPV01006768.1_pt1 | contig 21499 bp, 15 predicted proteins | sample 2228371 | NCBI WGS metagenome assembly FWPV01 (sample SAMEA103939776, study PRJEB20133) | metagenome | reverse complement strand
TAGGGCAGCCAGAACCTGTTCTCGTTTCTGCACCGCTTTAGGCAAGGTCACCACGAGGTCAAACCGAACACCAAAACGTAGTCCCCCCATCTTATTTGCCTGACCGGTCGGGCGCAGCGGAAAAGCGGCATAGCTTAGTGGCGATCCAGGATCGCCGATGTGGATCTGCTGCCCTCTCTGGTTATAGGACGTTACGAGTTTGCCTTCGTCAACGAGGCGCACCTCCACATGCACCATTGATGGGTTACTCGTAGAACCCCAGAGCTTATCTTCGTCCTGTTTCATTTTTTCCAGGCCGTCAGGCCCGTATTGCCCACCCTGGGTCGCGCGCCACCAGAAGCGAAGCTGACCACGAATTTCACTTGCGCGCACCACACTGATCGGATCGGCGTGCTGCGGTTCAACCCCTCCGCCAAAGAGGGGCGTTATAACCCTGTAGGAACGAATATGGATGTCTGGAGCGTCATCACGGCATTCGAGCACAGGCGGCTTTATGTCGGGCAATTTGCGCGTCATTGGCATTGCTCCTGCATATCAGCGTGACCAGACCCCAAGGACAGCCAGACCAAACCCATCGCGTTGGTCCTGCTCATCGTCACTGACATTCTGCATCCAGGTTGCGTTAATCCAGGCACGTACATCGGCGCCATCGGGCCACTCAATGAAATAAACCGATCCGGCAGGAGCAAGACGACGGGTGGGCTTCGGCTTTCCCAGATGCAGATCCCAGCCGGAGACCACCTGCGACCGTCGTACAGCCGCCGCTTTGAGGTTAGCAGTCACACCGTTACGTTCCCACGTCAGGAGGGGACGATAGCCGTCTCGAAAGATGGCAGGGGAAATCAGGATAACCCGCGCACGTCGGTCGTCAATGATACGCTCAAATAGTTCATCGGGCGGCTCTGGTAGATTACCGTCAATGCATCTCCAGCGCATCAGACGCCGCTCACCACCGAGTGGCGCAAATCCACCGGCAAAATGCGATGGAAGGCAGGCTCCTGTATCGTCTTCAAATGCCGCAGCCAGCCCCAGACGGCGGGTTACAAACGCACCTCGCCGCTTGGCCTCCTTGTCACGCCAGGTAAACTCGAGTCCGCGCGTCTGAAACAGCGCTCCTTCGCGAGCGGTCTGGGTCGTGGGCTGCACACTGACATGCATCCGTGCGTCCTGATCGAGCGCGCCGATACCGAGATCTGCCAGTTTCGCGGTTTGTTCCTCTGATGGATTCAGCAGCCAACACTCGAAGACTGACTGATGCCAGAAGTGCGGAGCGCGCGAGCTTACTTTGTCTGGAACGCGTAACGTTGGAGCGATCGGCAATAGACCATCGGGTAGATTCGTTACTGGCTCAGCAGCCAGTTTTTGCGGTGCCAGGCGGAGAATGCGCACCGGATCAGATGCCCCGGATAACCCGGCAGGATCAAGGATGAGGGCATCAGCCGGCGCCGGAAAGAGAAACTGTTTGACGGTAGTGGTATCGGCTTTCAGTTCAGCCAGGATAGGGCCACGCAGTGAGAGTTGTTTGATACGTTCAATCGTGGCGGAGCTTCCATCAAACCGACCATTTGAGTCCAGGCCAGCCTTGTGTCGTAACCCGCCGACGATAGTGGAAGGTGGCGGAAAGGGGAGTGTACTAGCGCGCGCTCCGGGGTCAGGACCAAAGGGACGCCCATCGCGCGCGATCAGCGGGTCACGAGGCTCAATGATCCAGATCGTCATGGCGCTATTGCTCCTTGTTATGCCGAATACCGTGAGCGCGGGCGAATTCGCGAGCCACAATCAATTCGTCGGCCAGTTCGTTGACTCCCCAGCGGGGATGCTGTTGCACCCCTTCTTCCAGCGCTTTTCTGATCAGATCCAGATCCGCCTCGGCCAGAGCAGTTTGACTATGCTGTGCCCGTTTCCGCTTCAAGATACGCAGGGCTTCAGCGATCAGCGCCTCGGCGGGTAGGATGCGGCCCACTCGCTCGTCGAGGTCACGCAACTCAAAAGCGGCGCCATCAGGAAACGCATCAGTTCGATGAAGTTCGATGAATCGTTCCAGACGGTCGACAAAGCCGCTTTGCCATACGCCACTGATGGCCGTATCCACACCGCTGCGCTTACTAAGAATGATCGCCAGGGCATTGCGAGTGCGCTTGGCCACCTTCTCTGCCTCGCGCGCCAGATCCAATGTTAACGAAAGCGGCTCAAGGTGATGGCTGATCGCCACACCAACAGAGAGAGTCGGCGAGAGTCCGTCCGCGTTGGTGTATGCTTGAAGTGCTTTGGCGAAATGTTCAGCCAGTTGCTTCGCGCAGGAAATGACCGTATCTACTGGTAAGAATGCCAGAACATCGTCACCTCCAGAATACACCAGCGCCCCCCTATGGTCTGCGCTTTCGACGATAGCGCGCACACCGCTCGCGAACACGTCCAGCGCACGGGAAAAGCTCTGATGCTGTTCACGGCCATCCAGCGTGTGCGCCAGCGTGTCGATTACCTGGCCCATACGATCACCATCCGCGTGCAGGATGGCATAGTATGGCTCTGGGCGCGAACCAATACCGATGTAGAGATCATCGAGCCGGCTTTGCAACTCGCTCAGATCGACAACATCAACCTCTTGCACTAATCGCTCGGCAAACAGGATCGATGCATCGTATCCCTGAAACAGGTTGAGGTGCTGGAAGCGCTGCGAGTGTATTTGTTCGGGCTGAAAGTGTTTCCGAACATCGTTAAGATATGCGTCAAATGCTGTTGCGAACCGCTGATGTCGATACAGCCAGGACAACGCTGCAAAATGGGAAGTGCTGGGAAAGTCGGTAACTCCCTCTGCTCCGGGTAGGTGTCGCTTCAACAGATCAACGCCTGACAGACGCTCAGCCTTCTTCGCCCCAAACAATTTAAGAAGTTGCTGCTGTAATCGCTCGCGCTCATGTTCATCTGCGCCGGGTCGGGGAAAGTACATCTCAGGAATCACAGACTCGCGTGAACTGTCAATCGAAGACTTAGGGACCATCGCAGCATAGGCGGGCTGGCGGAAATCACGGGTGTTTTTCCGCGCTGCTAGAGCAGTCTCAAGCGTATCACGATCGTGCTGGTAGTTTTCAGTCCTGGCAACGCCGGCCCAAAAGACCTCCAGCAATTCATCAACCTGCTGGTGTGCTCGATCAGTCAGCATTGGTTCATGACGCAGGCCGGGTATCTTTTTGAAGAGTTGCTCGGCTTGTTCGCGAAGATAGTCGCGCACAGCTTTTTCTACCCGCGGTCCCAACTCTGCGGGCGCTACGGGTGTCTCCACAAGGAGACGATTCACAACTTCGTGGGCTTCGAGGTCCTCCTGGGCAGGAAAAATCAGTGTCGCGCCTGTGTCCCGCAAGACCCTGGCAGCCTGCCGAGCAAGATTGCTAAGCAGGGACGAACCGGCCCACAAATCACGCGAGCGTCGAGCTGCCGCGATAAAATCCTGCACCGGTCCTATAGTTATCAAGAAAAGATACGTCTGCATCTTAGACTCCGGAGTCGATGTATGCTAAACAGTGCTCAGCCTCGGATTTGAAAATACATCCCCTCACCGCCCCACCTCCACACTACCCGCTGCCCCGTCACAAATGCGCCACCTGTACACGGCCGTGGCCAAAGACGCACGCCTTGCCGACGTGGAGCACACTGGCCGCGAGGAGGGCCGCGCGCACCTCCGGCGGCGCCTGGCGCAGCGTCGCGCTGCCGATGAGCCCGCCGAGCTTCATGGCGCGCTGCTGGCCGCCGCGCGTGCTGGTGCGCTCCCAGTCGGCCCAGCGCAGGTCGGCGCGCTCGACGCGCACCGCCCGCGCCGCCTCGACCAGGGGGCGGTAGTCGGTGTTCCATACGCCCGGCCCGTGAAAGGTCGCCAGCGCGCCAATGCGCCAGCAGATCGCCTGCACGATCGCCGCCAGGTCCAGGTGCTCGATGAAGACGCCGCGGGCCTTGACCCGTAGCGGTGTGGGCAACTCCAGGCGCAGGTCGGCGGCCATTGCGGCGGCGTGGACGGGCAGCTCGGCCAGGCTGAGCAGCGGCAGCTCCGCCGGCTCGTCCACCCGCCCGTCCTGGTAGACCGGCACACCTGTCGGGCGAAAGGGTTCCAGGACTTCCACCCGCTCCAGGCGCGCGCGCACCCGGGCGCGGCCCAGGCCGGCCTCGCCAAGCCCCGCGAAGCCGACCAGGAAGTAGGGAAGAAAGTCAATGCCCCGCCCGATCAGGATCAGCCCGAACTCCAGGCTGTCGCCGGCGGCGTAGTGGCGCTTGTGGTCCGGCGGCGGCTCGATCACAAAGGGGCGCGGTACGTCTTGCAGGTCGTGCAGGTGAGCCACGCCCGCGGGATGCGGCGTCTCGAAGACCCAGCGATAGGGGCAGAGCAGCGTCGCCGTACAGCGCTCGGCGTGGCCCCAGCAGGCGCGCAGACACGCGGCGCGCTGAAAGGCGTAGCCGAAGCCGCCGCGCAGCAGCGCGCCCTTGAAGGGTGGCAGGCTCGTCGCCTCGAGCAGTCGGTAGCTCACCCGCGCGCGCAGCACCGGGAGCGGAGGAAATGCCAGCGAAACCTCAACCGCCATCGCCGGTCCCTTCCGGCTCGTAAGGGTATAAGATTTACGTCATTTCTTACGGTGCATGAATATTGAAATAATACCACGGATTGATGACAAAGTTATTACAAGGAGGTAGGGGCAACGCGCGGTGCTCCTCCCTCCTTGCCACGGTTACACGCACGTCTACTGCCGCGCCAGGCTGACGATCGCCGGGGTGCGGTCGAACATCCAGAAGGCCAGTGGCAGCCCCAGGCCGAAGCTGATGCCGATCAGACTCCAGGCAGTGAACAGCCAGAGGCCGCTTAGCCACCAGCCCACCAGTACGAAGTACAGCGCCCGCAGCCAGAAAGACCGCTGCGCGATCTGCGCCTGGCTGATCAGCACCACCCCGCCCTGGTTGGTCACCCGCATCTCGCTGCGAATGGGCTTGAGCGTCATCACCTGGGGCAGCCGGTTGAGCATCAGCAGGCCCAGGGGCAGGCCAATGACGCTGACGAGCAAGGCCCAGGCCACGCCGGTCCAGATCGCGCCCAGCCAGAGGCCGATAAACAGAAAGTAGACAGTGCGCACCAGGCAGCCCGGACCGGCCACTGTGGGGGCCATGACCACAACCGGGGTCGGGGCCGCCGCCTGCACATTGACGTTGATCGTCTGGTGAAGCGCCGGATTGGCGGGTGGCGTCGCTGTCGCGGCGGGCGCCGGGGCCGGGGCGGGCGCGCCGACCGGCGGCTGCGGCGGGGTTGCCGGCGCCAGCGGGCCGAGGGGCGCTGTGGCGACGCCGGCGGTGGCGCTGAGGGCAGCGCCACAGCGAGTGCAGAAGCGGGCATCGTCGGCGTTGGGTGTGTCGCAGGTTACGCAGTGCATGGTTGTTCGCTCCTTCGGTACTAGCGGTTTGTCAACCAGGTTGTGATGGATAGTTTTTTGCGGGGAGGGCTGCGCCCTCCCACGCCCCCCCCGCCACGTTCATCACAAGTATCGTGGCAGACCACTAGCCTGGTCGTGCGCCGTTCGTCCCCAGTGTAGCAAACCCACCCGGCGCAAATGCGCACGGATGACGGGGAGAGCGGGCCGCTCGGAGGCGCCCGGTTGCCGGGCTGTCGTGGCCCCGCCCCGCGCGCGGACTACAACGAGACTTCGTTCCGGCAGGCGATTCGCGGCCTGCGGCGCTCTCAGGTACAGGGTTATGCGCATGGCGCACAACGCCGGAATGAACATAGTAATTATGCCTGGGAGGGCTGCGCCCTCCCAAACCCTCCCCGCCGGCGGGCGGTGTTCACCTCAGGAGCATGACCGTTTACCCGGAGCATAACACGGAGATCATCGCTTCTTAATATCCATCGGCTACACTGGATAGTGAACTTCATTCGCGAGACGTGGGTCGTTTATGCCATCACTTACACGGCTCATCGGTATCAGCTACCTGAGCGTTGTCCTGATACTCCTCCTGCTCACCGCAATTGTGGGTCCATTTGGCGACGCGCCCTTGCAGCTACCCCTCGGCCCGGCGCAGACACCGGTGGAGGTGACGATCTGGTATGGTACGGAGAAGCGCCAGTGGCTCGAGGAGGCCGCCCAGCGTTTCGCCGCCACCAACCCGCGGGTGGGCCGGCGTCCAGTTCAGCTTGTGCTGCGGGGCATCGGCTCCCGTGAAAGCGTCGAGCGTATCGCGCGTCGGGATTTTCAGGCCGACGGTCAACCCACGGTGGTCAGCCCGGCCAGCAGTCTGTGGCTGGAGGTGCTGAAGGCCGAATGGGCTGCTCGCAACCCAACCGCGGCAAAGATTATTGCCGAGGGCCCCGACGCCCCACGCTTGCTGGTGCTCACGCCGCTTGTAGTGGTCGCCTGGGAGGAGCGGGCCGGCATCCTCTGGAAGAACGGCCCTGATGATTTCTGGCACGATGTGCACGCCGCCCTCGCCAACGAGGAAGGATGGATCGGCGTCGCGCGAGAGCGCGGTTTCGCTGAGGACTCGCCGGAGTATCGGCAGGCGCGTACCTGGGGCCTTGTCAAGTTCGGTCATACCTCGCCACTGACCTCAAACAGCGGCGCCCAGGCGCTCATCCTGCAAGCCTACGGCTACTACCGCAAAGCCTCTGGTCTGACGGTCGCCGATATTCTCGACCCGGACTTTCAGCAGTGGCTTCGAGATATTCAGACTGGCGTGCTCGAGTTCGGCGACAGCACCGGCACGTTTATGACCAGCATGGTGCAGTTTGGCCCCAGCAAATACGATCTGGTCGTGGTGTATGAGAACCTGGCCCTGGAAAATATCCAGGCGGCACAGGGCCGCTGGGGGAACCTTCGCATCTACTACCCTCCGGCGACTATGTTCAGCGACCATCCCTATGCGATCCTCGAGGCGCCCTGGACCACACCCGAACAGCGGCAGGCGGCGGCGCAGTTCCGCGATTTTCTACTCTCGCGCCCAATCCAGGAGCTGGCTTTCAAATCTTACGGCTTCCGCCCGATAGACCCCGATGTGCCGGTGCTGACGAGCGACCCCGACAATCCGTTCAACAGGTATCGCGACGCTGGCGCTCAGGTTGCTATCGCCCAGCAGGTGGAAACGCCTTCGGCTGAGGTCATCGCTACGCTGCTCGACTTCTGGCGGCGCCAGGTCAATCGCTAGCTACCCGATTTCGTTAATCAAAACCCATACGTCGGCGCCAGGACTTCCCGTCTAGTTGTTCCTGGGAGGGCTGCGCCCTTCCAAACCCTCCCCGCTGGCGGGCTGTTTCCTGGGAGGGCTGCGCCCTCCCAAACCCTCCCCCGGGGAGGGGGTTGGAGAAACCCGGGCTCCCCATTTCCCGACCGCTGTTGGGAGCGGCTGGCGCCCCCACAGGCAGGGGGATAGGGAAGCCTGGTTTCCCCATACGTTCACATCAGCCGTCCATACGGCTGCGCCGCACATCACCAGAATGAAATCGGCGCCATACTCAACTCTGGAGAAACCAATCATGCGAGCCATTCACCTGCTGCTTATGCTCAGCCTGCTGGCCGCAATGCTGGCAGCATGTGGGGATGGGGGCGCCCCCAGCAATACGGTCGAGATCAGCATCGTGTACGGCAGCGAGAAGCGCGCCTGGCTGGAGGAAGCGGTCAGCCGCTTCAACGACACGAGACCGAAGACGGACAGCGGCGCGACCATTCGCGTCACTGCCACACCGATGGGCTCGACCGATGCCCTCAACCGGATCCTCAACGGCACGCTTCAACCTGCTGTCTGGAGTCCGGCAAGCAAGATTCTGCTGCCGGTGGCCAACGACGAATGGAGCAAGCGCAACCCTGGTCAGCAACTGGTCAGCGAAGATGCATCGCCACTGGTGCTCAGCCCGGTGGTGATCGCGATGTGGGAGCCGATGGCCCGCGTTCTTGGATGGCCGGACAGGCCGATCGGGTGGAGCGAAATTGCCGAAATGCTGGCGAGCGGCAAGACCTGGGCTGACTTTAATCGCCCGGAATGGGGAGCAGTGCAGTTCGGGCATACTCACCCGGACTACTCTAACAGCGGCATCACCACGATTATCGCTATCGCCTATGCCGCGGTCGGCAAGACGCGCGGGTTGACGGTGGCTGATGTCGAGAACCCGCGAACTGCCGAGTTCATGCGCCAGATCCAGAGCGGGGTGATCCACTACGGTGAGAGCACCGGCTTCTTTGCCGAGCAGATGTTCAGGCGTGGACCGGGGTACCTGTCGATGGCCGTGCTGTACGAGAATGCAGTCATCGAGTCGCGTGATCCGGGGCGTTACCCCAACCTGACGACACCGGTGGTGGCGATTTATCCCCGTGAGGGGACATTCTGGAGCGACCACCCGTATGCCATTCTGAACGCGCCGTGGGTCAGCGCCGAGCAACGCGCCGCGGCTGAGCTATTCAAGAACTTCTTGCTCGACCAACCGCAGCAAGAACTGGCGCTGAAGTACGGCTTCCGTCCCGCCAGCGTGAACGTGCCGGTGGGGGCGCCGATCATCCCCGAAAACGGTGTGGACCCGCAACAACCCGCGACCCTGCTCGAAGTGCCCCGGCCAGAGGTTCTCGCGGCCATTCGCGGCATCTGGGCAGCGAACAAAAAGCGGGTTGACGTCATGGCCGTGCTCGATGTGTCGGGCAGTATGCGAGAAGAGAACCGGATGGAGCAGGCTAAAGCCGCTCTGCGCATCTTCGTCGAGCAACTGGATGATGCTGATGGCTTTGGCCTGACCATCTTCAGCAACGAGGCGATCATTCTCAGCCCTATCTCGCCCATCGGGCCGAAGCGCGCCGAGATGCTGGAGCGGATCGCCGGGTTAGCGCCAAATGGCCAAACACGCCTCCTCGACACGATTGCCGAAGCGTACACCGACCTGTCTCGAGAGCCGCCCGGGCAGCGCATTCGCGCGGTGGTAGTGCTCACCGATGGACTCGACAACCAGAGCAGGATGAGCAGCGAGGAGTTACTTGCGCTGCTGGGGCAGGATGAGGGGGGCTACAGCATCAAAGTGTTTACCGTCGCCTTCGGCGGCGACGCGGACGTTAACCTGCTCAGGCAGATCGCCGAGGCTTCGGGGGCGAAGAGCTACATCGGCAAACCTGATGAACCCGGCAGCATTGAGCAGGTGTACCTCGATATTGCCACGTTCTTCTGAAAATAGCCCGCGCGCGGGAAAGTTTGGGAAAGCGCAGCCCTCTCGAGAATAGTGCCTGCTCACAGTTGGGGGAAAGGAATGTCGTCCAGACACCTGTAGCGACGTTGCAATGCAACGTCGCTACGTCTGTGTCCGCGATCCCGGGAGAAGTCTGAACAGATACTGTTCTGGTGCGCTTTGACGGAACCTCGCTTGCGGAGTATTCAAGTGAAATTGGTATAATGACTATCTGGTATACTGACACTAATGCGGCGGAGGGACAGGGGATAGGGGAAAGCCGATTTCCCCACCCTCACAACCACCGTTGGGGGCGCCCGGCGCACCCGGAGGCAGAGGCGCGAGGAAACCCGGTTTCCCCGATTTTCACCTCAGAAAACCAATGATCGAAGCCTGGCAACTCAGCAAACAATTCGGCGCCTTCCACGCCGTGCGCGGGATTGATCTGGAGGTGCGTCCGGGCGAACTGCTGGCCCTGCTTGGACCCAATGGCGCGGGGAAGACGACCACGGTGCGCATGCTGGGGGCCATCCTGCGCCCCAGCGGCGGCTATGCCCGCGTTGCCGGGCTTGATGTGGTGGAGCAGGCCCGGGCGGTGCGCAGCAAGGTCGGTCTGCTCACCGAATACCCCGGCCTGTACGGGCGCATGGCTGCCCTGGAGTACCTCGACTTCTTCGGCGCGCTGCTTGGCCTTGACGCGCTGACGCGCCGCCGCCGCGCCGAGCAACTGCTGCGCCAGTTCGGGCTGTGGGAAACGCGTGAACGCAAACTCGACAGCTACTCCAAGGGCATGCGCCAGAAGGTGGCCCTGGTTCGCGCCCTTATCCACGACCCGCCAGTGCTGTTCCTCGATGAACCAACGACAGCTATGGACCCCCAGAGCGCCCGTGTCGTCCGTGACGCGATTGGCGCGTTACGCAACGCCGATCGGGCGATCCTGCTGACGACCCACAATCTGGCCGAGGCCGAGGCGCTCGCCGACCGCATTGCGATTATCCGTGGCGGGCGACTCATCGCCCAGGGTCCCTTCGCCGAGTTGAGCCGCCAACTCCTCGGTGACCCGCTGTTCGAACTACGCCTGGCATGCCCTGCCGCCGCGGCGCTGCCGTTCCTCGACGGCCTGGCGCCGGTGGAGGAGCACGGCGACGACTACCTGCGCTACCGCTGCGCCGAGCCGCACCAGGTCAACCCGCGCCTGCTGGCGCGCCTCACCGCGCAGGGCCTCCCCGTTATCGCGCTGGCCGAGACGCCCCGTAGTCTGGAAGAAGTCTATCTTCGCATTGTCACTGCCGAGGACGGGGAACTCCCCCCGCAAGCGCGCCCGTCTGAGGCGGCGCCTGGCCCGGCGCTCTCAGAGGTGGCGCAATCCTGAGGGGAACATAGGGGAAGCCGGGTTTCCCTGTGCCTCTGCGTGGGGGTGCGCCAGGCGACCCCAACCGCGGTTGGGGGGGAAACCCGGTTTCTCCATTCTCCTGCCTGGGGGAGTAGAGACGCAGCAGCGCTGCGTCTCTACGTCCGCCCTCCCACGTTGCGCTCGAGGGGGTATGGGGAAACCGGGTTTCCCCTTCCCCCTGCCCGTTCAGGGGCGGACAGAACGTATGAGCCCCGACGGATGTTATGGCGTTGGGATGCGCTCGCTGGTCCTCACCCCCTCCCCCTCTCCAGCTTCGCTGGAGAGGGGAGACCAGAGCCGTGCGCGGGGGCGTTCCAATGCGGCACAAGCCATGTTGGCTCGGATGTTCTGTCCGCCCCTGAACCCCCTGCCGCTGGCGGCGAGCAGCCCTCCTAAGAACAATCGTTGCCGGTGGGGTCACGGTCGCGCGGGTTGCGTACAACCTGTAACGTCACGCCCGCCTCGCATCTTCCCGCTGCAAGCGCCTGCGGAACATGTTACACTAGAGGACATGCAAATGCTCATCTTCACCGGTCCTGCAGGTATTACCGCCCTGGCCGCCGCTGCTACCGCTGCGGCAGCGGCCGCTGCCGGCGCGCGGACGCTGCTCGCGAGTGTCGGGCCTTCTCACGCGGTCGCGACGCTGGCTCGAGTACCCCTCGGCGGCAACCCGCACCCCGTCGGCCCGGGGCTGGATGCCTGGTGCCTCGACCCTCTGGCAGACCTGGCGCGGATCTGGTCCGCGTTGCCGGCGAAAACCCCGATTGCCGGCGATGAGCTGCCGGTGATCCCCGGAAGCGATCTCTTCCTGGCCGTGGCCAATCTGCGCACCCTGGGCGCCGACTACGATCTGGTCTGCGTTGACGCCGGGCCGCCTGATACGCTGCTCCGCGCCCTCGGGGTGCCCGATACGTTTCGCTGGACGATGCGCCTGTTCCTCGGCCTCGACCGGGGCCCCGGGCGTTCCAGCGCGTCGGTCTCGCGCGCGCTGGTGCCGATCGGGTTGCTGCCCTTTCCTATGGAGTGGACCAGCAACTTGCAAGAGGCCCGTGTGCGCCTGGAGCAACTGCGCGATGAAACCGTAGCGCCCACACGAGCCAGGGTGCGCTATGTGCTGCGCGCCGATCGCTCCGGCCTCGATGAGGCGCGCGTGGCCCTGCCGGCGCTGCAACTTTTCGGTCTGGCCGTTGAAGCGATTATCGCCGGGCCGCTGCTCCCCTGTACCGATGGGGTTACGCCCATCGCTGAAGAGCAGGAGTATGTCGCCAGCGAAGCCGCGGCGATCTGGAAGGAGCGCCCCCTGCTACGCATGCCGGCAACGGTGACGCCCTCCAGCCCGGCGGAACTCGCCGCCCTTGGCGCACGGATCTATGCCAGCGCTTCGCCGTTGCCCCGGACCCCGTTGCCGCCGCCGGTGCGCCTCAGCGGGCCGCCTGATCCTATGGTGGCAATGGATGTGCCCGGCTTGCCCCGCGAGAATCTCGGCCTCACCCTCAGCGGCGACGAGTTGATTGTGCGCGCGGGGATCTACCGGCGCCATATTCTGCTCCCCGATGGGCTGCGCGGCATCACGGCGATTAAGGCCGCCCGCCAGGGCGAGACGCTGATCGTCCGCCCTCGCAAGTAACGCCAGGTCAGACGCCCGTGCGGATGCGCTGCACACTGCCAGACAGGCCTTTTCCTGGGAGGGCTGCGCCCTCCCACACCCGCCCTCAGGGAGGGAGAATGGGGAAACCGGGTTTCCCCATTTCCCAACCGCTGTTGGGAGCGGCTGGCGCCCCACAGGCAGGGGGATGGGGAAACCCGGTTTCCCCGTATGTTCACCTCAGGTAGCATCCGCATTGCACCGCTCAGGTTCCAGGTATGACAAAGCGGCACATCTCACTCCACGATCGAGTGGCGGTTATTACTGGAAGCACCCGGGGGATTGGACGGGCCATCGCCGAAGCCTACGGCCGCGCCGGCGCGCGTGTGGTGGTCTCTTCCTCGCGGGCCGAGGCGGTAACACGCACCGTTGACGAACTGCGCGCCGGAGGCATCACCTGTGAGGGGATCGCCTGCGACGTGAGCGACCAGGAGCAGGTCTGCGCCCTCTTCCGTCACGCCATTGACGCCTTTGGCAAGGTAGACATCTGGGTCAATAACGCGGCTATTTCCGGGCCATTCGCTTACACCCTCGACGTCCCTCCCGAGGAGTGGGAGCGCGTGATTCGCGTGAACCTGTTCGGCTGCCTGTACGGTTGCCGGGCCGTGTTGCCGCACATGCTGCAACGGCGCTACGGCAAGATCATCAACCTCACCGGGGGGGGCTACAAGCGCGCCCAGCGCTTTCTCAGCGCCTACAGCGCCTCCAAGGCGGGCATCGTGCGGCTCACCGAGGGCCTGGCTCGCGAGTATGCAGCCCAGAAGGACTTTCTCTCGATCAATGTCCTTGCGCCAGGCATCGTGCCTACAGATATGACCACAAAGTGGCAGCCAATCGGGGCGGCGTCTGAGGCGCTCCAGGCTTTTCCGAGAGTGATGCGCATCTTCGGCACCACTGCGGAAGAAACCGCCGCTATGGCGCTGCGAATGGCCTCTTCAGCCACCGACGGCATTACGGGTAGGGTCTATGAGATTATGCCGCGGCGCCGCGCGCTCTGGCGTATCGTCCGGGCTGCTGTCGGGCGGCGGTAGGAGAGCAACTCCTCCCGGTTACGGATTGGTTCGGCTGCGACGCTACAGTTTAGATGTCGGCAGCGCTGAGCTTGAGACCCCCCAGCCGCTAGACAGTACCCCTCGCTCATTCAGCCGCCCGGAGTTACTGCCTGTGTCGTCCAGTGGCGAGCGTAGCGTGTCGCCACGAACCACGAATGGTCATTCTGTGTGAGACGCCCATGCGGCTGCGCCACACTTTGACAGGATGTGATGTGGGAGGGCTATACGCCCTCCCCTCAGGCAGGGGCGGAAACCCGGTTTCCCCGTATGTTCACGCTAGACGGTCATGCGCATGGCGCACAACGCCGGAATGAAAATAGTTCTTGGGAGGGCTGCGCCCTCCCAAACCCTCCCCGCTGGCGGGTTGTTTCCTGGGAGGGGGTAGGGGGCGCGGCGCCGCCGCGCCCCTACGCCCAAACCCTCCCGCGGGCGGGCTATGTTCACCTCAGGGCGAAGGGGTCTCCCTACGGGCCTACCGTGATAGCGCCGAGGGTGATCCAGGGGCCGGCATTCCCCGCCACGTCCAGCGCCTGGACGCGCACCAGGTAGTGGCCGGGCGCCAGTGGCTCCGTTTTCACGGCAGGCTCGGCGGTGAACCACTCGGAGGTGCCTTCCGGGTTGGCGCCGACGTAGATGCGGTAGCCTTTGACGCCTGAGTGCGCGTCGCTGGCAGGCTGCCACTGGAGCGCCACCGGGCCTGCGGGGGCGCTGAGATCACCGAAGGGCGCAGGCGGGCTGGGGGGTGTGACATCGTAGCCGATCGGCCCGAACTCGGCCAGGGTCACCCGCCCGTCTGGCCCCCAGGCGCGCACCTTGAGCGTGTGCATGCCCTCCCCTGCGTCGGCGATCTGGGCGTAGCCGTCGGTGACGCGGGCAAACATCGGGGCATCGCCGGACGGCTCCCGGTTCCAGGCCTGGCTGAGGCCGCCTCCGCCCCAGGCTACGACAAACTCGATCCGCTGGTCTGTGGTATACCACTGGCCCGGCTGTGCCGCGCTCCGGAAGGCTACCTCGGGAGCCTTGATGGACGCGGCGCGCAGGATCTTGCCGCCGTGCTGGTTGCACCCGCCAATCTCCGGCAGATCGTACCCTTCGGCGAAGCGCAGCGGCACCGACTGCTTGCCGCTCCAGCCGTCGCTGCGGGCTGTAAAGGCGGTAAAGTGCAGATGGGGCACCCCTGGCGAACCACGATCTCCGGCGAAGCCCAGGGTCTCCCCGGCCTGGAAGTAGCGCCCCGGCTGGGTAGACACGGCCCGGGCCAGATGGGTGTACATGGTGAAGAAGTTCCCACCGTGGCGCAAAATCAGCGTGCCGCTGCCGCTCTCCCAGTACCAGACTGCGCCGCCGGCCGCGGCGCGAATCGGCGCGTTGTAGGTTGGCCCGTTGACCTGGGCCAGATCGAGCGAATAGCGATCCCAACTGTTGTGCGTGCCGCAGGCATAGCCCTGCAGGATGCGCCAGTCCTCTCCCGGTGGGGTTGGCAGGATCAGCGCCGGAGCGGCCTGGAGCGGACGGGGGGTAACGATTGTGATCAGGAAGAGGCAGAACGCCAGCAGCCAGAGAAGCAGGTGGAACGTTGTGGGACGACACTCGTTGCTGCGGCATGGCAGAAACGCATGCGAACGTGGCAAGGGCAACCTCCTGGTCAGCGGGAGCAAGGCTCCCTGGCGATCGACGTGGATCCGGCTGGCGCGCGCAGAGGGCCAGACCGTGAGCGGAACCGGTTCGGTGCCAGCGCGGAATGGGCGACGGTGCCCGAGGCCGCGCCTGGCGCCTCACAAACAAAACTTCCTGGTCATTGGTCGCGCCCGGGCGACGTGATACACGGCAACGGTCATGGTTGCCGGCGGTGCGGAAGGATAGCATAGACTCCCAAAAAGGTCAAATTTTTCTGAAAGGTTGCTGATAGAATGGTTGACAGTCCCCCGTCGCGCGCCTACAATCCAGGCGAGTCGTGGCGCAAAGGTTGCACAGCATGGACGAACCTTTCGTGTTGATTGTCGGCGCTGCCGACACCGGGCGCGCGCCGATGGCCGTGGCGTTGTTGCGTCGGCTCGCTGAGCAGCGCGGCCTGGCCTGGCGCATCGAGTCGGCCGGGGTGGTCGGCCACGATGATGATCCTGCCGAACCCGAGGCCCGCGATGCGCTGCTGATTATCGGCCTCGATGTGAGCGCGCATCGCGCCCGCTCGCTAACGGACGAACTGGCGCAGGCAGCCCGGGTGATGATCGCGGTTGACCGGGGCGTGGCCCGGGTTGTGCGCGCCAGGCATCCTGCCGCCACTGTCGCTACCCTCGGCGAGCTTGCCGGGCGCGAGCGTGACGTTCCCGATCCCTTCCGCATGCAGGTTGGCGCCTGGGTACAGTATGCGCGGGAGATCGAGGCGCTGCTGCTGGCGGGGTTGCCCCGCCTCCAGGCGCTGATCACCGGTGAGGCGGCGCTGCCAGGCGAAGGGCGCGCGCCCGCTGTTCCCGCGGCGCCTTCGGACCACCGCAGCGGTGAGGCGCGCGACCTGCCCGGGTCGTTTGCGCCGACCGCTCCTGAGCCGCGACTGGCGGCGGTTGCGCGCGTCGCGCGCCTGCTGGAGCTGAGCGCCGAGTTGCCCGGCGTGATTGATTGGGCCGGCGCCCGCCGCCAGATCGAAGCTGACCTGAGCGTGATGGAACAGCCCCTCGCGGCCGGTGACCTGGCGCGCCCCTACGTCGCCGTGCTGCGAGCTATGCTCGGTCTCTGCGCCGAGTCCCCTACCGCCGACCACTGTACAGGGCTGCGTTCCGCCGTTGTGCGGCTTCAGGCCCCCATCACCAGCGGCGATCTTGAACAACTCTCGCGGGAACTGGCCGCCTTCGGCTGAGCTTGGCTACCTGGTAGCTTGTCCACACCAACGTGAACATATGGGGAAACGGTTTCCCCACGCCCCTGCCCGGCGGGGCGCCTGGCGCCCCCACCACCGGTCGGGATGGGGAAACCGGGTTTCCCTACGCCCCCGCCGTCGGTCGAACCGCAGGTGGAGAAACCCGATTTTCCCAGGTTCACTGCAGAACCGCCCCAGGAGGAGTTATGGCGCCCTACACCCGGACTCTCGGCGGACGCACCTACCAGTTCGACGATCTCAAGACGCTCCTGGCGAAGGCAACTCCTGAACGCTCAGGCGACCAGCTCGCCGGTCTGGCTGCCGAAAGCGCCGAAGAACGAGTTGCTGCCCAACTGTGCCTGGCCGATGTGCCGCTGACCACCTTCCTCGAGGAACCGCTGATCCCCTACGAGGACGATGAAGTGACGCGCTTGATTCTCGACACCCACGATCGCGCTGCCTTTGCCCCCGTCAGCAGTCTCACCGTAGGCGCCTTCCGCGAATGGCTGCTGTCCTATGCGACCGACGACGCAACTCTGGCCGCCCTGGCCCCCGGCATCACGCCCGAGATGGCCGCTGCAGTGTCGAAGATCATGCGCAACCAGGATCTGGTGGCCGTCAGCCGCAAGTGCCGCGTGGTGACGCGCTTTCGCACGACGATCGGGCTACCCGGGCGCTTCTCGTCGCGCATCCAGCCCAATCATCCCACCGATGATCCCCGCGGCATTGCCGCCTCGATCCTCGACGGCTTGCTCCACGGCTGCGGCGATGCAGTCATCGGCATCAATCCCGCTACCGATAGCCCGCAGGCTGTGATTGCCCTGCTTGAGCTGATTGATGACCTGCGCCAGCGTTACGCCATCCCTGTTCAATCCTCGTTGCTGGCCCACGTCACCACCCAGATTACGGCCATCGAACGCCATGCCCCGATAGACCTGGTCTTCCAGTCAATCGCTGGCACCGAGGCCGCCAACCGCTCATTCGGGATCGATCTGGCCCTGTTGCGCGAGGCGCGCGCCGCCGCACTGGCCCTGGGTCGCGGCACCATCGGCGATAACGTGATGTATTTTGAAACCGGTCAGGGCAGCGCCCTTTCGGCCAACGCCCATCATGGCGTTGACCAGCAAACCTGTGAGGCCCGGGCCTACGCGGTGGCCCGCCACTTTGAGCCGCTGCTGGTCAACACCGTGGTTGGCTTCATTGGTCCCGAATACCTCTACGATGGCAAGCAGATCATCCGCGCCGCGCTCGAAGATCTCTTCTGCGGTCGCCTGATGGGTGTGCCAATGGGTTGCGATGCCTGCTACACGAACCACGCCGAAGCCGACCAGAACGATATGGACAACCTTCTGGTGCTGCTCGGGGTGGCCGGCTGCGCGTACATTATGGGCGTGCCCGGCGCCGATGATGTGATGCTCAACTACCAGAGCACCTCGTACCACGATGTGCGCTTCGTGCAAACCACTCTGGGCCTGCGACCCGCTCCGGAGTTTGAAGCCTGGCTCATCGCGATGGGTATCATCGAGCCTGATGGGCGCCTGGCTCCGCGCGAGCAGCCTCGTCTGCTCCGGGAAGTGGCTCGGCTCGCCAGCGCGCGTGTCTAACGTGAAAATAGGCCGTGTACGGGAGGGTTTGGGAGGGCGGAGCCCTCCCAGGAAACAACCCGCCAGCGGGGAGGGTTTGGGAGGGCGAAGCCCTCCCAAGAACAAATATTTTCATTCTGGCATTGTGCGGCGCAGCCGCATGGATGACTGAGGTGAACATAGGGGGAAACCGGGTTTCCTCACGCCCCTGCCTGTGGGGAGGTGTTGTACGTTCCACGAATAGCGCCTCTCGCCGAGGAGGTTCCCTGTGTCCGATGAAACACTGCCCTCTGCCGACCTTTGGCAGGGCTTGCGCCGCTACACCAACGCCCGCATCGCCCTGGGGCGGGCCGGCGACAGTCTGCCCACTGCTGCCCAACTGGCCTTTCAGTACGACCACGCCCGCGCCCGTGATGCCGTGCATCTGCCCTTTGACGCCGAAGGTGTGGCTGCCGCTGCGGCCGCTACCGGTCTGCCCGTGCTGATCGTTCACAGTGCCGCCCCTGACCGGTCAACCTATCTGAAGCGCCCCGACCTGGGCCGGCGTCTGAGCGAGCCGTCGCGGGCGGCGCTTCCTCCCCACGCCCCCGCCGACGGGGACGCCTACGACGCCGTCCTGGTCATCGCCGACGGTCTCTCGGCCCTCGCAGTGCACCGCCACGCCGTGCCCCTTGCCACCCGTGTAGCCGGAGCCCTGCAGGGACTGGGCTGGCGCCTGGCGCCGATTGTCGTGGTGCATCAGGGTCGTGTGGCCATCGCCGACGAGATCGGGAGCCTGCTTCGCGCCCGGCAGGCCGCTATCCTGATCGGCGAACGCCCGGGTCTGAGCGTTGCCGATAGCCTGGGAGTGTATCTTACCTACGATCCGCGCCCCGGGCGCACCGACGCTGAACGCAACTGCATTTCCAACATCCACGCCCGCGGTCAGGGTTACGATGCCGCCGCCCAGACCTTGATCTATCTGATGAGCGAAGCGCGACGGCTCAAACTGAGCGGCGTCGCGCTGAAGGATGAGCGAGCCGAGTGTGATGGCGCGGCTGCCCTGCTCGATTAACAAGGTGAAAATATGTTTGGGAGGGCGCAGCCCTCCTAAACCCTCCCCTCAGGGAGGGAGTTGGGGAAACCCGGTTTCCCCGTATGTTCACATCAGCCGTCCATGCGGCTGCGCCGCACAACGCCGGAATGAAAGTCCCAAACCCTCCCGTGCGCGGGCTATGTTTACATTAGGAGCTGCAAAGCTGCCTATTGCAAAGTGTAATCTTATTGTAATCTAAAAACCCTTGTGGCCCCGGGGGCGCTCAGGGTAGAACAAGGCCGCGGCAACGCTCGCCTGCGTGCTGCCTTCGTGGTGGCAGCGCGCATTTTATCGTGTGCTGCTAACCGGTTACGCCAACTGGAATTGAACGAGCCGTCTATGCGCTCCAGCCAGAGCCCACGGCAACGCCCTGGCAGCACGCTGCGTTCCGAAATGGCATGTCAACCAACCACGCCGCGGAGGAGCTTATGCGACGACCATCGAGGCCCGCTCTGATTGCCGCTACTGTATTCGCCCTGCTGGTAGGCTTTGCGCTTCTCCAACCCTTTCAGATAACAAGCTTTGGGCAGCGGCCGAACGTTCCCATCCTGCTCCCCTTTCTCGCTTCACCCGGCCTTCCTCCCTCTAACCCTTCCACCGAATGGTCGCAGCACGCCTTCAATGCCCAGCGTACGAGTTTCTACCCTGACGCTGTTCCTACCCCCTGGCGCTGGAAGTGGGCCTGGAACGGCCCCGACGCCACTGGCGTCATCGCTGCCGGCAAGTTCGGCTTGCCGCGGAACAGTCAGCCGGTGACCGGCGGCGGTCGCGTCTACATCGCCGCAGGCAACCGCGGGGTCTACGCCCTCAACAACGCTAATGGCGTTCCAGTCTGGAATCGCAACCCCGGTGGAAGTATCAATTCCACTCCGGCCTATGATGCCGACACCAGGGCGCTGTTTGTCGTATCCAGCAATGGAACGCTCTATAAGCTCGATGCTGCCGATGGACGGACCCTGGGCAGTTTCGCCGCCGCTGGCAACAGCGACCTGCCTTTGCCGCCAGCCATCAGCGGCGATCGGGTATTCTTCGCCATGGGCGCCTCGGTCTATGCCGTGAACAAGGCCACGATGCAGCAGATCTGGCGCTACGACGCCGGGTCTCCCGTTGATACGCCGCCCGCCTATTCCGCCGCGCGCAACCTGGTGGTGGTCGCCTCGCGCGATCTCTTCGCGCATGGCATCCGCGGCGCCGATGGTAGCCGGGCATGGCGCACCAGAACCGCTCCGCACACCCCTGGCGATCCAACCGTTTCTGGACAGAACGATTTCGCAGCGGTCAGTAATGGCTGGCCGGTGATCGCCGAACAGAACGGGCTGGTGTTGATCAAACTCCACCTCGACTGGCAAACCCTCTGGACCTGGAGTCCCTGGCCCTCAACTAACGCCGAGATGCGGCGCAATCTGCAAAACAATCCCCGCGAGCAGGCCCTGCTGGCGCTGCGGCTCGACAATGGCGCAACGGCCTTTGTGCCCAACGTCGGCCACGGCGGCTTCGGTGATGGCAACTATATGCCGATGGGTCCGCAGCCCGTCATCAGGCGCCTGAGCGACGGCTCCGAAGTGGCCTACGTCGTCATGCGCGGTTCGCCGTGCAAAATCACCCCCTGTGATGGCCGCTGGGACTCGCACCTGGGTGAGATGATGCTCAACGATACCACCGTGCCCGGTTACCGCGCTGGCGATGTGCGTTTCATGGAGGGCACGTTCTTTCCTACCGATGAGCAACCCTACCTTGCGCTGGCTGGCGACCAGATTTTCGCTGCCCACTGGGAAGCCGGGATCGCCCACACTATCGGCGACCGCTCGCCGGCCCGTGGGACAGGCGCCAACCCCATTCCGGTCACCAACCTGCCGCACATCGCCACGTCGCAGGATGACGATACCTGTGGAACTGGCTTCAGCACCAGTCACTATTGTGGCGCCAGCCTCTCCAATACTCGCCTGTGGCCCTCCGGATTCTACATCTACTGGCGCCAGGGCGCAGTCTACGACCGCTACTGGAGCGAGTATGCCGGTTGGGTGATCAGCAACAATACGCTTTACTTCGTGAGCACCGATGGGGCCGTGGTTGCGCTCGAACCCGGTCAGCCCCGGGGTGTCAGCATCCCCGGGGCAGAAGGTCGGGACATGACCGCCTCGGAGGCCCGCACGTCGCGAGACGTGATTGACTATACCCTGGCCCGCGCCTACGCCGGTCGCACCGTGACCGTCGAGGGCGTCCTGCGGGAGGTCTTCAACAACGGGAAGGCGGTCTACCTTGCCTACCACTCGCCGCATCGCGGCCACTTCCTGGTGCGCATCCTCAAACAGGACTGGCCGAACTTTGAGCGCTCCCCCGAGCAACTCTACGCGCCAGGGCAGCGCGTGCAGGTCACCGGGACGATTGAATGGTACCAGGGCGACCCGGTGATATATGTGCGCAATCCATCGCAACTGCGCCTTGTTGTCGCCCCCAGTGCCGCCGCGCCGCACCGGTAGAGACGCCCCACCAGGGCGTCTCTACCGTCGCGACCCGCCGGTACGTCTCCACCGGTGCACCCTGGCGCGCCCCGCCGCCCCGTGGCAATGCTGCGGTTCGCCCCGGGGCGGCGTGCGGTCGCGGGGCCGGGCCGGTTCGCCCCGGGGCGGCGTGCGACCACGGGGCCGGTCCACCCCCGGGGCGGCGTGCGGTCGCGGGGCCGGGCCGGTTCGCCCCGGGGCCGCCGTAGAGACGGCCCGCCGGGCCG
>FWPV01006767.1_pt1 | contig 21500 bp, 15 predicted proteins | sample 2228371 | NCBI WGS metagenome assembly FWPV01 (sample SAMEA103939776, study PRJEB20133) | metagenome | reverse complement strand
CGGGACGCTGGAGGATCCGGTGCTGCAGGCTTCGCTGGGGGACGTGCGCGATCGGGTGCGCACAATGGCGCTCGTGCACGAAAAACTGTACCAGTCCGAGGACCTGAGCGGCCTGGACTTCGCGGATTACGCAGCCAGCTTGTTGCGATCGCTCTGGCGGGCGCATGGAGAGGCCGCGGGATCGGTGCGTCTCAACCTGGCCATGGAGCCCGTCAGGTTGCCGATTGGCGCCGCCGTTCCCTGCGGCTTGATTCTGAATGAACTGGCCAGCAACGCCTTGAAACATGCCTTTGCCGGGCGGCCGGGGGGCGAAGTCACGGTCGGGCTGTCACCGGACCCGGCGCCCCGGCGGATTTGCCTGCGCGTCGGCGACGACGGGGTGGGGCTGCCGCCGGGGCTCGATTGGCAGGAATCGCCCTCCTTGGGCCTCCGGTTGGTCCAGGTTCTGGCGCGGCAACTGCACGGCACGGTCGAGGTCAACAGCGCGAAGGGGACGGAGTTCCGGGTCACTTTTCCAGTTCCGGAGGGCGCATGAAGTCAGGCTTGGCGGCGCGGACCTTTTTTCTGCCCGGAACGGATTGGTTCAACCCGCATCCCAAGGCATGAGTGATTACTCGCTGCTGATCGTCGAGGACGAGGCGATTATCGCCACGGACCTGGCAGGCAGGCTCCGGCGCCTCGGTTACCACGTGGCCGGCACCACGGACCGCGGGGAAACCGCGGTGAGCCTGGCGCGCCAGGAGCGGCCGTCGCTGGTGCTGATGGATATTCGGCTGGGAGGGCAGATGGATGGCATTGCCGCGGCGCAGGTCATCCGGCGCGAGTGCGATCTGCCGGTCGTCTTCCTGACCGCCCATGCGGATCTTCCAACCCTCGAGCGCGCCAAACAGGCCGAACCGTTCGGCTACATCGTCAAGCCATTCGAAGACCGCGAATTGCGAACGGCGATCGAAATGGCGCTGCACAAACACCAGGCCGACCGCCAGGTGCGCGAACAGCGGGAGTGGTTGCGCGTCACCCTGGCCAGCATTGGCGATGCCGTCATGACGTGCGACGCGGAAGCCCGGATCACCTTTCTCAATCCGGTGGCGGAGCGCCTCACCGGCTGGACCATGGCCGAATGCGTGGGGCGTCCCATTCAGGAGGTGTTTCGCACCGTTGACGGCCGCACCCGCCAGCCGCTCGAAGACGTCGCCACCCGCGTGCTGCGGGAGCGCCGGCCCGTCGAGCTGGCCAACCACGCCGTCCTCATTGGCGAGGATGGCCGGGAATGCGCCATCGAGGACAGCGCGGCCCCGATCCTGGATGCGACGCGCCGCGTGATCGGCGCCGTGCTGGTGTTTCACGACGTGACGGAAAAACGGCGCGCCGAGGAAGCCCTTCGCCAAAGCGAGGAACAACTGCGCCTGGTGTTGGAGCACAGCAACGACGCCATTTTTTGGGCGGACGCTGACACGGGCGAGCTGCTCCGCTGCAACCGCAAGGCGGAGGAGCTGACCGAACGCAGCCGGGACGAGCTGGCCGGGCGGCATCAGAGCGAGCTGCATCCGCCGGACCGGGATTATCGGCGCATCTTCCGGGAGGCGGCCAGTGTTCCCCAAGCCGAGAACATTGAGGCCGAGCTGCTCAGCCGAAGCGGAAAACGGATTCCCGTCCTGATCAACTCGTCTGTGGTGACCCTCGGCAACCGCCGCGTCATCCAGGGGGTCTTCCGCGACATCCGCCGGCTCCGGCGGGCGGAGGAAGCCCTGCGGCAGAACCAGGACCGGCTGTTACTGGCCCAGAAGGCGGGTCACGTCGGGGTGTTCGAACTGGATTTCGCGGCCAACCAACGGTATTGGTCCGACGAGCGCAAGGCTCTCTTTGGGCTGCCCCCGACTTTCGAGCCGAAGGAAGGCTCCTGGTCGGCGCTGGTGGACCCGGCGGACCGCGCGGCCGCGCAGAGCGATCTGAACCACGCCTTTCGCGAGCGGCGGCGGGAGGTCGAGCAGGGTTACCGGATCACCCGGCCGGATGGCCAGCGGCGCTGGCTGGAGGACCGGGCATGGATTACCTACGACCCGGCGGGCCGGCCCCTTCGCATGGTGGGCACGACCATGGACATCACCGCCCAGGTGGAGGCCAAGGAGTTGGCGCGCCGGCGCAAACGCCAGTTTCAGTTCTCCGCTGTGCGGACGGTGGCCTTGCTGGCCGCGTCGCTGTTTGTGCTCGAGGCCGCCATCATGCTCGCGTTGGCGGGGCTGCCGTCGGTTGGGCCGTGGCGCAGCATTCTGGTGGACAGCGTGGGGCTGGTGGTGCTGGTGTCGCCCGTGCTTTACTTCTTTGCCTTCCGGCCCTTGGTGGCGGTTTTGGAGGAGCGCGACCGGATCGAGGAAGCGTTGCGCCTGGCCAACGAAACCCTCGAGTCGCGGGTGCAGGACCGCACGGCGAGTTTGGAATCGGCCAACCGCAGCCTGGCGCAAGAGGTGGCCGAGCGCCGCAAAGCCGAAACCGCCTTGGTGCAGGCTCATGCCGAGCTCGAGCAAAAGGTCCAGGAACGCACAGCCTCACTTCGCCAACTGAACGAGCAATTGGAGTCGGAAGTCCGGGTTCGGCGCGAAGCGGAACAACAAATCAAAGAGGCCGAATTCCGCTACCGGACGGTGGCGGACTTCACCTACGACTGGGAGTACTGGAAAAGCCCGGCTGGAACGCTCTATTACTGTTCCCCCTCCTGTCAGCGCGTGACGGGTTATACCGCCGACGAGCTGATGGCCGACGCAGAATTGTTGACACGGATGATCCTCCCAGAAGATCGGCCGGTGTGGGACCGTCACGAGCGGGAGGCCGCCGCTCACCAGGAGATTTGCTCGATTCAATTCCGCATCCGGACCCGGAACGGGGAAATCCGCTGGCTGGACCACACCTGCCGGGCCGTCACGAGCGCCGCCGGCCAGTACCTGGGCCGGCGCGGCAGCAACCGGGACATCACGGAGCGCAAACACGCAGAAGCCGAAAGCCAGCGCCTCCGGGAGGAACTGAACCGCTTTTCCCGCATCACCGTCGCCGGACAACTGGCCGCTTCGATCGCCCACGAATTAAATCAGCCCCTCGGCGCGATTCTTTGCAACGCCCGCGCGGCGGAAACCTGGCTGAATCAGGATCCCGGCAACCCGGCTGAAGTGAGGGCCGCGCTGGAAGACATCCTTTCAGACTGTCAGCGAGCGGGGGCGGTGATCCAGCGGCTTCGCACATTGTACCAGAAGGGCGAACATGTCTCCGCGCCGCTGCAACTCAACGATATCATTCGGGAAACCTTGGACCTGATGCACAGCGAGTTCGTGTTCAAGGGAGTGGATTTGCGTTTGGAACTGGACCCGGGCCTGCCCCGGGTGCCGGGGAATCAGGTGGAACTGCAGCAAGTCATTCTCAATCTGGCGATCAATGCGGTGGAGGCCATGGCGGCGAACCCCGATTCCCCTCGCCGGCTGGTCATTCGAACCTGGAGCGAAGCTTCTCAAACCGTCCGGGTTTCCATTTCCGACTCCGGGCCGGGCTTGACCCTGGAACAGTTGGCCCGGGTCTTCGAGCCGTTTTTCACCACCAAACCTGGCGGCATGGGCATGGGCCTGGCCCTCAGTCAATCCATTATCCAAGAGCACGCCGGCAGGCTTTGGGCCGTCAACAATCCCGAAGGCGGGGCGACGTTCCATCTGGCCCTGCCGGCTTTGTGCAACTCCCCTCATGAATAGCCCGGCAGGAACCGTTTACGTGGTCGAGGATGACGACAGCATGCGCAAAGCGCTGCTGCGTTTGCTCAAGTCGCATCAACTCAATGCGTGCGCGTTCGCAACCGCCCACGAGTTTCTGGCTCACGGCGTGACCGGGCGCCCGGCCTGCCTGGTCCTGGATGTGCGCCTGCCCGGACTCAGTGGTTTGGATTTGCAGCAGGAGTTGGAGCGGCGAAACACCCGGGTGCCCGTCATCTTCATTACCGGTCATGGCGACGTGCGCATGAGTGTCCAGGCCATGAAGCGAGGGGCGGTGGATTTTCTGCTCAAGCCTTTCAACCAACAGGACCTGATGGCCGTCGTCCGACAGGCGCTGACCCAAGACCAGCGCGCCCACGCCGCGCACGCCCACCAAACCGAATTCCAGCGCCGCCTCCATACGCTGACGCCCCGTGAGCGACAGGTCTTCGACCGCGTCATTCAGGGCTTGCTCAATAAACAGATCGCCAGCGAACTCGGCGCCAGTGAGCAAACCATCAAAGTCCATCGCCATCGCGTCATGGAAAAAATGGGAGTGACCTCCGTTGCCGAACTGGTGCAGGCGGCGATGCGGGGCGAGGTCTTGGGGCCCTGACGGTCATCCGGGTCCCGCCCGGGGCGCGGCCGGGCCGCGAGGCCGTAAACCAAGGTGCTATATCCTTCCGGCGCGGGATGGGGCAGTGTGCAGTTGAACCGGCTGCTTGGGCTTGGCGCGCTACGCGGGGTCGAGCCGTCGGTCGCCGAAAGAAGATGCCTTATGCAAGCCTCCTCCGGGGCGGATGTCACCGTGCCGCGTGTTGCGGTCGTGGATGATGATGCGTCCTTTCTGCGGGCTTTGGAACGGCTCCTTCGCGCCGCGGGCTACACCGTGGACGCCTACCCTTCCGGCCGGGCGTTTCTTGATGCCGTGCCGCTCCATCGGCCTCACTGCGTGGTGCTGGACGTGCAGATGCCGGAAATGAGCGGTCTGGAGGTCGAGCAACGCCTGGAGGCAATGAAGATCTCTCTGCCGGTGATCCTCATCACGGCCCACGACAGCTCGCCGCTCCGCGAGCGGAGCCGGCAGTTCCATCCGGTCAGGGTGCTCGTCAAACCCTTTACGGCCGATGCCTTGCTGGAGGTCCTGGCGCGCGTAATCCATTGACGGCCGGCACGCCGTGGAAGCCCCGGGGCACTCGTGGAGCCGCGCCGGGGCACGCGGCGTCTTTTTTCTGTCCTTTTTGCTTGATTGGAGGGGACTCAATGCGGTTTATTATGGAGGAAACCGGGCGAACGGCGCGGACAGCCGGGTGCGCGTCCGGATATGCAGTGCCATTTCACAATCAAGTTCAAAGCCGTGACCTCCCCGATGACCCCCTCCCATCAAACCCCAGCGAATTCCCCCGGCTCACTGCGCCATAACCGCCCGCGCTGGCGCGACGCGGCGGCCGGGCTGGCCGCCGCCATGCTCCTGTGGGCGGCGCCGGAGCCGTTGCGGGGACAAGAATACCGCGCCTGGTGGGTGGACGGATGGGGAGCCGGGTTTCTGAATCAGAGCCAGGTGGACACGCTTCTGGGGGTGCCGGGGAATGCGACCAACCTGGGCACCATCCGTCAGGCCAACTGCAACGCGGTCATCGTCCAGGTGCGGCGGCGCTTTGATACCTGTTACCCGTCCGGGGTGGGCGAGCCCTACATGTCAGGACTCTCCCCCGCCAACTTCAACGCCCTGGCCGCCATGATCAAAGCCGCTCATGACACCACCGGGGGCAAAAAGCGCATCGAAGTCCATTGCTGGTCGGTGGTGTTCAAGACGGCGAAGGGTTTGGTTTATACCCAGCACAGCGACCCCAACGACCCGGACAACTACTGGCCGACCCGCCTGGGTTCAACCACCGGCGAGGAAAACGCCGACGGCGCGTTCGATCCGGGCCATCCCAAAGTCCTCGAGTACCTTGTCAACGCGCACATGGACCTGGTCAATTTCCAGACCACCGCCGGGCCCGATGGGACGGATGGCCACATTGACGGCATCCATTACGATTACATCCGGTTCGAAGGCAACACCGAAGGATTCAATCCCACCAGCGTGGCCCGCTACAATGCCCGCTACGGCCTGACTGGCGAACCGCTGGCCTCGGACGAGCAATTCAAACAATGGCGGCGGGACCAGGTGACCGCCTTTGTGCGCCAGATGTACGCCCGGATTCAGAAGACCAAACCGTGGATCAAGCAATCGGGCGCGTTTGTCACGTGGAACCCCTCGCCCACCGCTTCGACGCGCGCGGCCTTCCGCGCCACCCGTCCGTATTATGATGTCTATTCGGATTGGGACAGTTGGGTGGAGGAAGGCATCGTGGATATGGCGGTTCCCATGACCTATTACAACTGGGCCAGTCTGCCAAATGATTACACCCGCTGGATCAACTTCGAGAAGGACCGGCGCTTCAACCGCCACATGATCATCGGCCCGGGCACTTATCTCAACTCGTTGAACAACGCGATTCTGGAATTGCAGATGACGCGCAGCGCATCCCCGGCCGGCAATTACGCCGACGGTTTCAGCGGCTATTCGTACCGCGTACCTTACAGCGGCGGAACCTGGGCCGGGTTCAGTCCGTCCCTCGTCGCGCAGGTCACCACCAACTGGGCTGACATTCCGTCCATGCCCTGGAAAACCTCCCCCACCAAGGGGCACGTGATGGGAAGCGTAACGATTGGGGCCACGGGCGCCTGGGCTGACCATGCCGTCGTCACCCTCGCCGGCCCTGTCAATCGCAGCATGTATGTGGATGGGACCGGATTTTATGCGTTTATTGACCTGCCCCCCGGCACTTACAACGTCACCGCAAGCCTGAACGGTTACAGCCCCTCGGCCGCAACCGTGACCGTCGCGGTCGGCGCCGTCACCGGCAACATGTACGAGCAGAATTTCGCCTTGAGCGCCGGCGGACCCCCGGTGATTACCGCGCAACCCCAGAGCCTGACCGTCGCCCAGGGCAGCAATGTGACCTTCAGCGTTTCGGCCAACGGGATCCCGCCCTTTGGCTACCAATGGCGCTTCAATGGCGCGGACCTCGCGGGCGCGACCGCCAGCAGCTTCACCCGGTCCAACGTTCAACCTGCGCACGAGGGCGACTACACTGTCGTCATCACCAACCCGGTGGGCAGTGTCACCAGCGCCGTGGCCACTTTGACGGTCATTGTTCCGCCGGCCATCACCACGCATCCGCAAAGCCAGACGGTTACCCAGGGAATGAATGTTGCCTTCAGCGTTGCGGCTTCGGGCACTGCCCCGTTCGGTTACCTATGGCGCCTCAACGGCAACCCCATCGCCGGGGCAACCCAAAGCGCTTTCACCATCACCAATGTCCAGCCGTCGGACGCCGGCAATTATTCGGTGATTGTCTCCAATTTTGCCGGCACCGCCACCAGCGCCAATGCAGCTCTGACCGTGCATCCGGCGCCGGTGCCCCCCTCGATTTTGAGCGAACCGCTGGATGTGGTGGCGGCGGCGGGCCAGACGGTCCTTTTCAGCGTAACGGCCAGTGGAGCGCAGCCGCTGGCTTATCAATGGCGCTTGAATCACGCCGACCTCCCGGGCGCCACGGCGAACCAACTCTTGCTGCCGGGCATTCAAACCAATCAGGCCGGCGGCTACAGCGTCTTGATTACCAATGCGTACGGGGCGGTCACCAGCCGCACGGCCCAGTTGACCGTCACACCCGCCTTTGTCGCGATTGGCCTCAAGCAGCTCTGGAGCCTCGCCCCCGGCTCGCGAAGCTACCTGACCTTTTCCTCCCCACCAAATGAACGCGGTCTGGCCTACAACCCCCTCAATCGCCATTTGATCCTGGTCAACCGCACCGCCCCCAGCGTCCATGTGCTGGACGCGGACACCGGCGCTGACCTGTGGACCCTCAACACGAGCGGCATCAGCGGCGGATACAGCTCAAGCTATTACCTCCTCATGGTCGGGGTGGCCGACGACGGGGTGGTGTATGCGGGCAATCTGACCCTCAACGGCACCACCACCCCTTTCAAGTTGTATCGCTGGGCCAATGACAACCCGGGCACGGCTCCGACCGTGGCCTATGCGGGGGATCCCGGGAACGGCACGGCCTACCGGTGGGGCGACACCCTCGACGTGCGAGGCTCGGGGCCCAACACCCAGATCATCCTCAGCTCTCGCGCCGGAAACACCGTCGCCATCCTGACCACCTCCGATGGACTGACGTTCGCCTCAAAACTGGTTGTCGTGGCCGATGCCCCGGCCGGGGCGTTCGGCCTGGGCACCGCCTTCGGCGCGGGCAACACCTTCTGGGGAAAGGCAACCTCTCAGAACTTGAGACAAGTCGCCTTCGATCTCGCGTCGGGCACAGGGGTCACGGTGCGAAACCATCCCGCTCCCGACTTCCCCGCCACCGTCGCCCCCATCGGCGTCAGCACGGCGTTCAATCTCCTGGGCGGCATCAATGTGGGGGTCACGGGCAACGATTTCCGCCTCTTTGACCTCACCTTGGATGGCAGCACCCCTCAGTTCATCGCCTCGACCAACTTCGCCACGGATAACGACAACACTTACAGCGGGACGGGGGCCGTGGATTTCGGCGGAGACCGCGTGTATGCGCTGGGCTCCGGCAACGGGATCATCGCCATGCAGATCATTCCCGCCACGCCGGCGCAGGTTGCACCCGTGATCCTGTTCCAGCCGGAGCCCCAGACGGTCAAGTGGACCAGCAATGCCACCTTTACGGTGGTGGCTTCAGGCACCGAGCCCCTCGCGTACCAGTGGCAGTTCAACAGCACGAGCATCCCCGGCGCAACCGCCAGTAGTTACACCCGTCCCAACGCACGATACTCCGATGCCGGCCTTTACCAGGTTCAAATCACCAATGTGGCGGGAGCAGTCACCAGCCAGCCCGCGATGCTCACCGTCCTCCCCCCGCAACCGGTGCGCTTCGAAGAAATCAAAGCCCTGCCGGACGGCCGGATTCAACTGCTCTGGAGCGGCGAGCCCGGTTGGAGCTACACGCTCCAAACAACCACCAACGCGGATTTCCGGGACTGGTGGGACCGCGGCCCCATCAGCGGCTCGAACGGTTGGTTTGATTTCGTGGATGAGGAGGCTGTGAATTCGCCCCAAAGGTTCTATCGCACCCGGCAGTGACCCCGGCGCCTTCAGCTCATGCACGTTGCCGCTCCGGCCCGCAGAGATGCCGGCGGGTGTGGCTCGCGGTGGGAGGCATGGCGTTGCTGCTGCTGGTGGGGTTGGGGAGCCGCCTGATTGCGCCCCGGCTCACGCATGCCGATCCCAACCGGCCTGCCGGCCCGGCCGAATCAGTCCAGCCCGCACCCTTGCCGGTTCTGGCTCAATCCGAGCCACTCCTGGTCTCCAACCAGGCCGCTTCAACCCCTCGGGTGTCACAACGCCTGGTTAGCCGGCGTGTCTTCAACTACGGCGACGGCGACGGGGAAATCGGATTCGTGCGCCAGGAGGGGCAGACACCGGTCGGCCCGGAGTCATTCGCGCTCGACCTTCAGGGCAGGGTGTGGATTGCTGACAGGGTCAACCAGCGCATCCTGGTTTGTGACCGCGATGGCACCGCAACCACAGCCCTCGAACTCCCCGGCGTGACTTTGAATGATATCGCCACTGATGCTGCGGGGCGGCTCTACGTTTACGACCAAGTCCGTCAAACCCTGAGCCAGTACGACGCCGCCGGCCGGCTGTGTGGCCGGCTGGAACTGGACCCCGCCCAACGTCTCACCCGCGGCTACCTCCACGTGGTCGGCAGCCGGATTTATTTCGCCGATGCAGCGCAACGGGATGTCTTGATCGGCACGGTATCGGAGGGAATTCTCTCGCCCCCCGCCGGGCTTGCGGAAGAGCCGGGCGACGGAATTCACGGCCCGAGCGGCCGCCTGTATTCCGTCTCGGCAAGCAAAGGCGAGGGGTTGTCCCTCCGCATCCGCGACCCCGCCACTCCCTCGTTCGCGTGTTCGGTCGAGGTGGCGATGCCCGATCTGCTGGCGGCCCGATACGCGGGGGAAGATCACGCCCGCAATGGTTATGTTCAGGTCGAACGTTGGCGGGAGGAACGAGTGGTTTTGGAAGTGCTCGTGTTTGGGCCGGAGGGTCAGCGACTGGGCAGCATCGCGCTGCCCGAAAATGATTATGCGCTGTGGACTGCCAAGCTGGTTGAAGCCCGGGCGGACGGCACCCTGGTTCAATTTCTGCCGGCGGAGGCGGCAGCCAGCCTCAGCCTGTATCGGATCGGACCTGCAGCCTATTAGACATGACAACCCCCGGTTCAACTCCCGTTCGGTCCCCCCTGCGGGGCGCGCTGGTCTTAAGCGCCCCCTTCGGCGCGCGCCCGCTGTTCCTTGTCCTGCTGGCGCTGTCCCCCGTCGCCGCGTTTGGATGGTCGGGGGACACCTGGGGAACCACCACGCGCGCCGCGATCAAGGCGCTGGCGGATGAGATGATTGATTCGACCTGGTCTCCGCGGAACACCTTCACCAATTTTCAGTACGGCAGCACCTACAAAACCTACTTTTCAGGGACCACCTACAAGGGCGTGGCCTACAGCCAGAACAATCCGCAGGAGAACTGGCCGCAATTCCTGGCCGCCGTGACCAATACCAGCGGCGGCAATGTTGGCTACGGTAATGATTGCTCGGGTTTCGTCAGCATTTGCTGGAGACTGCCGGCGCGCTACACCACCGCGTTGTTCGAGAGCAATCTCGCCAGCTACTGGACCAGTCTCGGCGAGATTGGTTCCGCGGCAGGCGTCGAGCTTCTCCCCGGCGATGCCCTGAATCGCGCCTCCAGCCACATCATTCTGTTCCTCAATCAGGAGAGCGGCGGCATCCGGTCCATGGAACAAACGCCGGACAACGCCCAGCGCCGCCTCTGGTCCTACAGTGCCCTGGCGAATTACCGGCCCATTCGCCGGTTGCTGATCGCGGATGCGCCCGCCATTACCCGGGATGGCGTCAGCCGCGTCGTGGATGCGGGGAAACCGCTCACGTTGTCGGTGTCGGCCACCGGCACCGCGCCGCTGGGCTTTCAATGGCGGTTCAATGGCGCCAACCTTGCCGGCGCGACCTCCAGCAGTTTTACTCTCGCCTCCGCCCAGTTGACCAACGCGGGGGATTACGTCTGTGTGGTGGCCAATGCCAGCGGCAGCGTGACCAGCCGCGTCATGTCCGTCATTGTTTACCCGCCGCAGACCACCGTGTTCCTGGATGCCCTCGATGCCGATACGCGGACCAACTGGATGCTCAACCAAAGTTCCAGCGATACCCGGGCCACCTTCAATTATGATTACTCCGTCATGGGTATTCCCCCCGCGCCCCGCTCCGTCGGCGGCACCACGCGCGGGTTGCGGCTGGAAGCCAACCTGACGGGGGCGGGCGTCGCCGCGCTTTCCCTGTCGCCGCGCAACCAGAACTTCAGCGGCGACTACCGTCTCCGCTTCGACCTGTGGATCAACGTCAACGGCCCCTTTCCCCAGGGAGGAACCGGCTCGACCGAGTTCCTCACTGCCGGGATCGGCACCGCCGGGAACCGCGTGCAGTGGCTGGGCCCGGGCAGCACGGCCGATGGCTGCTGGTTTTCCGTGGATGGCGAAGGCGGGGCGAGTGACACGTCCTCCACCTCGGGAGACTTCTGCGTTTACCTGGGTGCCGCCCTCCAAAGCCCGGCCAGTGGCTGTTACACCGCCGGAACAGAGACTTCAGCCAAAGGCAACCTGCATTCCTATTATGTGAGCGCCTTCCCCGCCGGGACCGCTCCGCCAGCCTTCCAGCAGGCCAGTTACCCCCAGCAGACCGGCACCCTGGCTGGCGGCACGCTGGGGTTCGCCTGGCGCGAAGTCATGGTCGCGCGCCGCGGCTCCGTGGTGGATTGGGCCATTGATGGTGTCCGGCTGGCCACCGTGACCAATGCCTCGTTCTCCGCTAACAATATCTTCGTCGGCTACTGGGACGCCTACGCATCCCTCTCCGACAACCCGAATCTGAGCTTCGGGCTCGTGGACAACATCCGCGTCGAGGTGCCGCGCCCCAGCCAGCCGCAGACCGCCCGCTTCGACCGGATCGAGGTGCTTCCCGATGGCCAGGTGCGGCTGGAGGTTGTCGGTCTCCTGGGCCATGCGTCCCTCCAAGCCTCCACCAATCTGGTGCAGTGGGTTGAACTGACCAATTTCTACACCAGTGGAGGAGTCTTTCAATTTCTTCAGGTCCAAACGAATTTCCCCTCCCGCTTCTACCGCATGCAATTGCTGGAGTGACCCGGCGTGCAAGTTGGCCCCCCGCCCTGCTTGACCGGCCGTCCCCTCTGCCCATAGCCTTGGCTCCGGTTCGGTGAATGGAAGCAAATCATGCCCGACGGCTGCTCATGAATAATTCCGGTGTCAAAATCACTCGCATTCCCTCCTTGAAAACCGTTGCGGATTTTCGCAACCACGTCGCCGCCCTCGGCCTCGAGCTTCCGTGCGAAGACCAGATTCTAACCGGCTCGGCCTCACCCCTGGCCCAACCCGTCACCGGCTGGACCCTCAACGGCAAACAACCCGGCAACCGTTACGCGGTTCAACCGATGGAGGGCTGGGACGGGACCCCGACCGGCGGCATCACTCCCGAAGTCCTGCGCCGCTGGCAGCGCTTCGGCTTGAGCGGGGCAAAACTCATCTTCGGCGGCGAAGCCATGGCCGTGCGGCCGGATGGACGCGCCAACCCCAATCAGCTTGTCATCAACGAACAGAACAAAGCCGGCCTCGCCCGCCTTCGCGACACCCTCGTCCAGGCCCACCGCGAGCGGTTCGGTTCCGCCGACGACCTGGTCATCGGCTTCCAACTGACTCACTCGGGCCGATTCTGCAAGCCCGTGGACAAATTCCGCATGGAACCCCGTGTCGCTTTCCGTCACCCCCTCCTCGACCACAAGTTCCAAGTGTCAAGCGATGAACAAGTCTTCCGCGACGACGAAATCGAGCGGCTGATCGAAGGTTACGTCCGTGCCGCGCGCATCGCCTGGGACGTCGGGGCGGACTTTGTGGACATCAAGCATTGCCACGGCTACCTGCTCCACGAGTTTCTCGGGGCGCACACCCGACCCGGAAAATACGGCGGTTCGTTTGAAAATCGAACCCGCATCCTGCGGGAAATGGTCGAGGCCATCCGTGCCAGCGGCAACCGCATCGAAATCGGCGTCCGGCTCAGCGCTTTCGACACCGTGCCGTTTCGGCCCGACCCGGCTTCGTCGCGGCCGGGCAAGCCCGGCGTGGGGGTGCCCGAACCCTTCGAACATTGCCTCCCCTATCGCTACGCGTTTGGCCTCAATCCGCATAACCCGCTGGAATGGGACTTGACCGAACCGCTCGAGTTCCTGCGGCTTTGCGCCCGCCTGGGCATCAAAATTGTCAATCTCACCGCCGGCTCGCCCTACTACAATCCTCATATCCAGCGTCCAGCCGCTTATCCGCCCTCAGATGGCTACCAGCCGCCGGAAGACCCCCTCGTGGGGGTCGCCCGGCAAATCCAGGCCGTGCGCCAGCTCCGCGCCCAAGCCCCCGCCGAACTGCGGCTCGTGGGCACCGCCTACAGTTATTTGCAGGAATACCTTCCGCTGGTCGCGCAATACGTCCTGCGTCACGGCTGGGCCGATTTCGTTGGCATCGGACGCGCCGTGCTCTCCTACCCCGAAATGCTGGCGGACGCCCTGGAAAAAGGCGTTCTCAACAGCAAGGTAATCTGCCGCACGTTCAGCGACTGCACGACGGCCCCGCGCAAGGGCCTCATCAGCGGTTGCTATCCGCTGGACCGGTATTATTCGCTCCGGCCGGAGGCGGCACAGCTTAAACAACTCAAGAAAGAGTAAGGGCCGGCGGGGGCCGGGCTGAACGCCTGGGATAAGGCGAAATCCCGGGGTTAGCTGTAGCGGGTGACGCCCGGCATCGCCATGGGCGCAATGTCGAGCTTCATGTTCCAATCCAGCTTCTCGGGAACCAGCCGCTCGTCGGCGTTGAGCGCCTGCTCCCAGGTAATCTCCTGTCCGCTGTAAGCGGCCATCCGGCCCATGATGCCCATTAACGTGCTGTGGGTCATCCAGAGGCCGTCGTTGATGGGCTTGCCGCTGCGGATGCTCGCAAACAGCTCATTATGCTCCTGCTGGTACATGTCCGTTTTCGGACCCCGATAGCGCCAGTTTTCCTTGCCCCGGATGAACGGCGCCTGCCAGCCCGCGATCTTGCCAAAACCCTCCGACCCCATGAGGTAGTCCGAGTTGTCCGTGTAGGTGTTGCCGATCTGGCGCTGGCCCACAAAAGCCCGCACGTCGTCGGGATATTCATAAACGACGAACATGTGGTCGAAGATATTCCCCTGGTTGTTCGGCGTCTGGCGTCCCCCCACCGCGACGGCTTTGAGCGGCGGCTGGTCCTTCATCGCCCAGGCGACTTTATCCACGCTGTGGCACGCTTGCTCCACGTACCCATCGCCGGACAACCACACAAAGTTGTACCAGTGCCGAAGCTGCCATTCCAGGTCGGTCATGCCGGCCGTCCGCTGGCTGGCAGGGGGCATGGGTTTGACCGGCCCGGCATAGTAGGTGGCATAAATCGCCCGAATGGCGCCAATCGCGCCTTCATGAATGCGCTGGTAAAATTCACGACGCGCCCCTTCGTAACGCCAGCAAAAGCCCGCCACCAAAGCCAGGTTCTTCTCCCGCGCCGCCTTCACGGTCTCGAGCACCGACCGAATGCCGGCCGCGTCCGTCGCAACCGGTTTTTCGCAGAAAACATGCTTGCCGGCCGCAACGGCCGCCTTGAGATGCTCCGGCCGGAATCCCGGCGGCGTCGCCAACAAAACCACGTCCACGCCGCTGTTAATCACCTTCTGGTAAGCGTCCAGCCCCACGAAGCATTTGTCCGGCGTCACTTTCACCTTGTCCGGCAGCTCGCGCTGGAGGCTTTGCAGGCTTTTCTGCACCTGTTCCTCGAACACATCTCCCAACGCGGTGAGCACCACGTTCGGGTCCGCCCGCAGCGCCTGGTTGGCTGCGCCGGTCCCGCGGCCTCCGCAGCCGATCAAGCCCACCCGCAACGTGCCGGGGGACTCCGCGCCCAACAACGGTTGCGGCAAAATGCCGGGAGCGGCCAGCGCCCCGCCGATCAGGGCGGAGGTCTTCAGGAAATCGCGACGCGAAGGGAGGGAGGTATTCGAATTATTCATATTTCGTTGTTGGGAGTGATAGCCGAATGCCCCAACTGCAGTCAAGGCATCCCGCGACCAGCTTCGGGAACGCAGCAGGCGCCCCATCCAATCATTCCTCCTCCTTCCGCTCGGTGGGCTGCACGGGTACGATGCCCCTCCCGCCAACACGGGCAGGATACCAATCCCAACCAACTCGGGCAGCATCCGTCTCCCACGGTCAGAACGAGGATTGCCGCCACAATCTCCCGCCCGGCGCTTCCGAGGCATTCCCGAGTGATTCGATGGGGTCTGTTCAAAACCACGCCAATGGCCTAGTGTTATTACCGGCATGGACGCCGATGTTGAATCCCGTTTGCTTGCCCGCTGTGTCCAGGGCGACCCGCCGGCGTGGGATGAGCTGTTTAGTCAGCACTACGATGCGACTTGCCGCTTCATCTGGCAACTGTCCAACGACTTCAGCCGGGAGGATGCCCAGGAAATCTGCCAGGAAACCTTCCTCTCGGTCATCCGCAATCTCAAGTCCTTCAATCGCCAAAGCCGATTTCAGACCTGGCTGTTTCGAATCGCAGCCAACAAGGCCCGCGATTACCGGGAAAAACTGCACGCGGCCAAACGCGGCGGCGGCCAGCAACCAATCTCCCTCCAGCACGAGGACCCTGACACCGGCCTGACCTTGGACCCGCCCGCCGCCACGCCCGGCCCCGATTCGGCTCTTTTAGCCTCCGAGCGGGCCGAGCTGGTTTACCAGGGACTTGAGCAACTCGGCGAACCCTGCCGGCAAGTGATTGACCTGCGCTACTTTGGCAATTTGAGCTATGAAGAAATCAGCCGCTCGCTCGGCCTGAACGTCAAAACCGTCAGTTCGAGGCTCAGCAAATGCCTGGACCGCCTCGAGGAAATCCTCCGCCGAATGGTTGCCGGGGAGCAATCCCCTGTTTTTCCGTCTAATCTTCAGTAGCGTAAGATGGAACCGGAACGGCCAATCGAACAGTTGCTGCGTCAGACAGCGCACCGCCGCCAAGCCCAGGCCGGCGAACGTTTTGAACTGCACCCGGCCGACCGCCGCGCGCTGCAGGACGAGGTGGCCCGCCAATACGCCGCACCGCCAGCCAGAACCGCCGGCTGGCCAGCCTGGCTTCCCCTCTGGCCGAGGCTCGTTTGGGCTGTGGGGCTCCTGGCGGTGCTTGGAATCATCGTTTGGGTTATTTTGCCGAATCGCTCTCCTCAAGAGGCAGACCTAACTCTGGCGCAGGCCCCGTTGCGCGAACCGGAAGGACTCGCCCCTCCCCCCACCGTTCCACCGCCCTCATCTGTCGGCTCCGGCCCACCGGCCGCCATGCTGGCCAAATCCCGGGAGACCCCTGAACGCGCGGCGGCAAAGCCATCTCAGGCCGATGAGCCTCACCCGCCGCTCGCAGCCCCCGAGGTGAGGTCTGAATCGCCGGAGTCAGCGGCGCCTGCCGAGGTGTATTTTGCCCGCAGAGAAGGCGAAGCGTTGGTGGCGGCGCCGCCTCCAACCCCGCTCCCCAGCCGCAGTTCTTATGCTGACGCATTGGCGACGGATGCGCGCAGCATGGGAAAAGCTGCCGCTCTGCCGCCCCCCTCCCCTCCCCCGGCGGCTTCAGTCCGGGAGAAGGCCGTTGCCCCTTCACTCGGCGCCACGCTCAAACCCCAGACCCAACCCGCAAAAACCATCTGGGTTCGCCCCAAGGCGGAAGCAGACCGCAAGGCCGCTGGCCGGACCGCCGCCGACTCCCTCGCAATATTGTCCTCATTCTCTGTGGAACAATCGGGGAATGAAATCCGGGTCGTGGATCACGACGGCTCGGTTTACGTGGGGTCGCTCAGCGAGCCCCTGACCGGCCCCGTGTTGGCTGATGCGATCACGCGGGATAAACGGTTGGGCGCGGCAGAAGCCTCGCCGGCTCCCGGCGCCCGGCGCGGCTCCACGGGCTATGCACCCGGCCAAACTCCCGATTCGGTCTGGCATTTCCGGGTGGCCGGCACCAACCTGACGCTGAAGCAATCCGTCGTGTTCTCCTGGAATTTTGTCACCAATGCGATTCCGACACTCCGCGCCACCCGGGCGCCGGCGACTCCGGCAGCCGAGGTCCAACGCCAACCGGAAGGCGGCAGTCCCGGGGCGCCTCTGCGAATCTCCGGCCTCGTGATTCTCGAGAACGGCAAAGTGATCCCCATCAACGCCGCGCCCGGCGGAACCCAGTGAGCCAGGCCTCAGCCCTGCCAGCGTTCCTGATGCACGTAACGGGCGTCAAACCGCGTGCGCGGGTCCAACTCTTCGCCCGGGTGGCCGAGGCTGATGGCCGCAACCGGCACGATTCGCGGCGGCAACCCCAGCAGCTCCCGCACCCCTCCAATGGACTTCTCGCTGGGGTGTATCCCCACCCAGCATGCGCCCAACCCTAACGCGTGCGCCGCCAGGAGCAGATTCTCAATCGCCGCCGAACAGTCCTGCAACAGGTAGCTGAGCTGACATTCGAAGGCGGCATCCAAGTCACCACACACCACAATCGCCGCCGCCGCCGCTGGCAGCATGCCTCCCCCCGGCAGAATCGCCGGCAGGCGCCCCAGCGTCTGCCGGTCGCGCACCACGACAAAACGCCAGGGGTCCTTGGTCATCGCGGACGGCGCCGCCATCGCGGCCTCAAGCAGCACCTGGATTTGCTCGGGGGTAACCTCACCCGGAGCATAAACTCGCACGCTGCGACGGCCAAAAATCAGGTTCAGTGGTTCTTTGCCAATGGTATTCAGGTTCGCCATGGGCAGAAAGAATAAAGCGATTGCCTCCGATTGCAAACTTCCACGCGCCCGGTCCTCCTATCCGCCATCCCATGCGCGACGGAGGCCGGCCGGACTGTGGCCCGCCGCGCGGAGGGCCCGGAGACTGAGCGCGTCGTGGCGCTTGGCCAGACGAACCCCGGCCTCGTCTGTCATCAGCGGGCAGTGGTAAAAACGGGGCGGCGGCCATCCCAGCGCCCGATACAACAACAACTGCCGGGCGGTTGATTTCAGCAGGTCCTCACCTCTCACCACCTCCGTCACCCCCATTGCCGCATCATCCACCACCACGGCCAACTGATAGGCCGGAACCCCGTCATGCCGCCACACCACAAAATCCCCAAAGTCCTTGCCAGCCACGAACCGCTGCGGCCCCCGGTTCTGGTCCACAAAAGCAATGACCTCGCCGTCGGGCACGCGAAATCGCCAGTTGCATCGCCGGGTCGGTCCCTGGGTCTCCACCGCCGCCGGCGGCGGGTGTCCGCCGGCTCGGGCGCGGCAGGTCCCGGGGTAAATGGGTTCGTCCTCGCCGGCATGCGGCGCCTGCAGCGCGCGCAGGACGTCCTGCCGCGAGCACGCGCACGGATAAATGAACCCGCCCTCGTGCAGCCGGGTTAACGCCGCCCGGTAAAGGCCCATTCGCTGACTTTGACAATACGGCCCCGCCGGGCCGCCGCAGTCCGGCCCTTCCTGCCATCTGAACCCAAACCAACGCAAAGCCTCAATCAGCCCCGCCGCGTACGCCGGCTTGCAGCGATCCCGATCCAGGTCTTCCACCCGCAAGATCAGAATGCCCCCCTGCTCCCGCGCGCGTTGCTGGGCAATCCAAAAGGTTCGCGCATGTCCAAGGTGAAGCCAGCCGGTGGGAGAAGGCGCCAACCGTCCGCGATACCCGCTGGGAGGCCGGGTCTGAAATTCCATAGGCTAACGGCATCCGCCACCCGGGGGGCGCAACCAGTCGCTGATCCGCGGCAGCGCAAACGAAAGCAACTGCTGGGCCTTGCCGCAGTTCAACGACGTGTCCGGCGAGCGCGGCGCCCCCTCATAGTCCGCCAACGACGCGGGCTCGAACCGCGCCTCGGCCTCCGGATGACAGGCCGCCACCAGGCGGCCCAATTCCCAACGCGACACCCGCTCCGCCCCGGCAACGTGATACAAGCCGGCCGCCGAATGGCGCGCCAGTTCCCACGTCGCGCGCGCGGTGACACTCGCGAAAATCGGGCAGCGAAACTCGTCGGTGAAGAGACGCAGCGTTTGGCCGGCCTGCCAGGCACGCAGCATCTGCTCATCAAACCCCCGGTCCCCCGTGGGCGAACAGCCCCCGTTGAGCGACGTGCGGATGACCGTGTGACGCGGGTTGGACAGCACGAACGCCTCCGCCTCAACCTTCGTCTCGGCATACACGGTGAGGGGATTGACCGCCGCCGATTCATCATAATTGCCGGTCCGCCCGTCAAATACCAGGTCCGACGAGAAAAAGAAAAACGGCCGGTCCGCCGCCAGCTCCGCCAGCAGCACGGTCGCGCCCACGTTGATCGCCCGGGCCCGCCCCGGGTTCTGCTGGCATTCCGGACTGCGGCTCAGGGCCGCGCAATGAATCACCATGGCGGGTGATTCCCGCCGGAAACGGTCCCGCACCTCGCGAAAGTCCGTGAGATCCAACTCCTCCCGCGTGAGCGGCACGACCGCCGCGCCAGGCATAAACTCGGGTGCCGTTTGCACCAGCCAGTGCCCGATCAGCCCCCCTGCTCCGGTGATCCAGATCGTGTTCAATCCAGCAGGCGCCGGGTGATGTCCCCGTACGCGTCAATGCGGCGGTCGCGCAGGAACGGCCAATGCGTGCGCGTCTCCTCCACCCGCCGCAAATCCACGGTCGTCATCAGAATCTCTTCCCGGTCGGCGCTGGCCTTGGCCAGAATCTGCCCCGAGGGGCCCGCCACAAAACTCTGGCCCCAGAATTCGATGCCCTCTCCCGCCAGCTTCTCGTGTCCAATCCGGTTCACCGCCGCAACATAACAGCCGTTGGCAATTGCATGCCCCCGTTGGATGGTTTCCCACGCGGAATGCTGCGCCACGCCGTGTTCCGCTTTCTCCGCCGGATGCCACCCGATGGCGGTGGGATAAAACAGGATTTCGGCCCCTTGCAGCGCGGTCAGCCGCGCCGCTTCCGGATACCATTGATCCCAGCAGACCAGCACGCCAATCCGTCCATAACGCGTGGTCCAGGCTTTGAAGCCCAAGTCCCCAGGCGTGAAATAGAATTTCTCATAAAACAACGGGTCATCGGGAATGTGCATCTTGCGGTAGCGGCCCAGCAACGTTCCATCCGCATCAATCACCACCGCCGTGTTGTGATAGACTCCCGGCGCCCGGCGCTCGAAAAGCGACACAATCAAAACCACCTCCCGTTCCCGGGCCAGCGCTTGAAAGACCGCCGTCGTCGGCCCCGGAATGGGCTCGGCCAGCGCAAAATATTGATGATCTTCCGACTGGCAAAAATACTGCGAGCGAAACAACTCCTGCGTGCAGACGATCTGCGCGCCCTCGCGCGCCGCGCGGTCCGCCAGCGACCGCGTCCTTTCAACGTTTTCCGCCGGATGCGCCGAGCACGAGGTTTGAATCAGGCCGACCGTAACCGGGTCGCGAGTGGGGGACGTCATTTCGTTTTCTTGGAAGCGTAAATGTTGGCGGGTTCGAGCAGTTCCGTGGTGCCGCGGGTGCGCTGCGCGGGAGCGGCCGGCACCTGCTGGTCGAACAGCTCGCGCATAAACCGCCCCATGGTCTCGTTGGTCGGACCATAGCCCGAGTGGTAAATATAGTGCTCGAGATCGTAAAGCATTTCGTCGGCGTTCGGATACCGTTGATCCAGGTTGCGCGCCAGCGCCCGGTGCAGTATTTCGTTCAACCGATCGTCCACCCGCGGGTCCAGCGCCCGAAAATCGGGAATCGGCATTTCAATCATCCGCTTGCGCGATTCCTCCGCCGTCGCCCCCTTGAACAGGTTGCGCCCCAGCAGCAGGTGCGCCAGCACCACCCCGGCCGAAAACAGGTCCGACCGCTTGTCCGTAATCTTGAAATTCGCCTGCTCGGGACTCATGTAATCCGCCTTCCCCGCCACCACCTCCCCTTCATTGTCCACCAGAAAGCCACGGGCCTTGGCGATCCCGAAATCCGTCAGTTTGACGTCCCCCTCGAAGGCAATCATGATGTTCTTGAAGCTCACATCCCGGTGCACAATCCCCAGGGGACGGCCCTGGCTGTCGGTTTTGGCATGCGCGTACGCCAGGCCCCGCGCCACCCGGCTGACAATGAACACGGCCAGTTCGACCGGAAGAAGGGTCCGCTTCGCGGCCAGTTGCTGGGAAAACTGCTCGAGATTCACCCCCCGAATCAGTTCCATCGCAATGAAATAAACATTCTGGGTCTGGCCCAGGTGGTAGGTCTGAACAATGTTGGTGTGGATCAGGTCCGCCACCAGCTTGGCCTCGCCGATGAAATTCTCGATGAACTGCTTTTGATCCGCGTAATTCTGGCGGATGACCTTGATGGCCACTCGCTTGATGAAACCGCGGGCCCCATGCTGCTCCGCCTCGTACACGATCCCCATCCCGCCCTCGTAAAGCTTGCGGACGATGTCGTAGTGGAACTCGCTCTGAATTGTAAACAGGCCCACAAACTGATGTTGCGGCATCCCGCCACCAAGTCAAGCTCACTGCCTTTGGCTGTCGCTGCCTTTGGGGGGTCGGACCTTTG
>FWPV01006765.1_pt1 | contig 21501 bp, 21 predicted proteins | sample 2228371 | NCBI WGS metagenome assembly FWPV01 (sample SAMEA103939776, study PRJEB20133) | metagenome | reverse complement strand
AGACAATAATGAAATTTTTCCATTTTGTCAAGGGAAATTGCGGGGAAAATAAAATGCGGGCAGAATGAAAATTCAGCCTCTACAGTTACATAAAATTTGTAGGGGTCGTGGTTTCCACGACCCGTAAATTAATTTAAAGGCTGAATTCAAATTAAAATCACGCATGCTAAAGGCCTGCGGCTACATCATTTATTTCAAATAATTCACAGGCTAAAAACTTCTGCTCTGCTGCTCTTCTGCTCTAAATTCACCCTACTGGCATTTTTACTGCTATAAAAAATTTAATTTGCTAAGCAATTTTATAGATGTTAAAATTTTTTTGTGGAAATAGAATATCTTGAAACCCAAAAGGAGAACTTTAAAGGACTTTGCTCCTTATTTGAGATTTGCTTTGGAAAAAAAATCCAAGAAAATTATTGGGAGTGGAAATATAAAAAGGGTTACTCAGTTTTGGCAAAAAAAGAGGGAAAAGTTGTGGGACATTATGGGGGAATTTTTTTTGATTTTAAATTTAAGAATAAAATATTTAAAATTGTGCAAGCAACGGATTTAATGACTTCGCCAGAAGTAAGACATCTTGTAAAAGAAAGAAGTGTTTTATTAAATTTAGCAAAAATGTTTTTTAAATATTGTTATGAAAATAATATTGCCTTTGCTTATGGTTTTCCTGGTGAAAAAAGTAGGTTGTTTGGAGAAAAATTTTTAAATTATAAACCCCTTTGGAAAGTTTTTTACTACAATTATGAAATTAAAAAAGGAAATAAATTATATCCCTTGGAACCCTTTTATTTTTTAAACTATGAAATTAAAGAAATTATTAAATCTAAGAAAGATATGGGCTTTATTAAAGATTTGGAATATTTTAAATGGAGGTATATTGAAAATCCCCTATTTAATTATTATATTGCTCAAAATGAAGGTTCTTTTTTTATCTTTAAAATAAATGAAGATGGTGCAATTTTAATGGATTGGGCTTACAAAAATAAAGAAGAAGCAAAGGATGTCTTAAAAAATTTAAATATTGCAAAATTTAAGACCTATCCATTCGAATTTGAAGGAGAAGAAAATCTTTTAAAAATAGAAGAAAATTATTACTTAGAATATAAACCATTAAATTTAGATCCCAAAGATTTTTTGAATGAAAGTTATTTTAAGCCCTCAGATTATGATGTTTTGTAAATTTTATTTTTTTTGCAAAATTTCAAGTAAAAAGGAGGGAATTTGCCAAGAGGGCAAAACCTTTCCCACAGCCTGCAAGCGAATTGCTTCTTGGGGCATACCAAAAATTATTGCCGTATCTTGGGATTCAGCAATAGTAAAGCCACCTGTTTCCTTTATTTTTAGCATACCTTCTGCTCCATCATCCCCCATACCTGTCAATAAAATGCCTAAAAGCTTTTCTTTAAATATATTTGCAGCACTTTCAAATAAAATATTTACAGAGGGGCAATAGAGTTCATCTTCCTTTTTTTCTATAAGTTTTATATATATCTTTCCACCCATTTCTTCTAAGGCAGTATGCTTACCACCAGGGGCAATGTAAACTTTTCCAGGCTTTATCTCCTCCTTTTGTTCTGCTTCTTTAAATTCCATTGGTGCAATTTTGCACAACCTTTCTGCAAAGAGTGCTGTAAAAATAGGAGGCATATGTTGTGCAACAATTACAGGAATTGGCAGTTTTGGAAGGGAAGAAAAAATTTTTTGAATAGCTGGAGGGCCTCCAGTGGATGCACCAATTACAATTGCTTCATAGTTTTTCTTCAATGCTTGCTCAACTATTATTGGTTTTTTTTCTTCTGGCTCTTCCTTCTTTAAAATATTTGCCTTTGATGCATTTATAACTTTTAATATTAACTCACCTTCCATTTGTTGTAATAGGGGAGATGCCTTTCCAGTGGGCTTTGCAACAAAATCAATGGCTCCCATTTCAAGGGCTTTAAAGATATTTTTATCAGAACTCTTTGATGAAACAATTACCACTGGGGTTGGAAAATTTAAGTTTATCCATCTTAAAACAGCAAAACCATCCATTGGTTCCATCTCTAAATCCAATGTTACTACATCGGGCTTCAACTTTACAACTTTATGTATAGCATCTTCTCCTGTTGAGGCAGTATCTATAACCCTAATTTCTGGATGGCTTTCCAACATCTTTGTAATGCTCACTCTATTATAAGCAGAATCATCTACTACAAGAACCCTTATCATTTTTGATACACCATATCATTTTTTAAATGTCTTAATTTAAACTTAGTTGTTATTGTAATTAGGGATTCCGAATGCCCTAAAAGTAAAAATCCCTTTGGATATAGACGATCAAAAAACATATCTATCACCTTCTTTTTTGCTTTATCATCAAAATAAATTATAACATTTCTACAAAAAATTATATCCAAATAACCCAAAAGATAGGTTCTGTTTATGTCTAAAAGGTTTAATTTTCCAAAGGAAACTTTTTGCTTTATTTCATCTTTTAATTTAAGTGTTGCAGGGGCAATCTCTTCAAAATATTTCTTTTTAAAATGCTCTGGACAAGTCCTAAAGCTATTTTCTCTATAAATACCTTTCCTTGCTTTTACTATTGCTTCTTGACTTAAATCAGAAGCAAAAATATCAATGGATGCCTTTTGAAAATAGTTGTATTCATTTAAAAGAATTGCAATTGTGTAGGGTTCTTCTCCTGTAGAACACCCCGCAGACCATATTCTTAATTTTTCCTTTGTGGAAAGGATTTCTGGAACAATTTCTTCAATAAATGCCTTTAATTGTTTTTGCTCCCTAAAAAAATATGTCTCATTTGTTGTAATTACATCATATAAAAAATCAATCTCTTGAGATGCCCTTGGATCATAAGTTAAATAATAATAATATTGTTCATAGGACTGAAATTGTAATGCCTTTATTCTTTGCATAATCCTTCTTTCAAGCAAAAATTTGTTTGTTTCTTTAAAATATATTCCACATTGGTTTAGGATGTAATCCCTAAACAATCTAAAGAGTTCTTCTGACATTAAGTAATTATTACTTGCTTCCTGCATCTTCTTTCATTTCTTCTAATATGATAGCTAAAATTTCTTCTTTCTTTTTTTCAGAGGTCTGCCATTCCTTTTCAACTAAACTTTGGAAAATTTCCTTCTTAGATATAAAAACCTTTGCCACATTGTCAATTAAATCAGGATTTTCCAATGCCTTTATTAAATAATTAAAAGATGATACATCTGCCAGTTCTTCCAAACCACTTAAAGCAGCTGTTTTTACAAAGGGGTCTGGATCTTTTTCAATTGTCTCGTGAATTATAGGTAAAGCCCTTTTGTTTTTGGATATTACTAAAGCATTTATTGCAGATGCCCTCAGGCGCCAGTCGGGATTTTGAGTATAATTTATTAATATATCGTATGCTTTTGCTTCTTTAATATACCCAAGGGCTTGCAAGGCAGCTTTTTTAACTTCAATGTCGGGATATTTTAGTTGTTCTAAGATTACTTCTAAACTCTTGGGATCTTGCAACTTTCCTAAGGATTCTAAACAATTTATCTTTACAGGGGGAATATCTATATGAAGATGGTGAATTAATGCTTTTAATGTTTGGGGTTTAGGATACCCCCCTAAAACCTTAGCTGCATTTGCCCTAATCCAAAAATCGGGATCTTCAAGGGCAGATAGTAGGGGCTCATAAGCACCTTCTGGTTTTAATGTATCCAATGCCTTAATTGCTTGTTGTCTTACCTTAGGTTCCTCATCTGTTAAAGCATGGATTAAGGTAGGAGAAAACCTTTCATCTTTACACTCTCCCATAAGTTGGATTGCTTGCTGTCTTATGAGGGGGTTTGGATCCCCTGCTGCCTTTAGCAAAATCTCAAAATATCCACTTCCCTTTAAAGAAACAAAAATTTGTAAAGCATTTATCCTTAAAGAAGGATTTTCTCCTTGGCATAATTTTGAAACCTTTTTAAAGATAAAATCCTTAAGTACCTCTTCTTTTTCTCCCCAATTTTTTAAAATTTGAACTGCTAAACTTTGTATGGCTGGAGATGGATCTTCAAGTAAAGTTAAAACATAGACAACTAAATCTTTTTTTGGAAAAGCAGAAAGGGTTTCCAATGCCTGATACCTTAAAGAAAATTCTGGACTTTCTAAAAAGTTGATTATAAAGGGAATGGCTTCATCAACTTCCCAAATTTTTACTAATCTTAAAATTTGCACAAGAAAGTCCTCTTCTTCACCTTCCTTTAAGTATTCCTTTGCCACATTCCAAGCATCTTTTCCATATTTTGTAAGACACTCTAAAGCTAAATCTGAAAAGTCAGGATCCTTTAATGCTTCAATTAAAAAAGATAATGCCCTTTCTTCCTTTGTCCAAGCAAAAATACATAAAATATCCCTTTTAACTTCTTGTTTTGGAGTTGATATAAAAATTGAAAAGAGTTGAGGAATCTTTTCCCGAGGAAACTCTTCCCTTAATTTATTTACAACTATGTTTTGATACCTCTTTTTTAAAATGGAAGGCAGTTTTGCATTGTATAAATTAACTATAGCATGGATTGCTGATAAATTTATTTTTTCTTCTGTTTTTATAACATCTAAAAGAAAAGTAATTGTAGAAATATGGTTTATTTGAGAGATGCTATCAAGTACTGATTTTTGAAGCCCTGGCTTTTTATACAAAGGAATTATGTAAGGCAAAACCTCTGGTTCTTTCAAATTTCCCAATGCCTCAATACAATGAAATTGTATCCAAGGATTTTCATGGTTTAAGAGGTGAATAAGGGAAGGAATTGTCTCTTTTTTTCTGTAATGGGAAAGAGAAGAAATTGTGCTGGATAATAAATTAATATCCCTTTCCCTTTGTAAAAAATTTAATAAAAGATTAAAGGCATCATCACTTCTCATATCTCCTAATAAACTAATTAAAGCCAATTTTACATCATAATTTGTGGTCTTCTTTAATTCTTCTAATACAAAGGGAAGAATTTTATTTCCAATTTTGTGAAGGGTCTCCATTGCTGTATTTCTTTTTCCAGCATTTTCTTCATCATATAAGGCATTTATTAGTGCCTTTATTACCTCTTTTGTGGATTTTTCAATTAAAACTTCTGATACTGCCTTTCTTACCCTCCAATCTTCATCTCCTAAGAGTACCATAAAGGGCTGTAATGCCTTTTCCAAGGGATAGGTCTTTAATTCCCATACTGCCATTTGCCTTGTATCTGGATCTTCTGATTTTAAAAACTCTTCCCATCTATCCATTTTTTCTTTCCTCAATTTTTTTCTTAATATATTGAATTAAAAAGGACTTCATTAAATCTTCTGATAAGGTTGGGTCTTCTTCCTTTAATTTTATAGATGCCTTCATAAAAAATTCCTTTAAGGAGTCCTTATTTCCTCCATTTAAATATTTATCTACCAAATCCTTGTATTCATCTATAACATAAGAAACAAAAATTCTCATTTTCCTTAACATATTTTCTTCTTCAGGGGTTCTGCAAAAACCTTTATCAAAGGGAAGTCCTACTAACCTCTTTATAATGGATTTAAAAACGGGTTTTGAAATTCCTTCTTCAATATATTCATCAGCACCATACAAAAACTTTGGCTTTCTATGGTACCTTTCAACTTTGTGTATAGCCCCAATTAAAATAATGGGCAAAAATCTTGTCTTTTCATTTGATTTTAAATTTTCACAAATTTCAACCCCTAAAACCTTTGGAAGAAATACATTTAATATAAGTAAATTTGGCAATTTATTTTCAATAGATTTTTTTAAATATAACCCATCTTCATATATCTCCACATTAAATTCCAACTCCTTTAAACAATCAACTAAAAATTTCCTAAACCCACTGGGAGAATCAGCTATCCAACATAATAAATCCCTTTTTTCCTTCTTTTTTATGCTCCAACTGGATTTACAGGAAGGACAAGTAAGGAGCATCTCTTTTTCTTCACTTAAGTTTTCAAAATGGTGACCACAACGAGGACAAGTTAAAATCATATCTGTTCTGCTTTAAGTAAAATTAGCAACCTTTTTTTGTAGGGATATACACCCATTATTAAACCCTTTTCATCTTTAACTGTTGCTGGGGGTGGCTCAATATTTTTTAAAGGAATTGAGAGGGTTTGAAGAACTCTATCCACCTTTACACAAACTACATCTTCCTGAGTCCTTAATACAATTAATCTTGTATCTTCAGTTTCTTCCTTTAAATTTTGTCCTAAAAAAATTCCAATATTTAAAACAGGAAAGACAATGCCCCTTAATGAAATTATACCCAAACATTCTGGTGGGGCATTTGGTACTAATGTTATGGGGTATAGGGGAATTATTTCTTGAACATAATCAATTGGAAGACCATAGATTTCCTTTCCAATACTGAAAATTAAAAATAAATCCTTTTCACCCTCCTCAATCTTTATTTCTTTTTTAATCAATAAATCCTTTTCTTCCTTTAAAGGCAATTCTTTTTCTTTTATTTCAGGAGAGGGGCTTTCCATTCTTTGGACTTCTTTACTTTTTTCTATTTCAACAAAATCCTTTGAAAGATCTTTTTTTATTTCTTCTTCCTTCTTTTTTTTCTTTTTTCTAAGTTCTGCAATGTTAACCATAAACTAAAACTCTCCTTTTAACTCCATTTCACTATATGCCTTAATTACCATCTCAGGTAAAACCTTTTTTTGCTCCCTTTGCATTGCTTCTAAGAGAGAAAAGGAGCATAATGTATTTATAAGACGAGGTATTCCTTGGGTAAATCTAAAAATTAAGGGAATACAATCTAAAGAAAAGAGGTCTGGATCTCCTCCAGCTACAGTTAAACGATGTTTAACATATGGAAAAATTTCCTCTTCACTTAAACCCTTTAAATAATACTTTAAAGAAATTCTTTGAACTAAAGGTTCATACACCTTATTTTTCAATCTCCTTGAAAGTTCTGGCTGTCCCATTAATATAAAACTTAAAAGATTTTCCGTGTCCAATTGAAAATTTGTAAGTAATCTTATTTCATCAAAGGTTCCCTTTTTTGGAATTAATTGGGCTTCATCCATAATTATTACAGGAGTTATGAATTTATCATTAAATTCTATTAGTTTTGTTTCTATTTGCTCTAATAAATCATTTTTAAAATATTTTGGTTCTCCTTCAAAGAGTTTTACAAGAGTTTTTAAAAATTGGGCAGGGGATAGACGAGAGTTTATGATTACATAAAATTTATAGTTTTCATTAAAAGAATCCATAAGTGCCCTACTTAAAGTTGTCTTTCCCGAACCAATCTCACCTATCAAAAGTGCCAGTTCCTTTTCTTCTACAGCATATTGAAGGCGAGATAGGGCTTCTTGGTGGTTCTTAGAAAGATATAAAAAAGAGGGATCTGGGGTATTGGAAAAGGGTTTTTTTGAAAAACCAAAATAATCATTGTACATTTTTTGAAGCCCCTTTAAAAGAACCTAATTTCATTAATGCCATATCCATAATAGAAGGCAAATCCAAAACTAAAACAAGTTCCCCTGCTTTAAGTTCTGCTGCTCCAGCAATCCCCTTAATATTTTTTAACCTATCCCCCACTGATTTTATAATTATTTCTTGTTGTTTTAAAAGTTTATCCACAACAATTCCAAAACCCCTTTCCCCTATCATATTTACTACTACATAAATCCACTTTTCCGAATCCCTTTCATAGGGAATTTTAAATATATCTGATAATCTAATTATTGGTAAAGTAAAATCCCTTAAATAATAAACCTCCCTTCCCTCAATTGTTTGAATTTCCGATTCCTTTGTCCTAAAGGCCTCTGAGACAGAAGTTAAGGGAATTGCAAACTGCCAACTTCCAAAGGAAACAATTAATGCTTGAATTATTGCTAAGGTTATGGGTAAATTTATTTCAAAGGTTGTACCCACATTTTTCAAAGTTGTGACATATATTGTTCCATTTAAATTAGTTATATTTTGCTTTACCACATCTAAACCCACACCCCTTCCAGAGACCTGACTTACTTTTTCTGCTGTAGAAAAACCAGGAAGAAAGATTAAATTTAAAACAGTGTCATAGGGAGCATCTTCTGAAATTATTCCCTTTTGCATACCCTTTTTCCTTAATAATTCCACATCAATTCCCCTTCCATCATCTTTTACACAAATAGCAACAGCATTTCCCTTTTGAAAGGCCTCTAAGGTAATCTTCCCTTTTCTGGGTTTTCCCAATTTTTCCCTTTCCTCTGGCATTTCAATTCCATGGTCTACTGCATTTCTTATTATGTGAATTAATGGGTCTGTTATTTCTTCTACCATCATTTTATCCAATTCTGTATCTTCACCTTTAAATTCCAATTCTATTTCCTTTTTAAAGTCCTCAGCAAGTTGTCTTACAGCTCTTGTGAGTTTATTATAGATTTGACCAACAGGAACCATTCTTAAGTCAATTATCCCCTTTTGCAAATCATTTATTTTTCTATAAAAATTTCTTTCAATTTTTAGTATTTCTTGAAATCGGGAAGGTGAAATTGCTTCATCTCTTAAGACATCTAAAAAGTGTTCTAAATTTCCCCTTTCTAAAAACAAGTCCCCTACTATATTCATTACACCATCAAGTTTTGAAATATCAACCCTTACGGATTGGCTTATGGATTTTAAGGACTCCACCACCGATACCCTTTCTTCTTCTTTTTTCTCTTCTGGTTGTTTAATTCTCAAATCCTCTACTTTTGCTTCTTCCCCTGTTATATTTATTAAACTCTCATAGTCCTCCTTTGTTCCATATATAAGTTTAAAGGAAATCATATCTGGTTTATCGGAAACAGAGGGCAGAGTAGAAATAACTTCACCTGCTTCTGATAACTTTTCATTTAAAGATCTTAAAAGAGTATCAAAGGTTTCAAAGGGAAAGGAAACCTCAATGGAAAAAAGATTTCTATTTGAAATTAAATTTTCCTTTAATCTATGTTCCTCATATTCAGTTAAGGATTTTAATGTCTGAGGATCTAAGTTTAAAGTTGAAAAAATTGAAGGACCTTGAATCTTTTTTTCTTGAGTGGAAAACTCATGTATTTTTTCTAAGAGTTTTTGAATGGGAAAATTATCATGTCCTTCACTTTGCACTAAGTTTACCATCTGATGAAGTGCCCCAGTTCCATCATATAAAATATCTATAAGTTCTTTATTGCAAGGAACTTTTCCTAAGCGAAGTTTATCTAATAAATTTTCAAGGGTATGGGATAATTCAGAAATTTGTGTCAACTTTAACATCCCTGCAAGTCCCTTTAAACTATGCATCCCTCTAAATATTTTATTTATTAAATTTGGATGGGGATCACCCTTTGATTCCTCCAAGCTTTTAAGATCTAAAGTTAAGTTATCTAAGATTTCTTCTGCTTCTGAAATGAATTCCTTTTGTAGTTTATCTGTTTCTTTCATTGTTTTAAATATCCCATAACCTTTTCTTTAAATTTTTCCATATCAAAGGGTTTTACAAGATAATCATTGGCACCCAGTGCCTCTGCCCTTTTCCTATCTTCCTCTGATCTTTCAGTAGAAATTACAATTACAGGTGTATTGTTATATAGGGGATGTTTTTTCAAATATGTAATTAGTTCCAAACCATTTATGTCTGGCATATTAATATCTGTAACAATTAGGGAAAAATTGTAATGGGGTAAAAGTTTTAGGGCTTCAAAACCCGTTGATGCCTCCACTACTTCCAAGGGTAGCTCTTCTAAAGCAGCTACTAAAAATGCCCTCATTGCCTCTGAGTCCTCTACAATTAATACATATTTATTTTCCATAATATGCCTTATTTGTCTCTATGTATTGAGATAATGCTTGAGAAAGAGGAGGACCTAATTGGGCTAAAAATAGCTCAAGACCATCTGTATTTCCAATTGGCTTTTTAAACTCAGCATTATCTCCATATAAAATACATAAAACCTTTTTTTGAAATGTAACTGGTATAACAATTACTTCATTTGGAAAGACCTTTCCCAAGGAATTTATAAATTTTTCATTAAAAGAAGTCCTTTTTAGTTTACCCCTATGGACTTTCCTGTTTTGACTAACTTGAGCAAAAATTGTATCTGCTTCTTTTGGAATTACAATGGAACGAACTCTAATATTCATAGGAATTTCATCTCCCGTTAAACCAAAACCACCAATTCCTAAATATTCCTCTTCAGCACATAATAAAATAACTGCCCTTTCCAAATACTCTGCAGCAACCCTTAAAATCATTAAAAAGATTTGGCTTGGGTCTGTGGGTTCTGATAATTCTTCTATCAAATGTTTCAATAAGCTTAAAGACCTATTTAATTTTTCCTTTGTTGCTATATCATGAAAAGCAGCTTTTTCTTGAAATTCTGGTTTTGTCTTTAAATATTTTTGAACAATTATAAATAATTCTTCTGAAAATAGTTGGATTGATTTTTCTGCTTCTTGGGGTGAAATCTTTAAAAAATCGGGTTTTTGTAATACAAGATCAGCTCCAGTCCTCAAAACGCTGTGTTGTTTTTCAATATTATACTCTGGATGCAAAACAATAGCATAACATAAATTAGGATTTGTTCCCTTAATCCAACCAAGTATTTTTTCAACCATTTCATAACTTACATTTTGTGAAACGCCAATTACAATAATAAAAAAATCTTCCAAATCCTTTAACTCTTTTACCTTATTTTCAAATTGAAAAATACTATTATAATGATGAACTTTAAACCTTTCCTTTACAAAAATCCTCTTTGCTGCAACTCTTAAAAGGGGATCTTGTTCCAATATTACTAAATCAAGACCTCCAATTTTTTCTTCTTCTTCTTTACTTAAAATGGAAAACTTTCCCAAAACCCTTTCCATAGGAATGGAAGATACCATTGGTTTTATTTCCAAATCCTTTGGAATTAACTCTTGAATGGGAACCCTTTTTTCCTTTACCTCTGGCTCTGGCATAGGGGGTCTATATTCTCCCTTATATGCTTCCTTACCCCTCATTAAATTTTCTTGAACTTCTTTTAAAACAGAAATCTCTTCCCCCTTTTGTAAGAAACTTGAAGGAGGAAATCCACCCATTTTAAAAATATTTTGGGGGATATATCCCAATTCTTGTGGAGAAAATACATCTTTAATATAAAAAGAAAAAGTTCCTTCTTTATCTTGAAGTAATGGCTTTATTATTTCCACTATGGTTTGAAAAATTGTCTTTGCTAAATTTTCAAGGGAAATATATTGGAGTTCTAAGGCAAGCTTTCCTATGGGTTCTTCGGGCATTTTCTTTGAAATATTTAAAAGTTCATATACTTTTTCTTTATCCAAAAAAGGTGAAAACTCTAAGTATGCCTCTAAATTATTATACTTTGGAGAAGTGCATAAAACAATCATTCCCCTTTGAAAGTAAATTTGAAAGACTTCCCCATCCCTTTGGATTTCCAAAAGTCCCGTTCTCCTGGAAAGGTGAACAATTTGGATAATATCAGATAAAGGGAGATCCTCCAGACGCCCTATCAGTCCCATTTTTTTACCTCAATTTTAAGTTCTTTCAAAAAATCCAAACTTTCATAATCCTTTAAAGGCAAATGAAACCTCGTCACTCTTCCAGAACTTGATAAGGGATCAAAGGAAAGCCATCCAATTTCTGGCAGGAAAACCTGAATCCATCTATGGGGAGTTGCTTTTAAGTTATTTAAATAAAAGGGGCTATTTCTTTCTTTGGAAAGTAGCAAACCCTTTACTTTTTTTGTAAGAAAACCAAAATCCTTTAAATTTTTTTCCAAAAAAGCCACAAAGGATATGCAATTTCCTTTCCTAATTTTTAAAATTTGATTATAATCCTCTGACCAAATAAAAAAATTGTAACTTAAAAAATTTTTTACTTTTAATACTTCTTTTAATAAGTCCTCATAAATTTTTAATGGTGGAGAAAAATCTAAATCCTGCCAAATATCAATTTCCCATAAATCTTTTGAAATTTTATATCCCTTTACTTTATAATCAATTTCATCAACTAAAACAAAAGGAAAATTATTATCTTTAGAATAAACCTCTATTTGCAAAGAAAAAATTAAAGGAGAAAGAAATAATAAAATAAAAAATAATTTCATGTCTTTACAACTCTTCCCCTTAATTCCTTGTGTAAAATATTATCCAAGATACCATTAATAAATTTTGGTGCCTCTTCATCTCCATAAATTTTTGCTAATTCTACAGCATCATCTATTATGACTGCAGCTGGAGTTTCGGGATGAAATAGGAGTTCATAGGTTCCAATCCTCAATATATTTTTATCTAAGATTGCTAATCTTTCAACTTTCCAATTTAAAGTATGCTTTTGGATAAGCTCATCAATTTTTTCTATATTTTGAATAACTCCTAAGAATAATTCCTTTGAAAATTTTATTAAGTCCTCTTCTTTCAATTCAGAAAAATCCCTTCTTTTCAAAATTTTATCCATAGAGTTTTTTGAAATCTCATATTCATATAGAAGTTTTAAAGTTGCTTCCCTTGCTTTATGGTTTTTATGCATTTACTTCCTTCAAAAGATTTATAAGTTCAATAGCAGATAAAGCAGCATCCCAACCTTTATTTCCCAATTTAGCAGAAGACCTTTCCATTGCTTGTTCCATATTCTCACAAGTTAAAACTCCAAAAACAATGGGTATTTCTACCTCAAGGGCTATTTGTGCTATTCCCTTTGCAACTTCTGAAGCTAAAAAGTCAAAATGGGGTGTCTCCCCCCTTATAAGAACACCCAAGGGAATTATGGCATCATATTTTTTATTACTTCCTTTTTGTCCTTTTGCAAATTTTTTTACAATTTGAGGTATTTCAAAGGCACCAGGTACCCAAGCGGTATCTATGTCTTCTTTTTTTGCACCATGTCTTACAAGACAATCAATTGCCCCTTCCACAAGTTGTTCTGTAAAAACCCTATTAAAGCGAGAGGCAACCAAAAGAATTTTTGCACCTTTACATTCAAGTTTTCCTTCATAAATCATAGTACACCCCTTTCAAAATTTAATTATATCAAATTTTTAAAATATTTAAAAGCCAAAAATCATATCTCTTTTTCAATTTTAAAATTTATGCCCTTTGGGAAAATTGTTTTATTTAAATCAATGAAGATTAATTCTCCCTTTCCATTACCCACTGCTAAAATGTTTTTATCTTTCAAATAACTTAAAATTGCAGGAAAATTTAAATTTGTGTTTATTAAAGTTGAAATATTCCCAGACATACTTTGCCTATTAAAACTAATCAAATTTATATTATTTGAGCCACCTGCAAAGAGACTATTTTTTTCAAAGGGAATAGCCCATACAATTTCTTTTTCTTTAAAATCCAAATCAAAAAGTTTTTTATCTCTTATTGAAAATAAATACAAATTAAAAGGTTCTAAACCTGAAAGAAAAAGAAAATCCTCTGAAGGAATAAAAGAAATAGAATAAATTCCTAAGGAAGAAACCTTAAATTCCTTTAAAATTTTCCATTCCCTTCCATCCTTTTCAAAAAATAGGAAGGAATTGCTCCAAGTCCCCACTGCAAGGTACCTTTCATCTTCACTTATCCAAAGGGAAGCATTAGAATAATTTCCTGTCTTTAAGGAATCAATTATTTTCAACCCAGGGAAAGAAAAAACCTTTAAGTATCCATCTGAAGAAGAAGACCACAAATTTGAGGTCCTTTCAGAAAAACAAATATAATTTATCAAATAATTATGGGCTTCTGTTTTATAATTTATCTTCATTTCTGGAATTTCCCAAACAGTTATTGTTTTATCATCAGAAGCAGTAACTAAATTATTTCCTACGCAAAGCATAGAGGTTATACCTTGGGTATTAGTTTTAAAACTTCTTACTTTATGTTTTTTTATATCTATGGAATACAAATAACCATTGGAATCACCTAAAAACAATTTATTTAAATCTAAAGCATAATCCATAGACCAAATTTCCACTTTTGATAGAGCATATTTTTTTAAAAAATTAAATTCCCTATGGGAAATCAAATAAAATTTACTGTTCCTTTCTTCAAGGGCTATTATACCTTGAGAAATTAAATGAGAAAACTTAAATTCCTTTCCTTCTTCTTCAATTTTTTTTAAATCATCTTTTAAAAAATCCCATAGTATTATCTTTCCTCCCTTTGAAATTAAAAGATTGGGAAAACTTTCTATAAATTTGATATCCCTTGTCTTTCCACCAAAATTTAAGAAATACTTTTTTCCCTTTTCCTTTAAATCAAAAACATATACAAAATCAAACCAACCACCTATGGCAAAATATTTGGCTAAATCAAAAAATTCCATTATGTAATAACTACTTGAATCAATTTTTGTTTCTAAGATTACCCCTCCTTTTTTTATATCATAAATGAATAAATCATCATTTAAAATATATGCCATAAAATTATTTGATAGGTTATACCCCTTTAATTTCTTTTCTTTTAGGTTTACGGAAAAAATTTCCTTTAAATTCCCTTTTATTAATTCATATAAAACCAATTTATCCCCTAAGGGGAAAGTTATATAATTTAAATTTGGAGAAAATTTAAAAGCCAGTTTTTCATCAATTTTATTTAAAACTTGGTAATTTTCAACTTCCCTTTTGTTATAGGGTAAATAATCCCTTAAAATAACCTTTCCCCCCTTTAAAATTAATATTTTTCCCTCAGGCAGACCAGAAATTATCTTTTCATCTTCACTTAAATTAATTTTTACGGGGCTTTTTCTAAAATCTTCATAAAGATAAATTGAATTTATCCCTTTAAAAAAACATTTATTTTCTTTATATGTTAAAAAAGAATCTAAATCTTGTGGAGCATCTAAGATTTCAACAATTTCAAAGGGTTTTTCCCTTTTAAATTTAAGGTTTTTTAAGGAAAAAAACAAAAGAAATATTAGCAAAATAAGTAGAGGCAAATAATAAAAATATTTATAATTTTTCTTTTCTTCTCCTTTTAAACGCAAAACTGTTGTAGTTTTTTCACCTATATCTTCAACTTTTGGCACTAAATTTTTTTCAAATTCAGAGACACTTTCAAATCTCTTTTTTGGATCCCTATGAGTAGCCCTTTTTAATGCATCTGCTATATCTTTTTTTATATTTTCAAATTCAATTTTTGCAATTTCTGGCTTATTCAAAGATACTGTACTAATTATTTCTCCAAGGGTTTTTCCTTCTCTTAATGGTTTTCCTGTCAACATTTCATAGCAAATTAAAGCAAAAGTGTATTGGTCTGATAAGGGGGATACTTCTTTTCCTAATAGTTGTTCAGGAGAAAGATAGTAAGGAGTACCTATTATAGTGTCAGTGTTTGTTAAAGTCATAGATTTTTCAGATAAATTTATGGCTTTTGCAATACCAAAGTCCAAAATTTTTACAATTTCTTCATTTTCATAAAAACAAATAAAAATATTTTCTGGTTTTAAATCCCTATGGACAATCCCTTTTTTATGTGCATAATACAAACCAAAAGCAATTTGCTTTTTATAATTTATAAATTTATCTATGGGCAAGCCCCCTGCATATTTTGATATCTCTAATCTTAAAGAGTTTCCTTCTAAATATTCCATTACAATATAAGGGAAACCATATTCAGAAAGATCATAATCATAAATTTCTACAATATTTGGGTGCTTTAAAAGAGCCATAAATTCAGCTTCCTTTTTAAATCTCTTCAAAAAAGAAGGCTCTAATTTTGATGGGATAAGTATTTTAATTGCAACGGGTTTTTTTAATGTGGTATGAATTCCTTTAAAAACAGCCCCCATCCCCCCCTCCCCAATAAATTCTTCAATTTTGTATTTTCCAAACTCTTTTCCAATAAAGAAATTTTCATCTTTTAAAGTTAAACTTTCCTGACAAATTGAACATTTCTTTTCTTCTATATATATCTTTTCACAATTTAAACAAAACTTAATTTCCACAATCAAAATTATATCATTATTCTTGAATTAAATGAAAAATCTGATAAGATATTAAAATATTGCTTTATTAGGAGTACCTTTATGAAGAAATTTTTTGTTTTTTTATTTTTCTTAAACATTTATAATTTATTATTTGCTCAAAAACTTTCTTATGATTCCTTTGAAAGTCCAAAGGTATGCGCCACCTGCCATATTGACATTACAAGACAATGGGAACAAGCAATGATGTCTTTAAGCTATACACATCAATGGGATGAAGTGGAATATTTTGAATTAGCATTACCTCAAGCATTGAAAGATGAAAAGGTGGCAGAAGTAAAGGAAGGATGTAATGGTTGTCATACTCCAATGGCATACCTTGTGGGTGACATTCCTCCAAAAAAACCATCGGAAAATACAAGGGCAAATGAAGGTGTTTCTTGTGAAGTTTGCCATAGTATAAAAGGTTTTAAAGGAGATCTGCCTTTCAATTTCAACTTTGATATTTCTCCAGGAAAAATTAAATATGGTGGAAGAAAGGGAATGGTTTCCCCTCATCATGAGACAAGGGAAAATCCTCTTTTTAAGGAAGCAGAATTTTGTGGAATCTGTCATAATGAAAAAAGCCCCTTTGGGGTTTGGGTAAAATCTACACATTTGGAATGGCTTGAGTCACCTCAAAGGAAAGGTGGAATAAAATGTCAGGACTGCCATATGCCTCCAGCAGAAGGAAAAGTGGCTTCTATGGGAGAAAATTTACCAGATGTAAGACAACACCTATTCCATGGTGCCCATGATGAAGGAAAACTTAAGGGTTCTGTGGAGGTAAGGATAAATCCAAATGTCTTAGAAGCAGAACCAGGTGAGACAGTAAAATTTACTGCTGTTATTGTAAATGCAAAAGCAGGTCATAAAATTCCTACAGGTTCAGCTGAGGAAAGGGTTTTATGGCTAAATGTGGAAGCAAAAGACAAAAATGGAAAAGTATATCACATTCCAGTGGATAAAAAGGGATTTCCCCAAGAAGAATACACAATTTCTTCTGATGTAATGGCATATTTTGATATTGGTGAAATAAAAGATATAAAGGACTTTAAGGGATTGAAAAGGGATGGAGATGTTCCAATAGGAGATAGAATTTTTCGCCTTCCTTATTTTGATCCAAAAGGAAGGATGACTATATGTCAATGGAATACCGCTTCCTTAGGTGTAGATTATAGATTGGAGCCATTAAAAGCAAAGATAGAGACATATACATTTAAGATACCAGAAAACATTCCAGAAGGTGACTTAATTATTTCAGCAAAAGTATATTATTCCCGACTCGTTTCTTCTGTTGCAAAATTTTTAAAAATTGAAGAAGAAGAGTATAAGCCAATTTTAATAAGTGAACATCAAACAAAAATTAAAATAATTTATTAAAGGAGATTTTATGAAAAAAATTATCTTTTTTGCTTTAATTTCAAGTTTTTTTATTTCAAACCTTTATGGAATTCCAGCTTTTGCAAGGAAGTATTCTTACTCCTGTTCTACTTGCCATGTCTTATTTCCAAAACTTAAGGATTTTGGAGATGAATTTGCAGGAAATGGTTTTAGGTTAAGCGATTTAAAAGAAGAACCGCCAAGGGCAAAAATTGATACGGGAGATCCAAACCTTTTCCTTTTAAGAGATTTTCCAATTGCAGTTAGATTGGATGGTTTTTTAGTTAAAAAGGAAAAAAGGGATGCCAAATGGGACAATCAAGTGCCATATGTTTTTAAGATATTATCAGGTGGATATTTGGGGAAGAATTTTTCTTATTACTTTTATTATATCTTAGAAAAAGGAGAAGCAGGTAAATTAGAAGATGCTTATATCCAGTGGAGTAATTTTTTAGGAATCCCCGTAGATTTAATCTTTGGGCAATATCAAATTTGTGATCCCATTGTAAAAAGGGAATTGAGATTAGAAAGACAGGACTATGAAATTTACAAACTAAAAGTAGGCAGGTCTCCAATCTCTTTAAGTTATGATAGAGGTTTAAGCTTTTCCTTTAAATTTATAAAAGATACGGATTTAATTTTTACTTTAACAAATGGAAATGGAATTGATGAAGCAGATGAGGAAGAAAACTTTGATGATAATGATTTCAAGAATTTATCTTTAAGGGTTGCCAAAAGTTTTGGAAATTTAAATCTTGGGATTTTTGGATATTTTGGAAAAGATGAATTAGGAAGTGCTATAGATAATAAAACAACTTATTTTGGTCCTGATTTGAATATAAACTTAGGAAAATTTGAAATTAATAGTGGTTATCTTTTAAGAAAAGATACAAATCCCTTTTTTATAGAAGATGGGGAAGAAATTAAGACAAAAGGGGGCTTTTTTGAATTTCATTATTTTATAAAGGAAAAAACAGCTCTTTCAATCCTTTACAACAAAATAGAATCAGATCTTGAAGATTACAATTTGGAAGGGGTATCCTTTACATTAAATCATTTGTTTTTGACAAATTTTAAAGTTTTATTTGAATATTTTAGGGATCTTGAAAAAAAGAGAAATGAAATTAGCTTAGGTTTTTCAACTGCTTTTTAAGTTTTTTAATGAATTATAAAATGCCTTCCAGAAGGGGTCAACTTCTGGATGTTTTAATTTAATTTCCTTTTTCCCTTCTTTTAATACAATCCCCTTTGATGGTTTTGTAAATTCTCCACAAATTGATGCCTTAATATTTTTTTCTTCAAGTAAATTTAAAACTTTATCTGCATATTTTTCCCTTACAGAAATTAAAAGTGTTCCTTCAGAAATGGAAGAGTAGGGATCTATTTTAAATAAATCACAGACCTCAAGGACACCTTCTTCAACTACAATCTTTTCCTTAAAAAGGACTAAACCTAAATTTGCAGCTTGTGCCATCTCATAAACGCCCCCATAAATTCCACATTCTGTTGCATCGTGCATAGCAGAGACCCCTTCATCCCTTACTCCTCCTTGAACTGCAGTTAAACCATCTTCTACAACAGACATCTTATAAAAAATTTCATCCCCCTTTTTTGCTATCTCTTCTCCAAGTTTTTCTTTTATATAATTGGGAAACATTGTAGAAAATATTCCAACTGCTTCAATTGCAGGTCCCTTTGTAATAATTAACAAATCCCCTTCTTTCATAAATTTAGGTGAAACATATTTATCAATATCTCCAACAGCAAGAACAGTTGCACCTCCTACCATAGGCCAGTGGCAGTTATCATACCTTGCAGTATGCCCACAAACAATTGCCATTCCCATTTTTTTACATTCTCCATCTATTATTTTCCAAACAATTTCTAATTCTTCTTTGCTCATAGAAAGGGGGAGGTTTAAATCAATGGATAAAAAAGTGGGAGGAAGTCCAGAAGTTACAACATCTGAAGCAAGGATATGGATTGCAAACCAAGCAGACCTTTCAAAACCGTATTCTGGAACAATAAAGACAGGATCAGCAGTTAAGGCAACTGCTTTTCCTCCAATTTCCACAATTCCCACATCTACTCCATGTTGAGGGCCTACCAAAACATTCTTTGTCTTTGCTCCAAGGTGAGGATAAATCAAATGATCAAAGACCTCCCTTGAAATCTTCCCAATTTCAGGCAATTCAACCATAATAACTCCTTTTTATTTTTTAAACAACTATTTTATCATTTTTATTTCAATATATGAAAATTACTTTAAGAGCTAAAGTCATAAATAATATGAAATCATATTACTTCCTCAACCTGCCAATCTTGATTTATCCATAATCCTATAATCTGAACATCAAAATTCCAAGATTTTATTACCTCAATTGAAGCCATTATTTGCTTTATCTGTATTTCTTTATTGGTAGGATTACCTGCACAATCGTAATGTCCACAGATAGCAACAAGTCTTGAACTATGAATATTGACTGATATTTCAACACGCCTCTTTATTGATTCAAGAGTAAATTTATCTTTACTTTCAGCTAATACCTTATTAGGTCCTGGTAGAGTAATCATATCCACATAATCAACTTTATATTTATTCTTGATGTATTCAATTACAGGTATCTGCACTCTTCCATCCATACAATTTATAGCTGTGGCAAAATTACTCATTTTTTTAAACTCTCCTTTTAAGATTTATGTTGCATAATTTCTCCAGCATAAAAAAAGTTCCACATAAGGCAGAATTTGGGTGAGTGCCGCAAGGCATGAACCTTTCATTCCATATTATACATTGTAGTTTGCCATTCTTCATAGATAAATCTCTTGCAAATTAGTACCGTTAATTAACACTTGAAAACTATTTTCTTTTGCTTCTTCTTTGAGAAGCCGTAACTCATTAATTTGGGATTTTCTCAACCTGTTGACCGAAAAGCTTAGGTCTGTTGTAAGTTTTAATATTGATAAAGGAGAGTATTCGGTAGTTCCTACTTTTACCTCTTTTAAATTAGTGAAAAGAATCCTTTTTACCAACCCATCCTTTATATCTTCTAATGATGGGATGACACTTTGTTTACTAGGTTTTCCCTCTATCAAAAAAATATTTCTTTTTCTAATAAGCACTTCATCACAAGTAAGGAAATAATATCCTCCTAAGTAATTTCTAATTGTAATAGTCGCCCTTGTTCCAGATAGCCTTTCTTTGGGCTGGATTGTTAATGATTCCCTGTTCTGTGCTTTTCTGGCTAACCCTCTTGAAAGGGACATAAAGGTGTCTTTGCCTTTACGAAGTTCATCAACTCTTTTTCTTGCTGACTCTTCTGAATGCATTTTAACCCCAAGCATTTTTGATAATTCTTTGTAAACCCCCAAGGCTTTTTGAGCAATCTCGCCAACTTTTTCAATCTGCTATCAAATCTCTGATTTGTTATTTTATGCCTGTATCTTAAAATTCTTTCAGCACTTTTATAATAACAAATAATCACATAAACACCCAATAAACTCATTAAAGAAACAGTATCCCACTGCAAAAAATCTCTATCTCCTTCCTTTCCTTCATCTTTGAATATAGGAATTACTGTGACTTTTTTGCCCTGAAAATTTTAAGTGTCATAAACTCGTGTGTATGGATACGACCTAGTTCTCTTTGGGGACACCTACCAACTCAAAGCAACTTGTTTGTTTCTTTCCACATTATAATATAAATGTTGCGTCTTTATTAAAAGCAGAATCTATTTCGGCTATACTGTATTGAGTCATTGAAGGACATAAAAATGGAATATATTTTACACCTATTATTTTAGCCAATACATCCATACTTTACACCTTCCCTTATTATTACTTCAAAAGTATCATTTTGATCATCGATGGATAATTGACCTTGAAAGCCCAATTTCTTCTTAATTGTAGAAATTAGGGATTTTTTTATTTCTATTCCAATACTGTTTCTTCCAAGTTGTCTTGCTACTTTCATTGTAGTGCCACTTTCTGCAAAGGGGTCTAAAACTGTCTCGCCTTTGTAAGAAAACAGCTTTATAATTCTGTATGGTAATTCTTCAGGGAAAGCAGCAATCTCTTTTTCTAATGGAGAGCCAGGTAAAACATTGACCATTTCCCAAAGTGTCATGTTGGTATGTTATGGGGAAGTTGGAGTAAAATAAAAGTGATTTGGTATATGGAAGGTAAAAGTATATTGCCGGAGGTT
>FWPV01006764.1_pt1 | contig 21503 bp, 20 predicted proteins | sample 2228371 | NCBI WGS metagenome assembly FWPV01 (sample SAMEA103939776, study PRJEB20133) | metagenome | reverse complement strand
GCTAGAAAACCCTTTAGGTTTTTAAAGCCTTAGGTCTTGCTGACCAAAGTTTTAAAAGGCTGAAGCCTTAATTTCAAAATAATTAATTTTGCAAGAAAATATTTTACCAAAATCTAATCCTATAAATAATAAACCATCATAATTCTTATAGCAGTATTTAAAAGCAATACTCTTTTTAATATCTGATTTTTAATATTTCAATTAAACCTTATTATCATAAATATAATTAAAATCCATCTCCCGTGCTGCTTTTATTTCATCCGGTCTCCCAATTTTAGTGGAAAGCGGAGTATTTTTTACCTTTTGTGGATTATTAGCAGCATCGGAAGCTATTTCCTTCATTGCCGCAATAAACCGGTCGAGAGTTTCCTTGCTCTCTGTTTCGGTAGGCTCTATCATCATAGCCTCTTTTACAATGAGCGGAAAATAGATTGTCGGTGGGTGAAACCCTCTGTCAATAAGCGCTTTGGCAATATCAGCCGCATGGACTCCGGATTCGAGCTGCTTTCTTGCGCTCAATACGAACTCGTGCATACAGCGATCCGGATATGGAGCATGGAAATAATCGCGCAGTGAGGACAGAAGGTAATTGGCATTCAGCACCGCATGCTCACTTGCTTCGATAAGACCTCGTTTTCCCAGAAGTAAAATATAGGCGTACGCTTTCAGGCATACCCCGAAATTACCGTAAAACGGTGCGATGTATCCGATAGACTTCGGATAATCGTAATCGAGGGCGTAGGTTCCGTCGCTTCGTTTCCTGATTCTGGAAATCGGCAGATAAGGCTCTAGATGCTTTTTTACGCCGACCGGGCCCGCTCCCGGTCCGCCGCCTCCGTGCGGTGTGCCGAATGTTTTATGTAAATTTATATGCATAACGTCAAAACCGGCGTCTCCGGGTCGAAACTTTCCCAAAACTGCATTGAGATTGGCTCCGTCGTAGTATAGCTGGGCGTCATATTTATGAGCCATGGAAGCGATTTTTTCTATTTTGTAATTAAACAGACCGAGGGTGTTGGGATTTGTCAACATAACTGCAGCGGTTTTTTCGCTTAATTTCTTGGAGAGTGCGTCTATGTCGAGCAGACCGTCATCTGCTGTAGGAATTGTAACAATCTCATACCCCGCGATTGCCGCGCTTGCCGGATTTGTACCATGAGACTCATCCGGAATGATTACTTCCGTACGCCTGTTCCCTTTGTCTTTGTGATATGCCGCAATCAGCATCATGCCGGTCAACTCGCCGTGGGCTCCAGCCATCGGATGAGTTGTAAATGCATCCATGCCTGTAATCTCACAAAGTAATTTTTCAAGTTCGAAAATAACTGCAAGCGCCCCTTGAGTAAGCATGCCGCCTCCGCGTAACTGAGGCAGAAGAGGATGAAGCAGCGAAAAACCATCAAGCGAGGCAATCTTCTCTGTTATCTTCGGATTATATTTCATTGTGCAGGAGCCTAAAGGATAGAAGTTGGTGTCGACACCAAAATTTCTTCGGGAAAGTTCGGTAAAATGGCGCACAACATCCAACTCAGATAATTCACAAAGAGAAGCATCTTCTGATCTAAGGAGGGTTTTGTCAATAAAACCATCTTCAGGTACGTCGCAAACCGGAAGTCCGACTCCCCTTCGTCCTGAAACCGATTTAGAAAAGATCACCGGCATAATACACGCTCCAGAGTTTCTACAAGCATCCCGATCTCGAATTTTGTCCGTTTTTCAGTAACCGCCACCAGCATACAATTCTCCATCCCGGCATAGTACCTGCCCAAAGGAAATCCTGGCGCAATACCGTACTCAATCATCCTCCCTATACACTCTCCCGCATCTATTGGAAGCCTTACTACAAATTCATTGAATGTAGGCGAAGAATCCATTATTTCAACACCCGGAATAGCTGCTATCCGCTTTCTGGCATAGTTCGCCTTATTTAAACAAAGTCTTGCCACTTCCTTCAAACCTTCTTTACCAACAAGACTAAGGTAAATATGTGCCCTAAGAGCACAGAGAGCCTGATTTGAACAGATATTCGAGGTAGCCTTTTCTCTTCTTATGTGTTGTTCACGGGCCTGCAGAGAAAGAACGAAACACTCCTGTCCTTTGGAGTCGGTTGTTCTGGCGACAATACGCCCCGGCATCTTTCTTACAAGCTCCTTTCGTGCCGCCAAAATACCAAGATAGGGACCTCCGAACGACAGCGGAAGCCCCAGCGATTGCCCTTCACCTGTGGCAATATCAAATCCCTGTTCTCCCGGAGGCTTCAGAATAGCCATAGCTATAGGGTAGGACGATTGTATAGAAATAATTCCGTACTCCCGGCATTTCTTTACAATGTCACTATGATCGTCGACGACGCCGAAGAAATTCGGATTCTGGAGTATCACTCCTGCAATCGATGCGTCGAGCACTTCGAACAACTTTTTTCGATCGCACCGGCCATTAACTACCGGTATCTCTATAAATTCGATCGAAAGATTTGCCGTATAAGAGTAAAGCATCTTCCGGTATATAGGATTTACTCCGCAATCGATCGCTACCTTCCGTCTGCCCGTAGTATGAACCGCCATCTGACACGCCTCGTAGAGCGCAGTGCCTCCGTCATATAAGGAGGCGTTGGAAACGTCAAGACCGGTAAGTCTGCAGATGGAGGTCTGATATTCATAAATCGCCTGTAGGGTACCCTGAGAGAGTTCGGGCTGATAGGGTGTGTAGGATGTATAGAACTCGCTTCGTGAAGCAATAGCATCGACCGCCGCCGGAATATAGTGGTCGTAGAAACCGCCTCCTACGAAATTTACAAGATGAGTATAGTTGCGGTCCGCAAGACGCCCGAAATAATCCAGAACTTCCAATTCCGATTTACCTTCAGGAATATCGAATGTTACAGGTCTCAGATTCGCCGGTATTGAATCGAAAAGCTCTTCAACCGAGCGTACGCCGCAACTTTCAAGCATTTCTGTCCGCTGTTCGGCGGTATGCGGAATATAGTTCACTCTTCACTCTCCAGAAAGGCACCGTATTCCGCTGCGTCCATAAGATTTTTCAGTTCTGATTCATCGACCCCAGATACTTTAAAAAGCCATCCATCTCCGTAAGGGTCGCGGTTTATCGCTTCAGGGGCGGTTTCGAGGCTCTTGTTTACCTCGATCACCTTACCGCTTACGGGCGAGTAAAGGTCGCTTGCAGCCTTGACAGATTCAATCACTCCGCACTCTTTTCCCTGGGCTAGATCGGCGCCTACTTTCGGCAATTCGACAAAGGTAATGTCGCCGAGTGCCTCCTGAGCGTGGTCGGAAATTCCTACTATCACTATGTCGCCGTTCTTTAAAACCCATTCGTGGGTTTTCAGATATTTACGGTCTTCCTTTACCATAATTCTCTCCCTATTTTTAATTCTTTATAATTTTTTATATTTTTTTAACTATTTATTCTATTAATTATACACTACCATCCGGCAATGAAATTTACAAATAATCTTCTATTCTCGCTCTTGCACTACCACCTTTATAAAAAGGCGTCTCAGCTACTATCGCGGCCAGCATTCCCCGCTCTGTGACTATCGAAACATTCGCCCCCTGAGTCCGGAATCCTTCGCGTAAATATCCTAAGGCTATAGATCTCCCGAGCGAAGGAGAGAAACTCCCGCTAGTGACTCTTCCGACCACGGAACCGGCAGAATCGACTATACTATCACCACTGCGGGCACTACGTCGATCTTCCAGAAGAAGACCGCATAAAAAATATTCTTTTCCGCTTTCTGCAGATATTGCATCCGATCCTATAAACTTTTTTTTACCTATTGCACGTGTAAAACCACTCCATCCCGCATTGGAAGACTCATCCAGTTCATGCCCGTAAAGAGGATAACCCATTTCAAGACGCAGCGTATCCCGGGCTCCCAGTCCTGCAGGAATCGCTCCAGCATTTATGCAGTCGTCCCAGAACTTTAAAGCCAATTCCGGAGTTGAGTAGAATTCGAATCCGATTTCGCCGGTATATCCGGTCCGGCTGAGAAGAATGCTTTCGCCTCTATAGCGGTTATACATAAAATGATAATATTTTAGCCCATTAATCGGCTTTTCCATAAGTGAAGAACATATTTTAGGAGATCCGGGGCCCTGAAGATCTATTTTTGCTGTCTGTGAAGAAAGGTTTTTCGCCGAAGTACACTCTGATAGGTGAGCGGTTATCCATTGAAAGTCTTTCTCCTCAGTCGAAGCGTTTACCACCATGAAAAACTCATGTTCCCCCAGCCTGTATATAATCTGATCGTCTATGACTCCGCCCGACTCATTACAGATCAGTCCGTAGCGGCATTGACCTGGTTTCAGGTCTTCCACTGGACAAGAAAGAATTCTTTCGAGGTCATAAAGTGCATCGGACCCGCTGAATGAAAATTCTCCCATGTGGCATGTGTCAAAAACCGTCGCCGCATTACGGGTAGCATTATGTTCGAAGATTATGCTTTTATATTGAATAGGCATCACATATCCTGCAAAAGGCGCCATTTTTGCATTTAAACTCATATGCTTTTCGTAGAGTGGAGTTCGTTTCATAGATCGGTATTTTACCTCACTTTTCACATTTCTGGGTTTCGCGCCACCCCATGCAGTACTTATCTGCCCAGGCTGCAACTTTGCCGCTCAACTCACAAAGGCGGTTACTTTTTATATTCAGACTTCCATACTCCTTGCCCCCATATTTCAATCCGAATCCATGCAAAGCTACGATCTGCTCAGGAAGAGCGACTAACTCGTTTCCTTCGAGATTCAGCATCCGTAGCTTCTTCAACCTCCCTAGGCTCTCAGGAACCGTTACGAGACTATTGTACGAAACCGACAGTACCGTAAGTTCAGTAAGGTCTCCGATCCGCGTCGGAAGTTCAGTCAACGCATTTCCCGAAACCGACAACCATTGAAGTTTACTTAGAGAACAAAGTTCTTCGGGTATCTGCTGTATTTTGTTATTATCCATATATAACCAACGCAACTCTTTACATAAAGCTATTGTTGGAGGAATTACCTCAATACTGTTTGAACTTATGTAAAGATCGGTAAGCGACTTAAGGTCGCCTATATCTTCTGGAAGTGAGAGAATCAGGTTGGAGGAAAGGTCTAGTTTCCTGAGTTTCGGAAGCCTGCAGAAACATTGCGGAAATGAGGAAAGTTTGTTGTCACGAAGCGAAATCACCTCAATTTCCGTAAGACTGTCGATTCGTTCGTCAATCGTCGCGATCTCGTTGTTGCCGGCATAGAGTATTTTAAGGGAACGGAGTTCGTTGATACCGGCCGGAATATTCCGAAGACGGTTCCATTGTAAAGAAAGAATCTCCAGACGAGTCCATGCCGAAAGAGGAGACGGCAATCCGGCTATTTCATTACGATCCATTTCAAGATGGACAAGAAGCGAGCATCGGGTCAACGAAGACGGTAGTTCCCGAATTTTATTGAACGAGGCTTTCAGGACCTTCAATCTCTTCAGTGAACCGATGTTCTTCGGTAAAGAGGCAAGATTGTTGTTGTCGACATTTAATGTATGAAGCGCGGTAAGCGCCCCTATTGTATCGGAAAGCATATATAGCCCCAGACCGTTCAGAAAAAGAGCCGTAACGCGGCGATCCGACGTATCGGCTATTTTCATTACGGGGACATCGCTTTTACCGTTCTTATCGAGAATAAATCTGACCGTAAGCGTATCGTCGACAAATCCTGCGTTTGTCAAACTGCATAAGCACAGAATCGCTGCAAATGTCAATAATACCATTATCCGAAAAATCCGCCTGCAATTTATTTATATAATATCTGGGCGCTTATAGTCTTAAAAGAGTCTTCGCCTACCACTGTGTTGATTATTTCGAGTGCAAAAGGAACGACCGTAGCAGGGCCGCGGCTTGTAATCACATTCTTATCCCTTACAACTGCGGCTTCAATATAACGGGCTCCCGTAAGTTTATCCTCGCACCCGGGATAACATGTCGCCCTAATATTCTGCAGTATTCCAGCCTTTCCGAAAACCGTTGGGGCGGCACAGATTGCGGCGCACAGAAGACCTTTGTCGAATGCCTCTTTTATAATATTTAATACTCTTGAGGATTCAAGAAGATTCTTTGTTCCTACGGCGCCTCCGGGCAGTATAATTCCATCGTAAGAGGATGGAAGCTGTTTAATTGTAGTATCAGCCCTTACGACAATATCGTGTCCGCCTTTTACCAAGAGCTTTTTCAGAGCAACCGTTGTAACCGAAATATGAGCCCGGCGAAGCAGATCTATTACCGTTACAGCTTCGATCTCTTCAAATCCCTCGGCAAGAAAAATTAATAAATGAGCCATAATATAAGCCTTCCTATAATTCTATTGAATAAAACACCATTTCCGGAATATTCGGAAAGCAAAGCTGTTTCATTAAGAAAAGTTTCATTTTCTTGTCATTTTTTATAGGTTTAATGAACCGTCTCTTTTTATCGTTTATTAAAAATAACGAATGCCGCATACAGACGTCATCATGTTGAAAATACAATTTTATTCGTCGAAGTCCTGAAGAATATATAAAAAACGTATCCGATCGATAGAATCCGTGTACTGAAAACGATTCCGTATTCGGTTCCGGCTCATTTTCTGCAATATGATTTATTAATGCCGGATATGACAAATTGCCTTTCCATCGGAAACAACAGCTGTCGATACCGAGCGACCAGTTACGTATGATTCCGCACAGGGAGGCGGCCTCTTTAAACCTATAATCAAAACCATGTTCTTCGTCAGGATATACTTTACGCTTCACATTCACGCCCCTCTCCTCCATATAATCAAGAAACCGGTTGACTACTGCGATCGGATACAGCCTGTCTTTGCCGGCATTGACATTATAAATAGGACGCTGCATCAGATTTTCGGGGAAAAGCTCCATTCCAAGCTGCGGCAGTAATCCTCCAAATCCCGATATTGCGATAAAACCGGCAAAAGGCGCTGCTATCGTATTCGCGGCGGCCCAGCATCCGGTTGCTCCGTCCGACACACCCACAAGAAACACTTTCTTCGCATCTATCGGATAATGGAGAGTAAAGTATCGCAGTGTTTGCAGAATGCGACGCAGCCCCGTTCCGCTCCACCACGGAGCTTTACGGTCGGCGGAGGGGCTTACAAGAAAAAGCTCCATACTGTCTGCAAGCATATCGAGCATCAGATACGCGCTATCGCCTTTATCCCGTCTTTCCGTTCCCGTTCCTCCGTGAAGATAAATTACACAAGGGTAAACGGTGTCCCCCCGGATAACCGGCGGTGTCATGAAACCTACAATATAATCGTCGCCCGCGGAATCTTTTAAAATCACACGCCCTTTCCCGCAGACACTTTCGTGCCTGATCGAACGAACAATGGAATCTATGCCGTTCGAAGCAGCATATAACATATTATAACCAACATTATCCCCGGATTCTACGAACCATTTTTCGAATTCACCTTTGTCAAGGTATGCCTTTTTCGGAAACCTGCAACATATGTTAATGGTTGCAGATAACACCGTCAGCAAAGCTGCTGTAACTGCAATCGGATATCTATTTGCTTGTTTTATCCGCAGCCGCATATAATGCTTCGAATTCCATCCTATCCGAACATATACGAAACATTTTGTCGATACCGATAATGGAAAAAATCTCCGCGATATCCCTCCGCAGACCGAAAATCACCAGAAGACCGTCTTGCCTGATGATTCTCCTCTGGAAATTTACAAGCAGTGTGACGGCGCTGGAATCGAGTTGCAACACCCCGCTCATGTCAATGGCTATCAGAGGAGTAGACTTATGTTCTGCTTCTTCGAAACGTTTACGGATCGTAGCAAGGTTCTTGACAATGAATTTTCCGCGCAACCCTATAATATGCCATGAATTGAAAATGTCCACGGTTACCACCATAATATCCCGATCCTCAATAGCCCTTTTTTCCCGGAAAAAACGATTCTATAGCCGATTACTTGAAGCTTATCCGGTAAAAGCCCTCATTATTTAATATATAGTATGGATATTAGAAATATAAACCGCCCTGAAAGGAATCAAGAGTTTTATGGAAAAAATAATTTTTCAAATAAATCTCCGTATACGCAGCTCCCTCTTCCTTAATAAAATTTCAAGGGGCGGATATGCAACGTAAGCCGATGAGTCTTCGGCTAGAATGACCTTTACAATCCTGAAGGTACGATCGCTGACGACGCTCGCTTTTTTGCAATTGACAAGCAGTTTGCTGTAACTCCCGGCCGGAATAAAACTGCAGGTACAGCCGAAACTCGGATTGATAATTTTATATGACTCAACATCTAATAAGCGTTTGAAATTATTTTTAGGGCTTGAATCGATCACTTCACTATTATCGGGTGATATAAACAATCGTTCGATTGTCGTTCCTGGTACATGTCTCGCCCATTCCTCAACGGAATATCGCAGCACATTACGCACTTCATTCTTTTTGCCGCCGCAGAAAATCCATGTGTTTCCTCGTGGCCAGCGTACCGCGGTAACCGCCGCAGCGGTTGGCGTTTCGAATCCAATTATCGTCGGAACAGCCAGAGCCCGGCGTAAAAGACAATCAGCCGGTATTAAGCACAGAAACACTGGAAGGCCGATTATAACAATTTTACCTTTCCGTTGCTTGTCTATACATATTACGGCAAGAATTAAACAATAAAAAGCCGCAATGATTTCGAAAGGAGGTGAGTAAGTGCGTATCAGAATAAACGGAATTTTTTCCGCCAATTTAGCTATCGCAAGCAGTAAACCGATCATTTTACCCGAAAAAGCGATTATCGCAGCCGGCACCCACGTGGTTGACACCGATATGATAAGGGCAACGAAAAAGCTCCATAAGGCGCAGCTCATCAACGGAACCGCTGCAATATTGGCAATAATTCCATAAAGCGATACGTAACCGAAAAAATAGAGTAATATCGGCATTGTCATCAGAAAGGCCGAAATCGAAATTGAAAGCGACATAAAAAGCGGTCTGACGAAAAAATCGGCAACCGGAGCCTTAATACGGGGGAACAGATCCGCTATCAGCGGATTTATCGTAATTATTCCGAAAGTAGCTCCAAATGAAAGCAGAAAGCCGGGCTGAAACAAAGACAAAGGAGAAAAAGCAAGCCATATAAGTCCGGCTATACCGATGGCCTGTAAAGGATAATTTTTACGTTGAAGCATCATCGACACTATCACGATGCCTGCCATGATCACCGCTCTTGTAAGTGAGGGAATAGGCCCTACGAAGGCGAGGTAGAGCCACAGCGCCGAAAGCACAATAATGTGTTTAAGTGTTATGCATATTGGAATCGGGGTAAGAAAAAAATAAAACGCCGACAGCAGTAGAGCTGCATGAAATCCCGAAAGCGCAAGCAGATGATATAGGCCCGACCGCCGGAACGCCTCCTTTACATCCGAATCAATATACGCTTTTTCTCCCGTAAATGACGCCCTTATTACCGCGCGATGTTCCGGATTCCGGTACCGGTTGAAAACATTTACAAGCTGCAATCTGAATCTTGCCGCAAGACGGCCTCCGAAAGTTGCGGGAGGTTTCTCAACGCAAATACGGCTTACCGTTATCTTTCCGGCAATACCGTTTGCCGCAAAAAAACTACGTTCATCGAATTCATACCGGTTTTTAGGCATTTCCGCGCTGCACATTATTCCTTTAAGTTCAATGGCGCCATAAGCGTTCGGCTTGAGCCTCGATGAGCATAGAAATACTTTTCCCGAAAGGTAAGGATGCCTTTTCCCGTCCACCTCCTTTACGGAAAGCAAAAAAGCGAATCCTTTTCGCCGCGGTTCCGGCTGTGAAATCACATTGCCGCTTATTTTCAGATAACGCCCTGCCGATTCCGAGATATATAAATCAGCCTTTTCCATGTCTGCCGCCTGAACAAAATACCACAACGCCCCTGCAGCGGCGAAGAAGGCGAGCCTTAACCCCTTATTTGCCGCGATGATTCCGGAGATGCTGCATATTATTGCAAACGGCACGAAAAAAGGATACAATTGTTTTTGCAATAATATCGAACGTAACGGCGTATTATGTACGATGCATATACCACATGCAAATGACGCCAGAGCGGTTAGAGCGCCGAAATTGCTCCACGTTCTCAGAAGAGAAAAAAACGTGATATATTTTAGGAAAGATTTGAAAGCATTTCTTAAATCGAACATTAAAACAAGTATTTTTTTATTATTAAGAAATTAAATTATGTTCCCTGTCGCCGTCTTATGAAAAAATCAGTCGCAAGCAACTCTACCTATAGGCTTCTTATAGTCGACGACGAATTTGAGATCCGTTCGATGATGGTGGAATTTCTACGCGAGATTGAGGGATATATAGTCTTCGAAGCCGACAGCGCCGAAGCCGCACTTTCCATACTCAGAGATAACGAGGTAGATCTGATTTTATCCGACATAAATATGCCTGGGATGAAAGGATTCGACCTGCTTCGGGAAGTCAGGGCGAAATATCCGTCGGTAAAACGGGTTCTCATAACCGCGTACAATGTGGAAGATTACCTCGAGCTGGCTCTGAAATACGACATAGGAAATATATTCGTAAAAACCACGCCGTTCAATTTCGAGGAGCTTTCCGTTCTTCTTATAAATCTATTGACCAACGATATTTTCGGCCTCGACCGGTATTTCGCCAAAACCGCGGCATGGATGAGGTTTAAAATATACGAGTCCAGAAGACTCGATAGGCATGTTTCCGATATCGTATCCTTTATTGGTGATTATCCATATGCCAAGAGGCTGGAGCTTGTTGTTATCGAACTACTGACAAATGCTATTTTCTACGGCATCAGAAAAGAATCCGCTGAAAACAAGGAGCGATGGAATCACGATTTCACGCTTACCGATGAAGAGGCGGTATCGGTGGTTGTCGCAAAGGACGTGGAAAAATTCGGCATCTCAGTCAGCGACCGCGGCGGAAGATTAGAGAAACGGGACGTACTTTACTGGCTGCATCGTCAGATAGCACATGACTCTGAAGGGCTTCCTCTGGGGCTTTACGATTCTCACGGAAGAGGCCTGTATATCACTCGTAAATACATTGATCGTTTGATCATCAATATAGATCATTCGCGTATGACTGAAATCATTATAATAAATTATTTCCGAAATGTCTATATCGGATATAAACCGCTTTATATAAACGAAATATGATATTTTCATCGGTGGTTTCGAAGCATCTCACAACACCGGTACTTCTTGCCGATTACCTTGCAAAGCGATTTACCTACAAAGATCGGGACGAATGGGTAAGGTTGATAATTGACGGACGAATGAAGATCGATGGAAAGACCGCTTCGATAAACGATATGGTAAATGGCGGAGAGACGGTTGAATACGACGCCGGGGAATTTAATGAACCTCCTGCGGATCTGAAATTCGAAGAGATTTACGAAGACGATTGGCTTATAGCCGTCAATAAGCCGGGCAATCTTCTGGTTCATCGTGCGGGAAAGTCGGTGAAGAATAATCTAATATATCAGCTTCGTTTTGTCCGGAATCCGCCTCTGGCGTCCGCGTCATGCATTCATCGGCTCGATCGCTTTACATCGGGAGTTGTGCTTATAGCCAAAACCCCAAAATTCAAGAACGAAATAAGCGAACTTTTTCGGGCCAGACAGGTTGAAAAGAAATACATAGCCTACGTTCACGGTATTCCGCAGGAATGCGTTATCGACAAACCGATCGGGAAGGATCCGGATTTTTCAAAATGTCCGAAATTCCGTGTCGATTTAAACGGGAAAGAGGCCGTTACGCGTATCGATCGGTGTACACCATTGGGAAACTCCTTCTCACGTCTCGAAATAACCCCTCTTACAGGCAGAACGCACCAGATTCGGGTTCATTGCGCCTATATAGGTCATCCCATAATCGGCGACACTTTATACAATTCACTTTGCAGAAATACAAAAGGTAAACTTCCTCTGCCCTCGCGGCATGCTCTACATTGCCTGCGTATGGTATTCTTTCATCCGCGGTTGCAGAAATTATGTGTTGTGGAGGCGCCTATGCCCGAAGATCTTATAGAATTGGAAGATTTTTTGTCCGGAAAAAAAAAGGGGCCGCCGGCCCCTTTTGTCTTTTTGTAAAGCTTACTTTTTCTTGTTCGCACCTGCGCCCAAAACGGCGTCTTTTGCCGCTTTTGCGAACCGGAACTTAAGTACTTTCTTTGCGGGGATCTTGATTATCTCGCCCGTCGCAGGATTTCTGCCTTTTCTGGCTTTTCTCTGCACCAAGACAATCTTTCCGAGCCCGGGCAGTGTAAATGCGTTTTTGGCTTCTTTACATGCCAGAACCGCCAGATTGTCAAGAAGAGACTTAACCTGTTTTTTCGGAAGATTGCAATCTTCCGCTAACTTCGCAATAATCTGAGATTGCGTCAGGCTCTTCGCTGCCATGCGCACTCCTTCTGTTGAAACAAAGTGGAACAATTATATTTGACTCTGAAAGAAGTATAAATCAGTGCAAAAGTTGTTGTCCAGAAAAAATTATAAAAAATAGTGATTTTTTTCATTTCGTCCCGTATTTGCAACGCTTTTTTACAGACTTTCGGCTTAATAACAGGCGATATCATACCATCGCAAAGGCTTTTTTCAGATAATCCAGATCGATCTGCGGATACACGGGAAAATTATTGAGAAGTGCCTTTACCCTGCTTCCGGCTTCTTCAGCCGCGCCTTTTTCTATCGAGTACTTCGCCTTGCTGGGCATTCCTTTCTGTTCACCTCTGTCAATTATAGCCGGTTTGGTTTTAGAGAGTACCAGATGGATTATGCGGGCTATTTCCTTCATCTCGTCTATCCCCATGCCTAAAGTCGTCACCGCAGGCGTACCTATACGTAAACCGCTTGTATACCATGGCCCGTTGACGTCGTAAGGCAGGGAGTTGCGGTTGAGTGTAATTCCGCACTCTCGCAGAGCCGTTTCCGCCTGCCTGCCCGTAAGGCCGTAGGGCGTTACGTCGAGAAGAAAAAGATGGTTGTCGGTTCCCCCTGTGGTTACGGTCATGTCAAGTGCTTTACATTCGCCTGCCATAGCTGCCGCGTTTTCCACTATATTCGCCGCATATTTTTTAAACTCCGGCGTGTCTATTTCGGTAAGAGCGACGGCTTTGGCGGCCATTACATGACCGAGCGGTCCGCCAATCACAAGAGGACACCCTTTATCCACGCTTTCGGCGAACTCTTTTGTGCAAAGTATCATCCCTCCCCGCGGCCCGCGCAGGGTCTTATGTGTGGTTGTGGTTACGACATGCGCATAAGGCATCGGATTATATTCATCTGTAAAGACTCCGCCGGCTACAAGACCAGCAAAATGAGACATATCCACCATCAGCACCGCTCCAACCTTATCGGCTATACGCCGCATACGCGCGAAATCTATCTTCCGCGGGTAGGCGCTGTAACCGGCCAGCAGAATGAGAGGCTTTACCGATTCAGCCATACGTTCGACTTCATCATAATCCAGAAGCCCGGTCGTTTTATCAACCCCGTATGTATAAGCGTCGAACATCTGAGCGGACACATTATGACGGTAGCCGTGTGTAAGATGTCCTCCGGAGTAATAATCCATTCCGAGAAGCCGCTGGTTGCCGCATTCGGTTCTTATACGGTTCCAATCCTCACGTGAGAGTTTCGACGGGTTGGTCTCTCCCATGGATTCTATTTTCGGAGTGGTAACGCGGGTTGAAATTATCGCCCAATAGGCTATCAGATTTGCGTCGGCTCCGCTGTGCGGCTGTATATATGCGTGCTCGCATTTGAAAATTTTACACGCAAGTTTTGCGGCATAAGACTCTATTTCGTCTATATTGGCGCATCCGGCATAAAAACGGTGTTCGGGAAATCCTTCGGCGTATTTGTCGGTAAGCAGATTTCCCATTGCAAGCTGAGTAGAAAGCGAACAATAGTTCTCGCTGGCGATTAGTTTGAGATTCGAACGCTGGTCTATAAGCTCCTTTACTATCGACGAAGCCACAGTCGGAGCTACCTTCGATATCTCGCACAAATTTGCAAGATATGCAATAAATCCTGTATCTATGTTCCGGAGATTTTTCCCATTAAGGTACTGATAGAGGGCATTGTTTGCAGACATGGATCTTCTCCTTTCCTTTTTCAAAATACGATCATGATCCGTCTGCCCAGGCGCGCGACAGTAACGGCATTACTTCCCGATGGTGCTCCATCTTAAGCGCCGGTCGTAAAAACCTTATAAAAATAATCTCCGACAAGAGAGATAGTAGCCTTGGAAGTAGAAAAATGGATTCACCGCTAAATTATAATAATTTTAAAAAGTGGATGGGCAGGCGCCCCTCTTTATTTAACAATAGAGAATTCCAGCCTGCCCTCGCCTGCGGTCGCCTTAAGTATCGTCCCTTCGGCCGGATTTCCGGCAATAATAAGCCTGGATACTGGCGTTTCGAGTTCACGAACTATAGCTCTTTTCAGTGGCCTTGCCCCGTATACCGGATCGAATCCTTTCTCTGCCAGAAAATCAAGCGCCGAATCGTCGATGTCCATCTCCACGCCGGCGGCTTTGAGTCTTTCCCTGAAGCGTTCGAGCTGAATCGTTACAATGCCTCTTATATGTTCTTTACCGAGCGAGTGGAATATTACTATCTCGTCGACACGATTCAGAAATTCCGGCCTGAAATGGTTTCGGAGTTCTGCATATACGATCTTTCTGATTCTCTCATATCCGTCGCCGTCTCCGCTGTAATCGGCGATAGCCTGCGAGCCGATATTGGAAGTCATAATAATTATTGTGTTCTTGAAATCCACTTTACGGCCCTGAGAATCGGTAATATGTCCGTCGTCAAGTATTTGCAGAAATATATTGAATACATCCGGATGGGCTTTCTCTATTTCGTCGAAGAGCACCACGGAATAGGGCCGTCTCCGAACAGCCTCGGTAAGCTGGCCGCCCTCTTCGTATCCCACATAGCCGGGGGGAGCACCTATAAGGCGGGACACGGCGAATTTCTCCATGTATTCCGACATGTCAATTCTTACCATTGCCCTCTCGTCGTCGAAAAGACAGTACGCAAGCGACCTTGCAAGTTCGGTCTTGCCTACGCCGGTAGGTCCGAGAAAGATGAAACTGCCTATAGGCCGGTTTGGATCTTTAAGTCCGGCGCGTGCCCGCAGCACCGCATCAGCCACCGCGTCCACGGCTTCGTTCTGGCCTATCACCCGTTTATGTAGTTGATCGGCCAGCGACAGCAGTTTTTCCTTTTCGCTCGCGATAAGTTTACTAACCGGTATATGGGTCCACCGGCTGATTATTTCGGCTATATCCTCTTCGTCAACCTCCTCTTTGAGCATCCTTTTGGCGCCGTTCTGTGCCGATAGTTCGGCTTCTCCTTTTTTGAGCTGAGCCTCGAGGGCCGGAATGGTTCCGTGCCGCAGCTCGGCAGCCTTACTGAGGTTGTATTCCCTTTCCGCTCTTTCGAGTTCTGCGCGCGCCGCCTCGAGTTTTTCCCTTAATTGCCGGAGACTCGCAACCTTGCTCTTTTCCGCCTCCCAGCGAGCCTTGAGTTCCGCGGCTTCGGCTTTCACTTCCGAAAGCTCTTTCTGAAGTTCGTCCAGTTTCTGACGCGACGACTCGTCCTTTTCCTTCTTAAGGCCTTCTATCTCTATCTCAAGCTGCATCTGCCTTCTAAGCGCTTCGTCAAGTTCGGCCGGGCTCGAATCCATCTCTGTACGCAGTTTTGCCGCGGCCTCGTCCACCAGATCAATGGCCTTGTCGGGCAGAAAGCGGTCGCTTATATATCTGTCGGAAAGCGTTGCCGCGGCAATCAGTGCGCCGTCGCGGATACGCACTCCGTGGTGTACTTCGTAACGCTCGCGCAACCCTCTCAGAATGGATATGGTATCCTCCACGCTCGGTTGACTTATAAGAACAGTCTGGAACCTTCGTTCGAGCGCCTTGTCTTTTTCGATGTGTTTACGGTATTCGTCGAGGGTTGTCGCGCCTATAGCGTGAAGTTCGCCTCTGGCAAGCATCGGTTTCAGCATGTTTCCAGCGTCCATCGCCCCTTCGGCGGCGCCGGCTCCCACAACCGTGTGCAATTCATCGATAAAGAGAATGATGTTCCCGTTTTCCACCACCTCTTTAAGAACCGCCTTAAGCCTTTCTTCAAACTCTCCCCTGAATTTGGCACCCGCAACAAGAGCGCCGAGGTCGAGCGAAACCACCTCGCGGTTTTTAAGTCCTTCAGGAACGTCTCCCTTTACTATACGTAAAGCAAGCCCTTCGACTATCGCGGTTTTACCTACTCCCGGATCGCCGATAAGAACCGGATTGTTCTTTGTCCGCCGGGAAAGAATCTGAATGATGCGCCTTATCTCCTCGTCGCGGCCTATTACAGGGTCGAGCTTCCCTTTACGAGCAAGATCCGTAAGGTTGCGGGCATACTTTTCAAGCGCACCGAACGTAGCTTCGGGATCCTGCGAGCTTACCCGCTGATTGCCGCGCACCTGACGTAAAGCATTAAGAATTTTATCCTCAGTGATACCGAAACTCTCTATTACTCTTTTACATGCGGCATCTTTATCTATCGATGCAAGAAGAAGATGTTCAACGCTTATATAATCATCCTTTAGTTGGGTGGCACGCTTCTGCGCCTCCGAAAGAACTGCGGTAAGTGAACGTGAAACGTACGTCTGAACTCCTTCTCCATGGACGGCCGGAATCTTCCGGAGTTCGTTTTCAATTGCCGTTTTTACCGCCTCCCTCTTGACGCCTATCCGCTCCAGAAGCATTGGGACCAGACCGTCCTCCTGCTGAATCAAAGCTGCTAAAAGATGTATCGGAAGCAGTTCCTGATGATTGTTTTCAACCGCAATTGCATGCGCGGCGGAAAGCGCTTCCTGCGATTTTTTAGTCATTTTTTCCATGTTCATAACCAATACTCTCCTTTGATTTTTATATCCATATTGCAATGAGCATGCCATGGTCTTTTACAGGACATATATCGCCTGAATTTACAATCGATACAATCACCAACTCCTGCAACCATTTCAAAATGAACCGGAATACGTTTTATTGCAGAACAGAAAGAAACATAAAAGATCCGGAATTGAAATCAACATTTACATTTAATCGGTTAATCTATTGTAAAATCTTTAAAATGTTTAACCGCTTAAAACTATATATCATTTTGATTTATAAGGTGTTATGATTATTATAAATATTTAATTGTTGACCATTTCAGAATATAAATATATAATAACAACAGGGAGCAAATAAGATGAAAAAAAACAACGGTTTTACTGTGCTCGAGATGGTGATGGTTATGGCGATCATGGGAATCATGCTTACAATCGCCTTTGTAAAGTACAACAGAACAGTCGCCGCAAACGAACTCGAAAGAGCGGTAAACGGCCTCTATATGGAACTTCGCGGTCTGCGGGCTCTGGCGTTTAAATACGATGATACGGTTAAGGTAACGTTCAACCCCACAGCCGATCCTCCGCAGATTAAAACTGAAGTCTGGGCCTCAATGGATCAGCCTCCCGCGTATAAAACTGTTTCTACCTACAAGATCGAGCAGCCTGTAAAAATGGGCGTACCGAGCGGAGTGACTCTTTCACAACCTTACAACGACGCATGGTGGAATGCAAAAGCCGGTGAAATTGTAAACGGTTTGCAGGGGGATTGGAAAACTGCCCTTAAGGTTGTGCCCGATTCTCGCGGCGAGTACGCTCACGGTGGGGTATACCTTTACAATCCACGACTCGGAAATACGGTCTATTTTATCGGTATAAGCATGAGCATGCAGTCAATAGAACTTAAGAAATGGAAAGGGTCATCATGGATCAATCTCTGAAAAACGAAAGAGGTGTTTCTTTGATCGAAATATCACTCGCGGTTATAATAATTGCGGTCACGGCCATTCTTATATTGGCATTTTCCCGCAGCTCTTTCAGCATGATTAAAGACGCCCGTTCAAGCGACGCCGCCTATCTATCGGCGCAGGAAAAACTATCTCAGCTTGCCGCAAAACCGTTTCCAGACTCCACTGGAAGCGATAAGGATACTATTGACAAAATAATACTCGACAGATCTTGGGTTATTAAAGATACCAATACCATAAAAAGAGCCATCGTAACCGTTACTTTCAGGACATTAAACGGAAACAACAAAAGCATCACATTATCAGGAGCGATAAATTGAAAAAGAAAGATATAAAAGGCATCACCCTCATCGAAATGCTGATTTACATAGCGCTCTTCGGGATAGTAGCGCTGCTTATCGGAAGACAGTTCAACGCAATGATAAAAAATTTCAGCGCAGGCAGAAGCGTAGCACGGCAACAAACCGACGCGCGTGATATTCTAGGGCTTATGGTAAGAGAGATAAGGAATACCGGGGTGAAGATTTACTTCAGAAACAGCAGCGGAAGTTATACAAAAGACACTGCTTCAGGGACATGGGTCGGCAGCGGAGATATGTCCTCTTTCCGCCATACTGAATCGAGTAGCGGAAGCTACGGCGACCAACTTATTATTTACTATTTACGGCTTAGAGACAACGGCGACTCTTTGGGAATAGACACGGTAAAATACTATCTCGACGGAACCACTCTTAGACGCGACTGGAAATCAAACGTCTCCCCTAAATCAACAAACAGCGTTGTCGCCGAAAACGTATACGCCCTGCAGTTCCAATATGGAGTGTACGGGATGGACACCCTGCTATTTAAAGACAGTCTTACGAATACCGCCAACTGGACACTTACTAATGAAACCGGTACCGCGCCGACAAAAAGTACTTCCGGTACACTTAAACTTACTTTTACGGCTTCGGCAAAAGGTTACGTTAAATATAAAACCTATTGTAATGTAGTCAGGAACCGAAAGTACTCCGTTATGTACCGGATTGACCAATCGGAAGATTTTTCGGAAAATCTTGACTCACTTCGTTTTGAATTTGCTTCATCCTCACAGATTTATGGATTCGAAAAATTCAGGCCACATACAGGCGACAGACGGCTTACTATTCAAAACTCAAATACAGGAAGCGCTGAAACGAGGCTCCTCTACAGTGTAAACGGCCGAGGGGTTATCGACATACAAGCTATAGAGGTGAGATGTATCGCAGATTCGGCCTATACCTGGAAAGACAACCCGACCACAGTAGAAAAAGCCAGAGTCCGCGCAATAAGGATTTATGTGCTTACCCGAACCAGGCAAAAAGGGGCTACAAAGGAAACCACGCCGATACAAGTAGCCAATGTGTCGGTGCCGCGATCGGGCGAGTATGCCTGGCGGCTCTATAGAGAAACGGTTGAAACGCCGAACAACGGACAGTTCTGATAATGAAGATTATAAAAGGAGGAAAATATGTTGCAACTTAAGAAAAACGAACAGGGTTTTGCAATTGTCTACAGTCTCGCGGTACTTTTGATAGCTACTGTGGGAGGAACCGCACTGCTTTTCATATCACGTAAGGATCGAACCGAAGTTTCGGACTACGCTAAAATGCGAATAACAGCCGAAGCCGCCGAATCGGCACTCAGGGCCGTCGAAGGCCGGTTTTCTAATAACCCGCAGGTTGCCTTCGATATTCTGAACGCATTTACAACAAACAACAACTGCAAATGGATCCTCAACTCCTCCGCGGCGACGGCAAGCACCGAACAGAAATTCAAACTATTCAATGAGGCCAGCTCTCCCCAGTACAGTGCAAGAATCGTAGGCTTCGACCGGAACACATCTCTCGCGGTAATCGAAGGAATAGGCTACTATCCCAATGGAGGTAAGAAAAGAGCCATTGCCCTTTATCGCCTGGACGGTATTGAGATGGTGACTGCTCCAGGACCAACAAATGCATTATATGCCAGCGGCGGTTTCGGCAATCTGGATATCCCTCTAATTATAAACGGAAACGTCTATGCAGGCGGGGTGAATATGTTCAATGGTAACAGCGCTCTTGGAGTAACCGTAAACGGCAATTTTAAAACCGGAACCGGGCAATTCGAAACCAACCAGAAATTAACCATAAACGGAAAGGCTTTTTTCAGAGGTAACGCCAGATTTCAGAACTACTCCTCCTCAATAAGCGGTAAAGCCGGATTCAAAGGGATGCTGGAATTGATTGGAGGAATAAATTTGAGTATTACAAACAACGCTTTTCTGGAAGGCGGAAACAACGGCGCGGCAGGAACCGTGAACGTAAGCGGCGGAGCATATAAAGCGAAATATTATAATTTTCCTTCGACAAAAATCAATGTCACAGCTCCTGCCACGAAAGAGGCAAGCGGCTCTATGGCCGCAACAATGGGTGATCTTTTAAAAATGACGGACTCAAACGACGGTGCTCCGACAATTATAAATAATCTTGAAAATTATATAACCAGCAAAGGCGGGACAATCTATACCCCATCCACAGCGGGTCTGAATTTTGATACGCCAGGATGGAATCTTTCAAATGCGTATTCGACAAAAACAAAATGGAATGGTTTTCTTGTGATTAAAGTCTCCTCCTCTCCCAATATAAACGCAGACGGTACTACCTTTAACGGTAAAATCATCTGGATTATCGAAGCTCCTATCTCGTCTAACAGATGGTATGCTAGCGGCCATAACTCGAATTCCCTTATTTATTTAAAAGGCAACGCCTACTTCAATAACTTCGCCGAAAATCTTCCCGGGAACCTTATACGCGGCGTTATTTACAACGCCAGCACCACAACCAACCAGACGACATATAAAATAAAAGCCGGAACGACCATAGAGGGCGCGCTTATCCATAACGCCACCGCAAAACCTCAATTCAACTTTACGTCTTCTACTACCGTTTGTACGATTAATTACAACAAGGACGTAATACAGGAATTTGTCGATCTTGGAATTATGACTCTTCCTACAAGCGGCGTCGCGCCGGTTTTAACCCTTGTCGACACCAAAATACGGCCGGTGCGTCTTAGTATGCAGATGTAACCGCGTCACGCATTGCGGCTGTAAATATTGCATTCAGGGCTGCTGTGAATTCATATAGCCTAAGAGCCATGTGGTTGAAACTTTCGACCTCATCCCCCCCGCCCCCTTCTCCTATCAGAGAAGGGTAGGAAATGGCGATAGTCAATTTTTCTTCTCTCTTCGGCGGCGTCGTGGTGAGCTTTGCCAACCTGTATGTAAGGCGGGTGAGGTGGAGAGACGCCATCAAGCGACTGAAGCGATAGATATTTTTTTACCACAGAGGTTATCGCGGAATAAAACAGAAGAATATTAAACCGCGAAGGACAAGAAGGGTACAAAGAAATATTCGAATATGTTTCAAATCTGGTTTATTGAGGATGTAAAAGTATGATTTAGTATCGCTTGTCAATTTTCATATGTATTTTTTCGCCACGGAGAACACGGCGAGCACGGAGTGAATTAGTATCAGTCAATCGATCCCGTCCCTCGATAAACTCGGGAATCACATTCGATAAACTTAAAGAATCATAAAATAAAAAAGATATAAT
>FWPV01006761.1_pt1 | contig 21521 bp, 21 predicted proteins | sample 2228371 | NCBI WGS metagenome assembly FWPV01 (sample SAMEA103939776, study PRJEB20133) | metagenome | reverse complement strand
TGCATACCGGTCCCACGCCAGCGGATTGCCCGGCTGCGGTACGAGCGTGTCCGCCTGGACGAAGCGCCCCAGCGCGGGGTCGTAATACCTGGCCTGGTAGTCGTACAGCCCAATCTCCCCCGCGCGGCGCTGACCGGTGTAGAGGTAGTCGCTGCCGGCGCTCCCGCTCGCCGCGCGGATCTCGCCAAAGGCGCTGTACCTCACCGAGCCGAGCAACTCTCCGTCCGCGCTGGCGATTGAGTTAAGTTTTCCACGCTCCGCCGCGCCGTTTCTCGGGTGAAAACGGTGCAGGTTCCATCAAATCCATCGACATTCCCCGCTCTCCAACGAATAATACCCCCGCTAAAGACAACCGTAATCAGTATAGCAATAGCCAGGGCTGAATTCAAGAGAGAAGCGCGGGTATCCCGGCTGCACCTGACCATGTGATCGACATGACCTCGATTACTGCCGGAGCCGCTGCGCCCTTCCCTTTCGATAACAAGAGAACACCAGAACACCCAAACACCCCCAGAGTTGAATCCAGGCACTTACTCTTCCCGGCCACTTTCCTTCCCACCTCAAAATGCGTACAATATTCTTTTATACACATCTTCCCAGGAGAGCAAGGCCATGCAAGCACTCAAAGAGCGCATTCTGCGCGAAGGCAAGAACATGGGCGGCGGCATCCTCAAGGTGGACAATTTCATCAACCACCAGGTCGACCCCGAATTGATGGAAGCCTGCGGGATCGAGCTGGCCCGCCGCTTCGCCCCCGTCCGCCCCTCCCGCGTGCTGACCGCCGAGATTTCCGGCATCGCCCCGGCGCTGATGACCGCCAAACACCTCGGCATCCCGGTTGTCTACGCGCGCAAAACCAAACCGATCACCATGCCGGACACGGTCTACCTGACCATCGCCCCCTCGCACACCCGCGGCCGCCCGGTCGAGCTGATCGTCTCCCCCGAGTTCCTCGCGCCCGGCGAGCGGGTGCTGATCATCGACGACTTCCTCGCCTCCGGCGCGACCATCCTCGGGCTGGTGCGCCTGACCCAGGCCGCCGGCGCCACCCTGGTCGGCATCGGCGCGCTGATCGAGAAGACCTTCGAGGGCGGGCGCGACGCCCTGGCTGACCTGGGCGTGCCGATCGAGTCGCTGGCGCGGATCGTCTCGATGATCGAGGGCAAGATCGTCTTCGCCCCATGAGCGATTCGATCGCCGTCCTCGATTTCGGTTCGCAGTATTCGCAGATCATCGCCCGGCGGGTGCGCGAAGCGCAGGTTTACTGCGAGCTGTTCCCCTGGAACGCGCCCGCCGAGCGTGTCCTTGCTTTGCAGCCCAAAGGTTACATCCTCTCCGGCGGGCCAGCCTCGGTCTACGAACCAGGCGCGCCGTTTATACCCGCCTACGTGCTCGAATCCGGCCGACCGGTGCTCGGCATCTGCTACGGGATGCAGGCCCTCACCCATTCCCTGGGCGGGCGGGTGGCGCCCGCCCAGGAGCGTGAATACGGCCCGGCGCGGATCGAAACCCTGCTGCCCAACCCGCTCATCCCGGTCTGGATGTCGCACGGCGACCGGATCGAACAGCCGCCGGAGGGCTTCCAGGTGCTGGCCGCCAGCGCCAACAGCCCGGTCGCGGCCATCGGCGATCCGGAACGCGGCTGGTACGGCCTGCAATTCCACCCTGAGGTGCATCACACCCCCGGCGGGCGGGAGATGCTGCGCCGCTTCGTCCTGGACGTGTGCGCCTGCGCGCCCGACTGGACGCCCGAATCGATCATCGCCCAGGAGGTCGAGCGGGTCCGCGCCCAGGTCGGCGCCGAGCCGGTTCTGGCGGCGGTCTCCGGCGGGGTGGATTCGAGCGTGGCGGCGGCGCTGGTCCTCCGCGCGGTTGGCGGTCAACTGCGGGCGGTATTCGTCGACACCGGCCTGCTGCGCAAGGACGAGCGCGAGCAGGTCGAGGCCGCCTTTGGACGAAACCTCGGCGCCCACTTGACGGTGGTCGACGCCTCCGATACCTTCCTCAGCGCGCTGGCGGGGGTGAGCGAGCCAGAGCAGAAGCGCAGGATCATCGGCGAGACTTTCATCCGCGTCTTCGAGGCGCAGGCCCGCGCGCTGGGCGAGCCGCGCTTTCTGGTGCAGGGGACCATCTACCCGGACGTGGTCGAATCCTCCGCCGCCGACCGCAGCCAGGCCCAGCGGATCAAATCTCACCACAACGTCGGCGGGCTGCCGGCCGACCTCTCCTTCGAGCTGGTCGAGCCGCTGCGTTATCTGTTCAAAGACGAGGTCCGCCTGGTCGGCGAGGCGCTCGGCCTGCCCGTTGAGCTGGTCTGGCGCCAGCCGTTCCCCGGCCCCGGACTGGCGGTGCGCTGCCTGGGCGAGATCACCCGCGAGCGCCTGGAGCGCCTGCGCGCCGCTGACGCGATCTTCACCGGCGAGCTGATCCAGGCCGGGCTGCTCGGCCGGCGCGCGCTGGACGAGCCCGGGACGATCTCGCAGGCCTTTGCGGTGCTGCTGCCGGTGCGCTCGGTGGGGGTGATGGGCGACCAGCGCACCTATCAAGAAGTGGTGGCCCTGCGCGCGGTGACCACCCAGGACTTCATGACCGCCGACTGGGCCGCGCTGCCGCCCGAGCTGCTTTCCAGGGTCGCCAGCCGGATCGTCAATGAGGTTAGCGGGGTTAACCGGGTAGTCTACGATGTGACCAGCAAACCCCCGGCGACGATCGAGTGGGAGTGAGTGGTCATTGCGAGGCCCGCTTTTTGGCCCGAAGCAATCTCCCGGCCCAGGGTGGAGACCGCCGCGCGTTGCTCGCGATGACACCTTCAGTGTCATCGTGCGGAAAAAATCCCTCTCTCCAAAATCATCGGAATCCCGTCGCCAACCCGTAGGCATACTCCCTTCCAGGATGATGTAAAATTTATATGCTGCTCAGTGGACAGTCGCATGCGCAGACGAATACCTGGATTCATTGCGATTCTTTTACTCCTGGGGGTCAATCTTGGGATTCACGCTGCCCTCGCCCAGAGCGCCGCGCGGGTGGAGATCGCCTCAATTGACAGCGCTGAATTCCCGGCGCTCAGCCTGCATTTCGAGGTCTACGACGAGCAGAACCAGTTCATCCGCGGGTTGCAGCCCGGACAGGTTCAGATTCTCGAGGACGAGCATCCACGCCCGCTGCGCGCTCTGGAACTGCTCCAGCCGGGCGCCCACCTCATCGCCGCCTTCAACCTCGGCCCCGAGCTGAGCAACCGCTACGCCGGCGTTTCGCGCTACGAGGCTCTCCGGGATGCCTTGCTCGCCTGGGCTCAGACCCAGCCGCCCGAGTCCAGCGATCAATTCAGCCTGGCCGCCAACACCGGCATGCAGCTCATCCGCAGCAGCGATCCCGCCGAGTGGGCCGTTGCCGTAGGCGCTTACCAGCCCGACCTGCTGGCGGAGACCCCGAGCCTGAACGCGCTGACCCGCGCGGTCGACCTGGCCACCGACGCCAGCCCGGAATCGCAGCGCAAGAATGCGATCCTCTTCATCACCCCCCTGTTCTTTACCTGGAATCCGGAAGCGGCGGCCAACCTGGCCGGGCGAGCCGCCGCCCAGGGCGTGAGAATCAACGTCTGGCTGGTCGCCTCGCAATCCGCCGCGGCGAACAATCCCCAGATCACTCAGGGGCTCGAAGCCCTGGCGGCCGTGACCGGCGGGCAGTACCATATCTTCGACGGGCAGTCCGGCCTTCCGAACCCGGACGACTACCTGGAACCGCTGCGCTACACCTACCGCGCCGAGTACGATTCACGGATCAACGCAGCCGGCACTCACGGCCTGAGGGTGGAGATTGAAACCGCCGGCGGCCTGCTGAGCTCGGCCTCCAAGCCGCTCTTTCTCAATGTCGAGCCGCCCAACCCGATCCTTCTCTCGCCGCCCTCGATGATCGAGCGCAAATGGGTCAAGTCGGAAGGCCAAAAGGAAAGCCAGCTCCAGCCGGCGTCAGCCGGGCTGCGCATCGTCGTTGAATTTCCCGACGGCCACGAGCGCCCGCTGAAATCCAGCCGGCTGTACGTAGATGGGGCGCTGGCGGCCGAAAACACCGCCCCACCGTTCGATGCGTTCACCTGGAATTTGACGGGCTACGTCAGCGACGGGCGGCACACGCTGCGGGTCGAGGTGGAAGACGACCTCGGACTGACCAAATCCAGCATCGAGTGGCCGGTTGACCTGGCGGTCGAGCCGCAGAAGACCGCGCCGCTGCGGGCTGTTTTCACCCGCGAGCGCCTGCTCATCCTGGGGGCTATCCTGGCGGCGGGGGTGGTGCTGGTCCTGGCCCTGGTGCTGACAGGCCGGCAGTCGCGCGGACGCCGTCAGGCCGGCCGCAAGGCCCTGGCCGATCCGCTCACCCAGCCCGTCCCGGCGCGGATCGAGCCGCCCAGCCAGCCGCGCCCCGGCACGGTGCGCTCATCCTCCGAGCGGACGACCATTCCCCGCCGGGCAGCCGCCGGGTTCTCCGACGCCAAAGCCTGGCTGGTGAGGGTGAGCGAGAACGGCGCCGCTGTGCAGGCGGATCCTGTTCAGCCCCGCTCAGCCACAGCCATCCCGCTCGTCCGCCGCGAAACAACCATTGGCAGCGACGCCCGTCGCGCGTTATACCGTCTGGATGCTGCCACGGTCAGCGGGCTGCACGCGCGCATCCAGATGACTCCCGAGGGGGAATACCGCATTTTCGATTCCGGCTCAGTCGCCGGCACCTGGGTCAACTACGCCCCGGTACCCACCCAGGGGCGGCTGCTCAGACACGGCGACCTGGTCCAGATCGGCCGGGAGTCCTTCCGCTTCCAGCTCGCTCAGCCGCCTGAGGAACAGTCCTATCGGATTGAAACCTTTGAGGATCCAGGATGAAACAGGTTGACCACTCGCATATGGCAGTGGTCGCCCTGACCGATGAGGGCGCCCGCGGCAAAAAGAACGAAGACCGCTACGGGGTTACCGCTTTCCAGCGCCGCGGCCGGCGAAAAACGCCGGCATTGCTGGCCGTGCTGTCCGACGGAATCGGCGGCCACCGCGCCGGCGAGGTTGCCGCTGACCTGGCCGTTGAGCAGATCAGCGCCTATGTGGCCGCCTCGCCCGAAGACCTCCCCCCTGCTGAACTACTGCAAGGCGCGGTGGAAACTGCCAGCCAGGCGATCTACCAGCACGCCTCAGCCGCCCCCGACCGGCTGGGCATGGGTGCCACCTGCGCGGTCGCCTACATCATCGGCTCGCGGCTGTTCGCAGCCAACGTGGGCGACTCACGAATCTATCTGCACCGCGGCGGGAAGCTCCGCCAGCTGAGCGTCGACCACACCTGGATTCAGGAGGCGCTCGATCATGGCGTGCTGAGCGAGGACCAGGTCAGGGGGCATCCCAACGCCCACGTCATCCGCCGCTTTCTCGGTTCTCCCCAGCCGCCTCAGGCGGCCATCTGCCAGAGCCTGGAAGGACGGCCCGCCAGCGGAGAGGACGGCATCCTGCTGGAAAAGGGCGACATTCTGCTTCTCTGCTCAGACGGACTGACCGACCTGGTCAGCGACGAGGAGATCCGCGAGACGCTCGCTTCACAGCCGCTCGAAACCGCCGGGGCCAGCCTGATCGACCTGGCCAACCAGCGCGGCGGGCATGACAATATCACCCTGATCATGCTGCAGGCGCCTGATAAACTGGACCGGAAAAATGGGCGCGCCCGCGGATTCCTTCTGGCAGGCTGCCTGTCGCTGCTTGTCCTGATTGTGCTGGCAGCTACGGTGTTTTTCGGCATAGACCGGCTGCTGCCCGGGGATACAGCCGCCTCTACCCCCACCATGGATGGATTCTTGCTGCCGATCACGGTCGTCAGCCAGCAGCCCACGCCGTCCACCCGGACGTCGGTTCCGCCTGTCCCTACGTCCTACCCCGGCCCTTCAAGCGCCGCGGTTCCAACCGCCTATCCCCTCGAATTTTCCGGGGTGACGCTCACTCCATGGCCGGCCAGCACCGTCCCGGGCGAGGGGGCATACCCGTGAGAAGCCTCTCTCAATCCATTTCCTACCCCCTCTGAACCGATCCTAGCGCCGGAAGCCGGGAGCCCGCGGTTTCAACCCGGCCGAAAAAATCGCCGGCCCGGTAGGCCAAACTCCATTCCATCGATTATACTCATAGGGGGCGGCGTCCCTCAAGACCTTGCATACCGGTCCATCTTCCTGATCCAAAGAGGTTAAAGCATGGGCTTTCACGGCGGAGGCTGGAAGAGCTATATCGGCTCGTCCGATGAAAAACCAAAGGTCACCCGCGGCCTGTTGAAAAGGGTGCTCATTTACGCACGTCCGTACACCTGGCAAATCGTCGGAATGCTGGCGCTGATCCTGATCACAACCGGCTTGAATTTACTCGCCCCGCTGGTGATGCGCCACCTGATCGACGTGGTGCTTCCGGCTGAAGATATCAATCGCCTGATCTGGATGGCGCTGGCGCTGCTGGCCATCCCGGCAGTTCGCGGTCTTATCAACGTCTTCCAGCGGCGGTTGAACGCTTCAGTCGGCGAGGGAGTGATTTACGACCTGCGCGTGGCGCTCTTCTCGCATCTCCAGCGCATGTCGCTGCGCTTCTTCACCCACACCAAAGTGGGCGAGCTGATGAGCCGCCTGAACAACGATGTGGTCGGAGCACAGAACGCGATCAGCAATACCATCGTCAATATAATCACCAACGTCATCCAGGCGGTAGCAGTGCTGGGAGTGATGTTCACCCTGGAGTGGCGCCTGACTTTAATCAGCGTCTTGATCCTGCCGCTATTCATACTGGCGGCGCGGCATATGGGCACCCGGCTGCGCGATGTGGCCCGAATGAACATGGAAGCCAACGCGAAAATGAACGCGCTGGTCAACGAAACGCTCAACATTGGCGGCGCGCTGCTGGTCAAGCTGTTCGGGCAGGCATCTACCGAGGTGGAGCGTTTCGAAAGCCGCGCCAAAGAAGTACGTGACCTTGGCGTGAGCCGTGCAGTAATGGGCGTCTCCTTTTTTGTGATCATCGGCATGCTAAGCGCGGTCGGCACGGCATTCGTCTACGGATTTGGCGGTTACCTGGTCATCCGCGACGCCTTCACCATCGGCGCCATCGTCGCGTTCGGCGCCTACCTGTCCAACCTGTACTCCGCGCTGACCGGGCTGGCCAACGCGCCGGTCGAGTTCGCCACCTCGGTGGTCAGCTTTGAGCGGGTTTTCGAGATCATCGACCTTCCGGTGGACATCGCCGAGCGACCCGATGCGGTCCCGCTGCACGCGGTGCGCGGAGAACTGACCTTCGAAAATGTATCCTTCCGTTACGAGGTTGACGAGCGGATCTTGCTCAAGGATGTGCGCCGCTTTGGGCAGATCGACCAGATCGAAGCCGCCCTCTCCGGCGGACAGGTTGAGGTGGAAGAGGAACCCGCCCCCGAAACGAGCCAGGCTCGCGAAGTTGCTCTGGAGGATATCACTTTTACAGTCCAGCCCGGCGAGTTGACCGCCCTGGTAGGTCCGAGCGGAGCGGGTAAAACCACGCTGACCTATCTGATCCCGCGGTTGTACGACCCGACCTCCGGGGTGATCCGCATTGACGGGCACGATCTGCGCGGCGTAACTTTAGCCTCCCTCTCCGCCGCGATCGGCATGGTCACTCAGGAGACCCACCTGTTCCACGACACAATCCGCACCAATCTGCTCTACGCCCGCCTGGACGCCAGCCAGGCGGAGCTTGAAGAAGCGTGCCGGGCGGCCAACATCCACGATTTCATCCGCGCGCTGCCCCAGGGCTACGATACGGTGGTCGGCGAGCGCGGCTACCGCCTGTCGGGCGGCGAAAAGCAGCGCATCGCCCTGGCGCGGGTGATCCTCAAGGACCCGCGCATCCTGGTGCTGGACGAGGCTACCAGCTCCCTCGACAGCGAGTCGGAGGCGCTCATCCAGGAGGCGCTGCGGCGGGTGATGGCCGGGCGGACCAGCATCGTCATCGCCCACCGCCTGAGCACCATCCTGGCCGCCGATCAGATCCTGGTCATCGACCGCGGGCGGATCGTCGAACGCGGCACTCACGCCGAACTGCTCGAGCAGGGCGGCCTGTATGCCCACCTCTACGAAACCCAGTTCAAATCCGAGCGGCAGGTCAATCGAGTATAATCTGCCGTGTTGATCCGGGGGCTGTACCCGTAATCTTTTTTCTTTTCTTCGATCTTGGCATGCCAAATCTCCCCCAGATGACTGAGAACCAGCCGCCTTTGCCCGGAAAACGGATCGCAGTCGTCGGCGTCACCGGTAGTGGCAAGACCACCCTGGCGTCCAGCCTGGCCGGCGTGCTTGGCCTGACGCACGTCGAGCTGGACGCGCTGCGCTTTGGTCCGGGCTGGAGCGAGCCGCCCGATGAGGTTTTTCGCCGGCGGGTGGTCGCGGCGTTGAGCGCCCCCGGCTGGGTCGTGGACGGCAATTACTCCAGGGTGCGCGACATCACGTGGAAACTGGCCGACACCGTTGTCTGGCTTGACTATCCCTTCCTGACCAGCTTCTGGCGACTGCTGCGCCGCTCATACAGGCGGGTGGTGCTCCAGGAGGAGTTGTGGAACAACAACCGCGAAACCCTGACCACGCTGCTCTTCGAGAAGGACGCGTTGATCCCCTGGTTCTTCAAGACCTATCAGCGCCGCCGGCGCGAGTACCCGCAGCTGCTCGCCCTCCCGGAATATGCCCATTTGACCCTGATCCGCCTGCGGACTCCTCGCCAGGCATCTGCCTGGCTGGATTCGCTCCGCCCGCCGGTAGGCTGATTTGACTCGCGGGCTGTTCCTGATTAAACTGGAATGGATAAGGGGAGTCTTCCCTTGGAGGTGCTGGCATGGCGAGGCTTTTTTACGGTCACGTGCCTGTTGACGGCGTGCGGATCAATTATTACCGGACCGGCGGCGAAAAACCGCCCGTGATTCTTCTGCATGGGTTTTCGGATAACGCCCTCTGCTGGAACCGCGTACCACTCTACCTTGAGCTCGAGTACGATGTGGTCATGCCTGACGCACGCGGTCACGGCGGATCCGGCATGACAGAAACCGGTTTCAGCCCGGAGGTGCAGACTCACGACGTTCTGCGTATCATCGAGGAATTAAACCTCAAGCATCCGGTGCTGATCGGCCACTCGATGGGCGCGCATGTGGCTGCCCTGGCCGCCTCTCAGGCGCCGCAGATCATCCGCGGGGTGGTGTTGTCCGACCCGCCCTGGCGGGACGGTTCCAATCACACCTCTCCCGAAACCACGCCGTTGAAGCTGGATGATTGGAAGGCCTGGATCACCAGCCTCAAGCAAAAATCGCTGGACGAAGTCATCGAGCTGGGCAGACAGCTCCACCCCAACTGGGATGAAAGCGAATTCTTTCAATGGGCCCGAGCCAAGCAGCAGGTACGCCTGGAAACCCTCGATTGGGTCACAGCCAGCCCGCCCGTTTACGCGCAGATTGTCCGCCAAATCCGCTGCCCGGGGCTGCTGATCACCGCCGACCCCCAGCTGGGCGCGGTAGTGACCCCCGCCGTTGCCGAACAGGTCCGCCAGTTGTGGCGCAAGGTCAGGGTAGTTAACATTCCCTCCGCCGGGCATAATATCCACCGCGAGCAGCTGTCCTTTTACATGGACGCGGTGATGCGCTTTCTGCGCAGCCTGGGCAGATGGAAAAAGAAGTAGGTGCGGGTGTCTACCCGACCTGATACCGTATCCGCAGGGGCGGTTTCCTACCCGACCGCCGTGCCCGTATGCGCGGGTTCCTACCCGCCCCTACATGGATTCGCGCATTATTAACCTGAACAACTGGAAGGAGAAATAATCTGGCTTACGGCAGCGGGTTATTCGCCGCCCAATCCTCGCCGATGGCGACGGCGATGTCGTAGGCGGCGCTCGGGTCGTATCGATTGTAGATCCGCGGATTCTCCAAATTGAACAACTGAGACAGATACCGCACGGTGTACGGCTTGCCGTTATAGATGAAAATGGTCGTCACCGCGTAGATCTGGTCAGCGTTGGTTTCCTCCACCACATTCAGTCCTTGACCGCGCAGCCATTCACCGGTCAGGCCGGCCAGGCCGCCGGTATTGGTGCCGTTCTGAACCGAAATCCGCGCCGCTTCAGCGCTGGCGAGCTGCCTGAGGTCCTCTCCCACCGCCGCCGGACCGACCGGCACGCCGGTGGTAAAGATCTCATCACGCAGCAATCGAATTTCATCCGTAATCGGGATCAGGATTGACAGCCCGTCAGGCGACATGCCCATCTCGACCATTTCCGGGCCGATCACCAGGGATTTAATGTTCTCCTCCGGAACCTTCAAAGCCAGCCAGGAGAGCTTGATCACCTCATCGAGGGTGAGGTTCGTGCTGATTCCGGAAGCCAGTTCGCGGTAGAGCACTGGCGCGCGGGTGACCAGCTTCGGCAGCATATCGAAGCTGAGAATACGGTCGCGGATCGCGCGGATCACCTGCTGCTGGCGGGCCGCCCGGTCAAAATCGCCGCCTTCGGTGTAGCGGTTGCGGGCATAGGCCAGGGCAATGTCGCCCGGCAGTGTGACGATCCCTGGCTCCAAATTCACCTTTTTATTTGTCCCGATGATCGAAACGGTCATCGGCTCCTTAATCTCCACCTTGACGCCGTCGATTTCATCGATAAACCGGACGAAGGCGTTGAAGTCAATCTGAGCGTAGTAGTTGATCGGCACGCCGAGGAACTGCTCGACCGTCTCGACGGCCAGGCCCGGCCCTCCGCCCGGCAGATGATTGATCTCACCGAGGTAGTAGGCGGTGTTGATCTTGCCGTAATCGAAGCCCGGAATGTTGACCCACATGTCGCGCGGGATGGACAGCATTCCCGCCGTGTTGCTGACTGGATCCAGGGTCAGCAGGATCATCGTATCGGTGCGCGGTACTTCGCCGGCTTCCCAGTCGCGGTAATCCAAACCCATCACCAGCAAGGTTACCCGGCTCTTACCGTCCCAGGGATTCGGCGTGGGACCGCCCTGCGGCTGCAGGACAGCGTCCATCGGCACCAGGGTCGCGCTGCTGGCTCCCTGGCTGCCGCCCGCTTCTACCGGGATCCCCTCCAGCGGCGTAGAAGTCCAACTGCGGAAAAAATCCCGGGCGACTCCGAAAAGGACTACACCGGTAATCACCGCCAGCGCCGCGAAGGCGATCAGAACGATTTTCGTCAGACGGTCGGATTTGCTTTTTGGCTTTACAGCCATCTGGTTGCGACGATTGGTCATAATTCGTTTGTTTGAAGGTCTACCCGATGGGATCATGCGCCTTGGGGCTGCAAGAACGATGCCATGAAATCACGATCGGATTATTATAATCCCTTACTGAACTGGCGGAGGCGGGACAGGAAGCTGATCCACGTCTGTCTGAATCCATTTTTCGCCCTCATCGATCAGCATCACCGGGATATCCTCAACGATGGGATATTTCCGCCCGCAGTCGCGGCAAACCAGCCAGTATTCTTTTACCAGGTCGAGCAAGCCTTCCCGTTCGCGGACGCAATGGGGGCAGCGCAAGATTTCCAGCAAGTCCTGACTGACCATGAAACCTCCACATCTCGTAATAGGCGGACAGAAGATGTCAACTGCTGCCAGCCGCCTTTCATCGGCCCGGGCTGGACGAACTAATTGTACCACGAGGGCCCCTGCGCCTGCTTAGAAGGAAATCACCCCGCATTCATATCCGTTCGAAAGTAGTAAAATTGAGCGGCTCGACTTTCCTGAAAATGAGGATTGCCCCCTCAAAATGCTCCGACCGGTTAAACTCTTCAACCAGGAATTTCCAGCCCAATACTGGCTGATGTTCCTCGGCATGCTGATCAGCACCATCGGCTCCAGCATGATCTGGCCGTTTTTAATGATCTACGCCAGCGAGCGTCTGGATCTGCCGATGACCGCCCTGGCCAGCCTGCTGACCGTCAACTCGGCCGTCGGGCTGGTCGCCTCTTTCATCGCCGGACCGATCGTCGACCGGTTGGGACGGAAATGGGTGATGGTGATCAGCCTGATTTCCAATGGGGCGGGCTTTTTGCTGATGAGCCGCGCCGACACCCTGCCCGCTTTCGCCGCATTGATGGCTCTGCAGGGCGCGGTTAATCCTCTCTACCGCATCGGGGCGGACGCGATGATGGCTGACATGATTGGACCGGCTAAACGCATCGAAGCCTACTCCCTGCTGCGCCTGAGCAACAACGCCGGCATCGCCATCGGCCCGGCGGTCGGCGGTTTTCTGGCGGCTTCTTCCTACAACACCGCCTTTTACTTCGCCGCCAGCGGACTGACCATCTACGGCCTGCTCCTGGCTGCCCTGGCCCGTGAGACCCTGCCGATGACGGCGGCGAACGACCCCGGGCGATTCCGCCAGCCAGCCGGCGAACGGTTCGGGGGCTACGGGCAGGTGCTGCGCGACCGCTCCTTCACCTCCTTCACGTTTGCTTTCTGGCTGACCATGCTGGCCGCGGCCATGCTCTGGGTGCTGCTGGCGGTTTATACCAAGGAGAATTTCGGCCTCCCCGAGAGCCGCTACGGGTTGATTCCGACCACCAACGCCCTGATGGTGGTTTTCCTTCAAATCCCGGTTACCCGGGTGACCAAGCGCTTCAAGATGATGCCGGTGCTGGCAGTCGGGGCAGCTTTTTACGCCGCAGGCGTCGCCAGTGTTGCCCTCGCGACCGGCTTCTGGGGGTTTTGGACCAGCATGGTTGTCATGACCGTTGGGGAGCTGATCATGGTGCCGACCTCCTCAACTTTCGTCGCCAATCTGGCCCCGGCGGACATGCGCGGCCGTTACATGAGCGTGTACGGCCTGACCTGGAGCATCGCCCACGGCGTCGGACCGGTGCTTGGAGGGCTGTTGAACGACTTCTTCAGCCCGCGCGCCATCTGGTACGGCGCAGGCCTGATCGGCCTGGTTTCAGCCGCCCTCTTTTCGCTGTACGGGTTCCTCAGGCCAACCGCCCGGACAACCGCCTCTCCACAGCCGGCGGAGCCTGAATCCTGAACGCAGCTGCGCCCCGGACCTCAGGGATTGATTCCGCGCGAGTAGAGCAGCCACATACCGCCGAAGTAAACCAGAAATAACAGCAGGGCGTCGGTCTCCACCAGGAATAGACGCCGCTCGATTTTTGCCAGGTTGCCCACCAGCCCCAGGCCGGTCATGATCAGGCCGAGCATGCCCACCAGGAGGAAAGCCGGATCGATCACGGAAAGAAAGCGGCCGTCCAGGTAGAACAGATCGGTCAAGCCGATGGCGAACATATTGAACATGTTGCTTCCGAACAGGTTGCCGATCGCCATGTCATCGGCGCCCAGTTTGGCTGCGGTCAGGGTTGTAACCAGCTCGGGCAGCGAGGTGACCAGGGCAACCAGCGTCGTGCCGATGAAGGTTGCGCCCAGCCCGGTGATTTCGGCGATCTCCAGGCTGCTGCGTACCAGAATGGGTGAAACATACACCAGCGCTCCGGTCGCGACCAGAAATCCGAAGATTGAGGCGGCCAGCCCGGGGGTGCCTTCTGGAATGGACTGGACAACGGCAACTTTCGATGCAGCGGTATTATTCTTCTGCAGCAGGCGGACAGCAACCAGGTAGCCGATGATGATCACCAGGCTGTCTGCCCCCACCCAGCCCACCCGTAAGTGGATGTCCGCCATGACGAAAAACACCGCCAAACCGATCAACAGGGTCGCCAGGCTGCCGGTCAGGGCGTGTTTCAGGGCGGCCTTGCGCAGAATGCGTTCGCGGCGGTGAGCCATATCCAGGACGGCCAGCAAAGCCATGTTGAGCATGTTCGATCCAAACAGGTTGCCGGCAGCCAGATTTGGCGAACCCTGCGAAAGCGAGTTAATCGTGGTGAGCAGCTCAGGCAGCGATGTGGCCCCCGCGAGCAGCAGCGTGCCGATGAACATGCCGCCCAGCCGGGTGCGAAGGGCAATCGCGTCGCCGTATTCGGCCAGCCGCATCGCCGCCAGGACGATCACGAAGGCGCTGAGCCCAAAATAAACCCAGGTCATGCCTTTCCCTCCCCGGGCAGCGACTTCTTGGGGTAGCCCTTGACCAGTTCCACCGGCCAGGCTGCGAACACCCCCGTGTTGGGCTCCGCCAGGTCGCCGACCAGTTTTTCGGTCGCTTCCAGGCAGCGTTGAACGATCTCCTCGCCCTTCACCAGCGCCATCAGGGTGAAATGCCCCACTTCGACCTTGTTCCCGACTGCGCCAAATACATAGCGCATGGGGATCTTCTTGCGCGCGCTGCGAAAGCGGTAAACCCCTGTGCTTTCGGTGATGGTCACGCCGGTGATCCCAGCCGCCTCCCAGGCGTCCAGAAGATCATCCAGCCGGTCAGGATCATCGAGGACAAACAGGATCATATGCATGGAGGAGAAATCTCCTTTCTACTTGCAGTACGGATATTCATCATTGTAACAAAGAAATCACACCGGCCGTGTCGCCGGCACCGACCTGCACCGCAATGGATTGTCGCACCTTTTTCTGCGACGCACCTTGCAACCTTTGATATGATTAGTAGATAATTAGGGTTCACCTTATCAAAAGATCCACGGGGTTTGCGACGAGAGTCATTGATGATCATCTTCTTCTTGCTTTCGATCCTTAGCGGTTTTTTCCTGGCATGTCTGACTCCTTTTATCCATAAGGTTTTTAACCGCCTGACCGGCTGGGTCTTGGCGCTTTTACCCCTGGGTCTGTTTACGGCGATGATCCTGAAGCTGCCCCTGCTCGAGGAGCACAAGGATATCGCCGCCAGCCTTCCCTGGCTGCCCGAACTTGGGGTTGAGCTGGCTTTCCGCCTGGATGGGTTTTCGATCCTCTTCGCTTTGATCATCACCGGCATCGGCGCGCTGGTCATAATCTATGGAGGCAGCTATCTCCACGGCCATCCTCTGCTGGCCCGTTACTACGCCTACATTCTCATGTTCATGGGATCGATGCTGGGGATTGTCCTGAGCGACAACGCCCTGACGATGTTTATATTTTGGGAGCTGACCAGCATCACCTCGTTCCTGCTGATCGGTTTTGACCACGAGAAAGACACCTCGCGGCAGGCAGCACTGCAGGCCCTCCTGGTGACCGGCACGGGAGGGCTGGCCATGCTGGCCGGGTTGATCATTCTGGGGCAGATCACCGGAACAACCACGATCAGCGAGCTGAATCAACAATCGGATTGGATACAATCCAGCCCGCTGTATCTGCCCGCCTTGCTGCTGATCCTCGCGGGAGCTTTCGCCAAGTCTGCCCAGTTTCCTTTCCACTTCTGGCTGCCAGGAGCCATGGCAGCCCCGACCCCGGTCAGCGCCTACCTGCATTCGGCCACCATGGTCAAAGCCGGCATATACCTGCTGGGGCGCCTGCTTCCAGCCTTGGGAGGCACCCCCGCCTGGCAGGCGGTCGTCACCGGCGTCGGATGGCTCACCCTCATGACCGGCGCGGTCCTTGCCATCCGACAGACTGACCTCAAGCGCCTGCTGGCATATTCCACCGTGGCTGCCCTGGGGACGCTCACCATGTTGATCGGCTGGGGCACCCCGCTGGCCGTCAAAAGCGCTGCGGTCTATCTCCTGGCCCATGCCCTCTATAAGGGCGGCCTCTTCCTGGTCGCCGGGGCGCTCGACCACGAAACCGGAACCCGCGATGTCAGCCTGTTATCCGGGTTGGGCAGAGTGATGCCGGTCACCGCACTGGCAGCATTCCTGGCAGGAATCTCCATGGCGGGGCTGCCGCCTGCCGTCGGGTTCATCAGCAAAGAACTGGTCTATGAAACCACGCTGTCCAGCGGGAACCTGGCGGGATGGTTGACCGCCAGCGCGCTGGCAGCCAATGTGCTTATCGCCGCTGCCGCTGGACTGACAGCCCTTAAACCCTTCGTCGGGCGCCGCGCCGAAACGCCCAAAAAACCGCACGAGGCGCCGCCGGCCTTGTGGCTTGGTCCGTTATTGCTGGCCGGGTTAGGGCTTCTCGCCGGGTTCTTCCCCGGGCAGCTGCTTTCTCGGCTCGTTCAGCTGGGCTCGTCCGCGGTGCTGCTCGAAACCGTCGAGTTTAAACTGGCTCTCTGGCACGGCTTGAATCCCATGCTGGCTCTGAGCGGACTGACCTTGCTGCTCGGCGCCGCCGTCTTTCTGGGTTGGCGCCGGATTTTGGCAGCCATGCGCCCCCTCGAGGTCTTCAGCCGATTTGGCCCCGCTCATCTGTACTCACAATCCTTAACCTGATTAAAACAGGTAGCAACCTGGCAAACTCGGCTATTACAAAACGGCTACCTGCGAGTCTATCTGATGGTCATCATCTTGACCACTGTGGGGCTGGCAGGGTACGCCCTCCTCACCCGGAATGTCACCATAGGGACCGCCGAATACGGTAATGTGCGGTTTTATGAAGGGACGATCTCCGTTATAATCCTGGTCACCGCCCTGTTGATTCCCCGAATCCGCTCTCGCCTGGCGGCCGTAGCCGCGCTGGGCATGATCGGTTACTGTCTGGCGCTGATCTATCTGCTCTACGGTGCGCCAGACCTGGCGATGATCCAATTCGCGATCGAAACGCTGGTCGTGATCCTGTTTGTCCTGCTGGTCTACCGCCTGCCAAAGTTCACCCGCCTGACCAGCCTGCCGGCCCGCCGGCTGGACTTCTTCATCGCGCTCCTCGGCGGCGCCTTGATGACCGCGCTGACCCTGATTGTCACTTCGCGCCCGCTGGTCCCTCACATTTCGGACTACTTTATCGACAATTCATTGCCGCTGGCCTATGGCCGCAACATCGTCAACGTCATCCTGGTGGATTTTCGGGCTCTAGACACCCTGGGTGAAATTACGGTTCTGGCGCTTGCCGCTATCGGAGTGTTTGCGATGATTCGTTTGACGATCAGCCGTCTGGAAATTTCCTTCGATGTGGACAAGGAAAAATAAGATGCGTTCGATCATCCTCTCCACCGCCGCGCGATACCTGATGCCCCTGTTATTCATATTTTCGATCTTCCTTTTGCTGCGCGGGCATAACGAAATCGGCGGCGGGTTTGTCGGGGGTCTGGTAGCCGCTGCGTCCGTCATTCTTTACACCATCGCCCATGACGTAGCTGCTGCCCGCCAGTTAATTCTGATAGACCCGCGCACTTTAGTCGGGCTTGGCCTGTTCACTGCCCTGATCAGCGGATTGCTGCCGGTTGTTTCAGGAAAGCCGTTCATGACCGGCATCTGGATCCAAAATCCCTTGCCGATCCTGGGGAAGGTGGGAACCCCGCTGCTGTTTGATCTCGGCGTCTATCTGGTGGTGATTGGGATGACCCTGCTCATCATCTTTACCCTTGCTGAGGAGTAACCATGATCCTGCTGCTAGCCCTGGTAATTGGCGCTCTCTACACAATCGGGTTGTATATGCTGATGCGGCGGAGCCTCGTCAAGATTTTGATCGGCTTGATGCTGCTCGGTCAGGCGATCAATCTGTTGATCTTCACAACCGGCCGGCTGGTTCGCGGCAGCCCGCCGCTTATCCCCGCGGATGCCAATCTATTGGCCCAGCCGGCAGCCGATCCGCTGCCGCAGGCGATGATCCTGACAGCCATCGTCATCAGCTTTGGCGTGACCGCATTCGCCCTGGTGCTGGCAAGACAGGCCCACATCAGGCTGGGAACCAGCGACATGAACGACCTGCGCAATACGGACATCCAGCCAGGATACATCCCCGAATCCTTTGAGGTCGAGGAGTAAATGCTCGCAACCGTCCTGCTTCTGCCCTTGCTCCTCGCGCTGACCTTTGCGATCATCAGCCTGTTCTTCTGGGGGCGCGCCGGCCTTCTGCGGATCCTATCGCTGGTTGGTACGCTTGCACTGCTGGCAAGCGCCTCCCTGGTTCTGTTCAGAGTGATCCGCTACGGCGTGCTGTCGATCCAGATCGGCAGCTGGCCGGCTCCCTACGGGATCACCCTGGTCGCAGATCTTCTCAGCGCGGTGATGCTGGTCATCTCCAGCGCGGTCGGGTTTCTGGTAGCAATATTTACCCTCGAAGGGATCGACGACAAGCGGGTCGTGCACGGCTTCTACACACTCTACTTCGTCCTGCTGATGGGCGTCAGCGGCGCCTTTTTGAGCGGGGACATATTCAACTTGTACGTCTGGTTTGAGGTCATGCTGATGGCCTCGTTTGTCCTCATGGCGTTAGGCGGCGAACGCGCCCAGCTGGAGGGCTCACTCAAATATGTGATCATCAATTTAATCGCCTCGGCGCTGTTCCTTTCGGCGATCGGCATCCTGTACAGCAGCGTGGGCACGCTCAATATGGCCGACCTGGCGATCCGGCTACCTCAGATTGGAGAACCTCAACTGATGACCGTCGTGGCGGTCCTTTTCCTGGTCGCTTTCGGCATAAAATCGGCGGCGTTCCCGTTCTTCTTCTGGCTGCCCGCTTCGTACCATACCCCTCCGGTAGCGGTCACCGCGCTCTTCTCAGGGCTGCTGACCAAAGTGGGCGTCTATTCCCTAATTCGCGTGTTCACCCTGCTCTTCCTTGAGGATGTGACCTTCACGCACAATCTGATACTAACCCTGGCAGGCTTTACCATGCTGACCGGCGTGCTCGGCGCAGCAGCTCAGTACGATATGCGCAGGCTGTTGTCCTTTCATATTGTCAGCCAGATTGGATACCTGTTGATGGGTCTCGGACTGTTCACTGCGGCCGGGCTTGCCAGCACTGTCTTTTTTATGGCCCACGTGGTCAGCGCCAAGTCGGCTCTGTTTCTCACGGCCGAAATCGTCAAACGGGTTACAGGATCCTATGACCTGCGGCGGATTGGCGGACTGTTTCGAACACGACCCGGTCTCGCCTTGCTCTTTATCTTCCCCGCGCTTTCGCTGGCGGGTTTACCTCCGCTCGCCGGCTTCTTTGGCAAGCTTGGCTTGATCAGCGCCGGCCTGAAGGACGGGCAGTACGCAATCGTTGCCGTATCGCTCGGTGTGAGCTTGCTGACCTTGTTTTCGATGATGAAAATCTGGATCGAGGCCTTTTGGAAACCCTCTCCTGACCAGGCCCCGCCGCACCAACCGCTGGGAGCGAGGGGGAGTCTGCTGATCGTACCGGCAGCCGTTCTCGCCACAGCGGCTGTCCTGATCGGCGTATTCAGCGCGCCAATCTACCGACTCTCCGAACAGGCGGCCGCTCAGCTGTTGAATCCGATGATTTATGTCATCGCTGTCCTGTGGAGGTAAGGCGTGGATTTGTTGTTGCTCAATGTCCTGCTGGCGATCGCCTGGGCCGCCCTGGCTGGGGATTTTTCGCCGCCCAATCTCTTTTTTGGATTCGTCTTAGCATATCTGGCGCTGTGGGCAACGACCCGGAAAAGAACGCCCGGCTATTTTCGAAAAGTGCCCATGGTGATTAACTTCGCGGTTTTCTTTCTTAAGGAACTGGTGGCAGCCAACCTTAAAGTGGCGCGAACTGTCCTTTCACCCAAAATGAATTTGACGCCAGGTGTGGTAGCCGTTCCAATCGAACTGCCAAACAACGCCGCCATCACCTTGCTAGTGAACCTGATCACCCTCACCCCGGGCACGCTCGCCCTGGACGTTTCCAGCGACCAGAGGATGCTCTACATTCATGCGATGGACGCGAGCGACCCATCCGCCTTGCGCGAGCTGGTCAAGAGCGGTTATGAGCGCCGGGTGAAGGAGTTATTCCTGTGAGCCTGACACTCCTCTGGACGATCATTCTGGCGGTATTAAGCCTCACCCTGGTGCTTGCCTTCATCCGGCTCGTTCGCGGCCCCAGTCTGCCCGACCGGGTGGTCGCTCTGGATCTGGCTGTTGCCCTGGCGATGGGGATCATTGCGGTGTATTCAGTTACTTTCAATAAACCCGCTTTCCTGGATGTTGCCATCATCATCGCGCTGATCTCGTTTCTTGGCACGGTCGCTTTTGCGTATTACCTGGAAAGGAGAGCCTGATGTTGCGCGAGTACGTCGTCGCGGTTTTGATCCTTTCCGGCTCGCTGTTCATGCTGCTCGGCGGCTTGGGTCTCGTGCGAATGCCTGATTTATTCCTGCGCATGTCAGCCACCTCAAAAGCGGCCACGCTCGGAGCCGGTCTGGTGCTGCTCGGTACGGCGGTCTTTTTCAATGATTTTTCCATCACGACCCGCGTCGTCGCCATCATCGTCTTTTTATTGCTGACCACCCCCGTCGCGGCGCACATGATCGCAAGAGCCGCGTATTTCGACGGCGTTCCTCTCTGGAGCGGAACGTTACGGGATGATTTGCGCGGACATTACCGCACAACCGACCACTCGCTGGTGGTGGAAGCGGAACCTTCTGCCGAATACGATCTCCCCCAGGCCGATGAAGGCGATGATTTCGCGGCCTGATTTCATCTCCTCCTTCTCGCGAAGACGCAATCCTTTTCAATTTTTCTGCTAAACTAAAACCTATCGAGCCGGTAACAAGCAGGAGGCGGTTACCATGATTATTAAAGATTATATGAAACAACGGGTCATTTCGGTGCGCGAGGATGCCACGATCGGCGCGGCGGCTGCTTTGTTTCGCAAGCACCATATCGGCACCCTGCCCGTCGTCGATAACGAAAGACGTTTAATCGGCATCGTGCGCCTGAGCAATCTGCTGACCCTGGTCATGCCGGATTTCGTCCACCTCGTCGCCCATTTCGATTACGTCCACGATTTTGGGGCGCTTGAATCGCGCCAGCCGGACCCTGAACAACTCGACAAAAGTGTTCGGGAGATCATGGACCAACCCGTATGTGTCCAGGCAGACAGCGGCCTGATTATGGCCGCCGCCTATTTGCACGAACACAATCTGAGAGATCTGCCGGTGGTCGACAGCCAGAACCACCTGGTCGGACTGGCATCGCATGTCGATATCGGCATAGCCCTGATGTCCAACTGGAAGCTTCCCGATCCGCCCTTGCTGGAATTAACATGACCGTTGCAGCGATTCTCACCACCTCCATTTTCCTCATCTGCCTGATCCTGATCTTTACGGATCGCCTGAATCGCACAATCGCTGCGATGGTCGGCGCCACGCTGATCGTGGCTTTGGGATTGGTCCTTGGATTTTACAATGAAGAACAGGCCGCAGCCTCTATCGATATCAACACTCTGGGACTGCTGCTGGGGATGATGATCCTGGTCGCGCTGCTCGAGCCGACCGGCTTCTTCGAGTTCCTCGCCATCTGGGCAGCCCGCTTTTCGAAAGGGTATCCGGTGCGCCTCCTGGTCCTGCTGGGAGGGATCACCACCGTGGTTTCCATGTTCCTGGATAACGTCACCACTGTGGTGCTGATCGCTCCGGTGACCATCCTGATCTGTGAAATCCTGGGAATCAGCCCTCAACCGATGCTGATTGCGGAGGCGCTGCTCTCGAATACCGGCGGGGTCGCCACGCTGGTCGGCGACCCCCCGAACGTCCTAATCGCCTCGGCGTCCGGGTTCTCATTTGCGGACTTCCTGACCCATTCCCTGCCGATCGTCATTGTCGCCTGGCTGGC
>FWPV01006760.1_pt1 | contig 21523 bp, 14 predicted proteins | sample 2228371 | NCBI WGS metagenome assembly FWPV01 (sample SAMEA103939776, study PRJEB20133) | metagenome | reverse complement strand
TGGATAAGATCGGTCCGGAGCACGTCGCGGCCGTCCAAGAGGAACTGACCGCAGTAACCGTGGAATAGCTCCCGCCCGTCGTACGCAGGCTGCTGTTTTCTCGAGGACGAGACGGCGATCCCGGCGGCGCCGTATACTCATGGAATGGCGACGGAGTCCTTTCTCAGCCGTTTCTCTCGACGATTCCACGGCGCCCGGTCCGACGGCATTACCGCCGGGGTGACGGGAGGCCTTCTCGCTGCGCCGGCCGCTTTGGTCCTGCTCGCCACCTCGCCCCTGCTACCCATGGTCTGGGATGAGGGCGACGCGTTGGACCGGGCGGATGCCATTCGCGGTTGGTTCTCGGCCGTCGCATCCCCGGAACGTTCTCCGCGGCCGTTGACGGTCGAGGGTATTCACCGGGGCTGGCCCTTCACCACGACGCGAGAAGGACACCCGGCGTTCTACGGACTCGTCATAGCCCTCGGGCACGAACTCGCCCCGCGCGGCCTCGATCCGTTGACGCGCTATCGTTTCGGCCCGATGCTGCTGTTCGCCCTTGCCTGCGGCGGCCTTGCGGCTAAGGTCGCCCGACACTTGGGACCGCTCGCCGCCGCGGCGGCCGTGCCGGGGATTCTACTTCAACCCCGATTGTTCGCTCATGCCCACTTCGCATCGTTCGACGGCCCTCTCACGGCATGCTGGCTGCTTACCTGGTCGGCGTTGCCGGAGAATCGCCCCAGGCTCCCCGCGTCGCATCGCCTTCCCACGGTCCGGCTTCTACTTTGCGGTACGGCGCTGGGGCTGACCATGGCCTGCAAGGCCAGCGGATTGCTCGCCGTCGTGCCGGTCGTGTTTTCCTTGGCCCTGGTTTTCGGCCGACGTGCCTACCTTCCGATCTCCATCGTCACGGCGGCCGCGGTGACGGTTTTTTACGCGGTCAATCCTCCGCTTTGGGCTCATCCCGTAAGCGGTTTGGTCCGCTTTTTTGATCTCAACCTGAATCGTGCGGCCCAGCCCGGCCTGAATATCTCGATCTGGTTCGGGGGGAGAATGTATAACCTTGACCACCCCCTGCCGTGGTACAACACGCTCTTATGGACGGCCATCGCCGTACCGTTGCCCATCTTGACATTTTTTCTTATCGGCACGGCACGGGTTCTTACTTCCCGATCACGCCGGCGCGCGGGGGGGATCCTCGGCTTATTTTGGCTTGCCCTGATTCTCGCCCGCGCCGTGCCCGGCACGCCGCCGCACGACGGTATCCGCCAATTCCTTCCGTCTTTCGGCATCCTGGGCATCATCGCCGGGATCGGACTCTCCGACACGTACCGATGGTACCGCCTTGTGATTCGTCGCCGCGGTCCGGAGCGTCCTCTGCGAGACGGCACGCGAGGCATGTCAACGGAGAAATCCGCGCGGTTCCCTAACGCCGGCTCGGCACGCAGCCCGTCCGAGAAGCCCCGTCCTGCCGCCGCCGTCCTCGCGATCGTTCTCGCATTGTTTTATCTGGCCCCCGGATACGCCTTGGTGATATACACGCCGCAATGGTTGTCGTTCTACAATTCCCTGATCGGCGGCACGGGAGGCGCTGCGCGGGCGGGATTCGAAGCAACGTATTATTGGGATTCCCTGGACGACGAGGTGATTCGGTGGCTCGGCGACCGGACCTCGCACAATGAGGCGGTCTTCCTCGCGACCTATCCGCGGTGGAACCTCCGCCGATTGCAGGCATGGAGTCGCATCGATTGGCAAGCGGCTTCGGCCCCCGAGCAAGCGGCTTGGTATGTCGTTCAAAATCGTCCCAGCGGTTGGAGCGAAATCGATCGCCGGCTTTTTGCCGAGGGTGCCGCGAGCTTCGAGAAGCGAATTCGGCGACTCGGCCCCGCATCGCCGGTCCTGCTCAAAGTGTTTTCCCGGCAAGAATACCTCAAACTGCGGGATGCCGCGCCGGGGCGAACACGGCCCCAGTCGCCGCCGCAAGGACTCTCACCGCGTTAAGGCCGCGTTCAGAAAACGTTGCTCGACGAACTGGGTAATCATCCGCGCCCCCTCGTGCAAGGCGAACTGGCGGTCGACGTTGCCTTCCACGTAAGCGACCTTGTTCATGCCGTATACGTCGGAGGTTGCCTCATCCTGCCCGAGGACGAATCCGCCCGCCGCGCGAATGTCCCGACAGCCTTGAGCCCCGTCCCGGCCCATTCCGGTCATGATGACGCCGAGCGTACTTCTGCCGAAGATTTGGGCCACGCTCTTCATCAGAACGTCCACGGAGGGCTTGTGCCCGCTCACCGGTTCGCCGTTGAAGACGTGCAGTCGCGCCGTGCCTTTGCGTCCCCGCACGGCCATGTGGTATCCGCCCGGGGCGATGTACACGTGATTGCAACGGAGAGGGTCCCGATCGCAACCCTCCGTCACCGAGAGGGCCGAGCAGGCATTCAGCCGCCAAGCAAAGGGCTTCGTGAATTGGGCCGGCATGTGTTGCACGACCACGATCGGCGGCATGGGCGGCCGCAAGGCGGACAGCAGCGCCGTCAGCGCCGGAGGACCGCCGGTCGAAATGCCGATCGCAATGCAGGTGTTGATCAGACCGGGCGGCTCATTGGCGGTCTCCGGTTTGGGAACGGTCGCTCCCGACGCGATTGCGGCGGACGCAGGCGAGCTTCGCGTCGCCATTCGCCGGCGGTTGCGCACAATCCGTTCGATGTCGGCGGACGCCGCAAAGCGAATCTTACGGACGAGTTCGGCCCCCAGGACGGCGGAAGCCGCCATGCCGTTTTCCGGTTTGGAAACGTAATCGATGGCGCCGCATTCCAACGCATCCAGGGTTATCGCGGCCCCGGCCTGCGTCAGGGAACTGACCATGATCACGGCGGTGGGACGCACTTGGAGGATGGCGTCCAGCGCCCGGAGACCGTCCATACCGGGCATTTGAATATCGAGCGTCACGACCGTCGGCTGGAGTCGGCGGACCATCTCCACGGCTTCGCGCCCGTCCGAAGCGGTGCCCACGACTTCGATTCCGGGCGCCGATTTCAAATGATCCGTGATCATCTTCCGCATCAAGGCGGAATCGTCCACAACCAGCACTCGGATTTTCGCGCCGGCCATCGGTTACCTTCCCATTCCCCGAATCTCGATCCGCGTCACGAGACCGCCCGCCGGACGACGCGTCACGAAAACCCGCGTCCTCGCGATGCGATCCGGCGAAGGACGGCTGCATTTCCTACACAAACATGGCTTTTGGAACGGAGCGGGGCGGGGATGATCAACTCTCGGAGGCGTTTTCATCCGCCGGGGATAACCTCACACTCCGCGCAATCGGCAGATTCGCGCCTGCGTTCATTCCGGCGGCATATGGAACAGGCCCCGCAAGGCTTCCAGCAAGGCGCGCGACGTCCCGCGGCGAAACTCGTCCTGAAGGCGTCGCAACGGGCGATGGAGCAGTTTGTTGAGGATTCGGTCCACCGTCTCCTCGATCTCTTCGCGACCCGACTCCGGCAGATCGGAGAGCTTGTTCCACAAGCGTTGCAATTCCTCGCGTTTGATTTCCTCCCATTCCTGCCGGATGCCGCGGATCACGGGGCCTGCTTCCCGGCCGTGCAAGCGCAACAAGAGGCCCTCAACCTCTTGCTCCACGATTCGGACGGCGGCGGGTATCTCCCGGTCGCGGAATTCGCGATTCCTTTCGCAAGCGGTCTTCAGGTCGTCCAAGCAGTACAAATAGACGCCCGACAACCTCGCGGCGCTCGATTCGACATCCCGGGGAACGGCCAGATCCAAGACGAAGAGGGGCCTTTCCGGTCGGGCGGCCACGGCCGATTGCAGCATAGCCGCGGTGACAATCGGACGTTCCGAGCCGGTCGTGCTGATGATGAGGTCGGCGTCGGCCAGCAAACGGGGAAGTTCCTGCCAGCTTTCCGCTCGTCCGGCCCAGCGAGCCGCCAGTTGCTCGGCCCGTTCCCGGCTGCGGTTCACCACCGCAATCGTCCGCGCACCCTCTTCTCGCAGATAGCGGAGCGTCTCCTCGGCCATCTCGCCCGCTCCGATGACCAGGGTTTTCTTGTCATCGAAACGCTCGAACACGGCGCGCGCGAAATCGCCGATCGCCACGCTGGGAATGCTCGTCCTCCGCAGTTGGATCGCCGTCTCGGCGGCCACGCGCTTGGCGGTCTTGGCCGCCGCCTGGAAGGCCAGGTGCAAGATAGGCCCGACCGTCCCTTGCTGCACGGCGATTTGATAGGCCTGTTTGACCTGGGATGCGATTTGACTTTCCCCGAGGACCATGCTGTCCAGACTGGAACAGACGCAGAAGAGGTGCTCGACGGCCTCCCGGCCGACCATATGGTAGATCCCGCCTTCCAGGTCCTCCACGGAAATGCCGTGGAATTCCGTCAAGAAGCGGATCAATTCGTCGGGGGGCGGAGCCTGCGGCAAGTCGGTGGCCGTGTACAACTCGACCCGATTGCAGGTGGACAGCAACACCGCCTCCAACAGATCATAGCGCCCCCGCCAGCGCACCAGAAAAGCCTGCGTCTGCTGAGGACTAAATGCCAGTCGCTCCCGCAGTGCGATCGACGCCGTGCGATGGTTACAGCCCACGATCTGCAAGATCATGCCGAACGAAATATCAGCGCGGCTCCTGCCGTCGCCGCCTCATGCCTGAAGGAAAACTTCACCGGCCGCGCACGCTCCTGCTCGCCGCCGGTTCTGTGTGCTGCGTGCTTCTCCTCGGGCGCCGCCTCGGCCCTACGTCGCGGCCCCGCCCGCCCGATCCGAACGAAGTCCGCAATCCCGGCGGGGGACGATATCCAAGAGGACCGACTCGCGGGGGCTTGCGGCGCACGGCGGTCCTTGCCGTGCTGAGTCCAACCGGAGAGCATGAGGGCCAGAGCCAGCACCAAAAAAACGAAGCTCAAGAACGTGAAGTAGGCCACCTTGCGCCCCTCCCGCAACGGTCGATAAACGCTCCCCAGCAAAACGGTGCCGCTGAGCCAGGCGAACATGGCAAAGGTGCTGACCACCACGGGATCGTTCCAAGGCAAGGCGGAGTCGCCCGACTCCCCGGCGATCGCGTTCAGCACGATTCCGGAAAGGATGCCGAGCGACAAGCAGCCGATCGCCGCCAGAACGGCATGGGCGTTGGCCTTCTGCAACCACTCCAAACTGGGCGGCCGAATCCGAGTGAAACCTACGATCCCCTTTTTCACCCTGCGGACTTGCCAGAGATAGACGCTACCGGCCACTATCGCGACCAGAATGCACAGCGTAGCCCCCATGAGGGACACACCGTGTACGAACCCCCATACCTTCGAGGCCGCGCCGCGTTCAAAGGGAACCGGATCCGCCAGGAAGAAGCCCACGCCGAGCAGAATCAAGACCAACGGCAGGAACAAGGCGGCGAAAGGAAAGGCGGGACGAAAGGCCATCCACGCCAAACACACCGCCGTCAATCCCCACGCCACGCCGAAATACCAGTCCTGTTTGACGGCCAAGAAAGCCCCCGCGCTATGCAATTGATTCCAAATCACCACCGCGCGATAACCCAGAAACGCCGTATGCACAAGAAACCCCGCCAAGACCATTCCCACCGCGAGCCCGCGAACGGGAAATCGCATGATCGGCCGCGCTAATTCCAAGGCCAGCGCCAAGGCGTACAGCAACGTCACCCAGCCGACCAAGGTTTCCATCATACGCGACGCCCTTTCCGCACACCCTCACGCGAGCCCGCCGGCCGATCCTTCACGGAAACGGCGGAACGTCGGACGGCGCATCCTCCCGGCCCTTCAGCTCCGCCAACCCGTACTGCCGCAGTTTCTTGTGCAGCGTGTTGCGATTCATTCCCAACCATGCGGCGGCTTTGATCTGAATCCCGCGACAACGTTCCAACACCTGAGCCAACATTTCCCGTTCGAGCTTTTCCACCATCCGATCGTAGATATCTCCGGCCTCCGGATCGGCTTGAGCCAGAACGGCATCAACGAAGTCACGGGCGATGGACTCCACGGTGCGACGCCGGGAACCGAGGCGCGGCCCTTTGCGGCCCAGGACGGCATGAGGCAACAGTTCCAACCCGATTTCGTCCCCGCGTGCGAGAATCACCGCGCGCTCAATGTAATTCTGCAATTCGCGGACGTTCCCCGGCCAATCGTAATTCTGCAACGCCTCCATGGCCTCGGCCGTGATATGCGGCACGTGGCGGCGATTCTTTTCGTTGTACAAGCGGAGGAAATGACCGACCAGGAGCGGAATGTCCTCGCGACGTTCGCGCAAGGGGGGCAGGTAGATCGTGACCACGTTCAAGCGATAGTAGAGATCCTCGCGAAATCGCCGCTGCTCGACCTCCTCCAAAAGATCGCGATTGCTGGCGGCGATGACGCGGACGTCAACGCGAACCGTCCTGGCGTCCCCCACCCGTTCGAATTCGTGCTCTTGCAAGACTCGCAGGAGTTTGACCTGAAGCTTGGCGGTCGTGGAATCGATTTCGTCGAGAAAGATGCTGCCGGTGTGGGCCGCCTCGAACCGCCCCGTCCGATTCTCGATGGCTCCCGTGAACGCCCCCCGCACGTGGCCGAACAGCTCGCTTTCCAATAGGCTTTCCGCCAACGCCCCGCAATTGACGCGGACGAAGGGACCGCTGTGTCGCGGGCTGAGTTGATGGATGGCCTTGGCGATCAATTCCTTTCCCGTCCCCGTTTCCCCCAGCAACAAGACCGAGGCGTCCGAGTCCGCCACCTGCCGGGTGAGGCGATAGACGTCGCGCATGGCCGACGATTCCCCGATCAATTCCGGAATCGGCGGTGAATCCTCGCTTCCGGCCCCGCCCGATCGTCGCCCGAGCGAGCGGTCACCTCGTAATTGGATTCGTGGATCGTCCAGCATGGCGGATGTACGGCCGGCTCCCAGCCCGGTTACCTGGCACCAGGGGATCGGAAATGCCTCGCGGCCACAAGCTCCGGGCGGGTCCGGCCCCCCGGTTCGCTCCTCGGTTTCATTGTAGAGAATCCACCCGGAGCAAGAGAAAGGGGAGCACGCCTCCGCCGCCGTCGCGAACTCCGGCCCGGGTCCGGGCGCCGGACTCATCCGGGCCTCACCGTCCGCTCAAGGGCGTTCCGCCGTGGTTTCGGCACGACCTTGACTGGGCATTTCGATGTAATCGAGGATCAATCCCAAAAGCTTTTGCGTCACCCGATCCAGCCGCTCACTCTGGTTGTAGCGGTCGTACTGGCGGAGGATTTGCTGCCGCGTCAATTGGAGGCCGCGTTTCAAGACCGCCTCGCCGAAAGCGGAGACGGCCTCTGCGCGGAGTTCCGGCGGCCATTCCAGACGCGAGGCGGCTTCCACCAACTCCGCCTGCGCGCGGGGAGTACCTAATTGTCGCAGGATGCTCAGCCCGGCCTTCTCCGCTCCCGAAGTGTACAAGCTGCGAACGGCCAGGTTCTCCAGGTCTTGCAGGGGCACATTCGGGCCGGAATCGCCGGCCAAAGCCGAAATCCTCTCCAGTGCCGACGCCGCCAGCGCCTTCCGCCATGCGGGGCTGCCGCCGTCATAGTTCGGCAGGGCTTGCAGGCGTTCGACCATGGCCGCCACGTCACCCGGCCGATACGGTTGCGCGAACGACAGGACCATGGAATCCGTCTCCGCCAGCCGATCGGCTTTGGGCAAGAGATCGGGAAGGGCGTAGACGCCGATCGGCAGGCGCGCCGTCCGGGGATCCGCACGCAGCCGCTGCACCAAGAATTCAACGCGCGGATCTTGGATATCGGCTGAAATCAATACGAAGACTACGTCCGGATCGTCGGCGACGGAGCGTAACAAGGCCGTGCCGCCGGCCGCTGTGTCCACGACCTCGAAGCCCAGCTGCTTCAAATCGCCCACGATCCGCATCACCCTGGGCTGGTCGCCGTCCGCCACGACCACCCGCCGTACCCCGCGCGAAGAAGCGAAATAGAACAGCTCCCGCAGGATGGTGGAAGAATCGGGAAAACTCCCGCGCAAATCCAGGGTCATCGCGGTCTCCACCGCGGCCCAGCGGACGCGACGATCCGGAAATCGGAGGGCTTTGAGGAGAGGCGAGTCCTCGGCGAAGGCGGCCCGCACTCGTTGGGCGGGCATGTGATGGGCAAACCAAACGATGCCGGCCCACGCACCGCCGGCCCAGCCGCGGCTCAGGCAGTAGTCGATCGCCTGCAAGGCCGCAGCCCCCTCCTCGTCCGCCGGATCTTCGTATTCGGCCATCGCTGCGGCGACCGCCGGCCCTGCGTCGGCTACCGCAAACATAGGCCTCGCATTGGCATCCGCGGCCGGTGCGGCCTGCTGTTCAGGCCCCGCCGCCGTTTGAAGCAATTCGTATCCGATCTGCTCCAGCCGCAAGGCCAAGGCTACCAACTCCAATTGTCGATCGCCCGGGACCAGCTCGCTCGCCTCCGCCGCCAGACGCGCAGCCGTCCGCCGCCGGATCGACGCCGGAGGCAGCGTCGCTTCCTCCACGTTCGATGTCTGCGAGTTCCAAAAAAAGAACGGCTCCGCGACTCCCTCGTCGGACGCCGCGGTCGTCAACCTCGCCTCGGCCTCCGCGGCAAGCAGACGTGCGGCCTGCACAGCCGTGGGCAGCCCGGCCTGCAACCGCGTCAAGGCCGCTTCGGCCGCCCGGCGCACCGCGTCCTCGCGGCGATCGGACAAGGCTGGAGCGAGCAGGAATAGTGCTGCATCGCGTCCGCCGATCTCACCCAGCAGTTCCGCAGCCGCCTGTTGCTGGGCCGCATCCCGCGCCTGCAACAGCGCAATGAGGTATTGCCCGGCCTCCTTCTGCAACCGTTTCAGCACGAAAACGCACCTGCCGCGTAATTCTCCTGGGGGGCTCTCCACCGCCGCTCGAACTAACAAGGGCAAGGCCGCCGTTCCGGCTTTGGCCAGATCCTCGACCGCCTGGTACCACGTATTCCCCGGCCCCTGGAGTTGATCCACCCACGCTTGCAAGACGCTCGCGTCCTGGTAGCGGCGATTGACCGCGGCGAAGATCATCTCGGAGACCTGTTTGCCCGCCGGAGCCAGCGCACCGTCCGAGCCGAATCGAAACACCATCGCCGGGCCCAATTCTTGGTACAAACGTAATAACCCCTCCGCATCCGGTGCGGCCGCGAGAAATTGTTCCAACATCTGCTTGGCCAAGTCGGGGCGCCGGAGCGCTGACAATGCGGCAGCCGCCTTGAGCAATTCGCGAGGAGTCTGCGGCTTGGCGGCCAACACCATGGCTACCGCCGGATCCTCAGGCGGGGGAGGAACCTCGACCGCACTTTCCGGTTCTTGTGCCGGCGCTCGAGGCCCGCCCGCCGCGGGAGCACTCCCCGCTGCCGCGAACGGGTCTTCCTCCGCAGCCCCGGAAACCGCCGCGACAACCTGAAAAACCCCGGCGACAACGCATAGCGCGATTCCCGCGACGTGCGAGACCGATCGGGTACGACGTGGGTTTCTGGACGGCGACATGCACGCTCTTCCGGTTGCTAAAATCCAGTACCACTTGGGGCAAAGTAGCGCAAATCGCAAACACGCCCCCGGCAATGCAAGACCGCTTCCCCGGGTATGCGGCTCGCCGGGAGAAACCGTATCACCGGATCCCGAGCAAGGCCCGGCTTCAGCAAGGGCGATCAGGCATATCGAGTAAACAAACCGCAACTCTTATCTAATTTAACTCGATTTTGCCACAATTTCCGCCCAAATCTCTTCGCCCACCGCAAAACGGCATCTTCGCGACACTATTCACGGCGAGAATAGCCGCTTAGGGCGAAAACGTTCGCGGCCTAGCTGATCCCTTCGATCTGCCGGTCAGGAGTCTCTTTACTATCCGTCCACGTCGTCATTCAGGGTGACGGCGTCCCCCAAGACGGCGACGTGCCGTCGGATTCCAGTCGCTTTTTCCAGATGTCCACTTGCCGCCGCACCTGTTCCGGGGCTGTGGAACCGTAACTCCGCATCCGCCGGACCGCCTTGTCAGGCCCGAGAACCTCGCGTACGGACTCATCCAGCGACGGGACCACCTCCTGAAAGATCGCAAGCGGCAAATCCATCAGGCGGCAGCCGCGTTCCATCGCCGCCCGAACCAAACGGCCCACCGCTTCGTGTGCCGTCCTCTGCGGGATGCCCCGCAGGATCAAATACTCCATGAGGGTCGTTGCATCGAGGTAGCCGCGGTCCAAGCGTTCGTTCACGGCCGAGCGGTTGATTTCCGCCTGGGCTACGAGGGGGGCCGCCAGTTCCAAACAAGAGCCTACCGTGTCGCAGGCATCGAAGACGGGCGGCTTGTCTTCCTGAAGGTCGCGGTTATAAGCCAGGGGAAGGCCCTTCAGCAACACGAGCATCTGCTGTAACGACCCGATCACCCGCGCCGTCTTGCCCCGAATCAATTCCAGGACGTCCGGATTGATCTTCTGCGGCATAATGGACGAGCCGGTGCAAAAACCTTGCGGCAACCGCAGGAAATTGAATTCGCAGGTGGACCACAGGATCCATTCCTCCGCCCAATGGCTGAGATGCACGGCGATCATGCTCAGGCAGAAGAGGAACTCGGCGGCGAAATCGCGGTCGCTCACCGAGTCGAGGCTGTTGGCGGTGGGCGCCGCGAAACCCAACGCTCGGGCCGTGGAATCGCGATCGACGGGCAGACTGGTTCCCGCCAACGCGGCCGACCCGAGCGGGCAAAGATTGACTCGCTTGCGGCAATCCAGTAAACGCTCGCGATCGCGCTCGAATTTCTCGCAATAGGCCAGCCAGTAATGAGCCGCCAAGACCGGCTGCGCACGCTGCAAATGGGTGTAGCCCGGCAAAATACAGTCCCAATCGCGTTCGCAACGTTCCACGAAGGCCGCCTGAAGCCGCCGGAGCGAAACCAGTAAGGAGTCGATGGCGTCCCGCACCCACAATCGGAAGTCGGTCGCCACTTGATCGTTGCGGCTCCGCGCCGTGTGGAGCTTGCGTCCCGCGTCGCCGATCCGCTCGATCAGCGCCCGCTCGATGTGCATGTGGATGTCTTCCAGTTCCACGCGGAACGGGAAACGCTCCTCGGCGATCTCCCGCCCGATCTCATCCAGCCCCTGCGTGATCCGGAGGCATTCCTCCGCCGTGATCAAACCCACGTCCGCCAGCATTCGGGCATGGGCCTTGGAGCCGGCGATGTCCTGCTCGGCCAACCGCCGGTCGAAGCTGATGCTCTCGGTGAATCGCTCGACGCGTCGATCCGTCGCTTCCCGAAAGACCCCTCCCCACGGTTTGTCGGTCACCTTATTCCTCGTCGAAGCAAAGAAGATCCCGCCGTCAGTCGCGGCGCGCCAGGGTATCTCGCCGGCGTGCCGACCGCTCAAGCATGACTCCGCCGACCGGCACGCTTATTCTTTACCACTCTAAGTGGGGCCCGGCGCGACGTCAACGAACACCGCCGAGCTGCGCCCACCGAACAGGTCCGGTCTGGAACGTAGTCCTCGCGTATGGGGGCGTGCGGGAGCGCCGAGAGAAGCCTCCGGCGGCATTCCCAAACGGGCACGCTCCCGTTAGCCCGCAAGGGGTGGTGTCATTTCACGGCGCATTCCGATACCATGGATTCGATGCCGATTTGTTATGAAGTTGAGCGCGCTTCCTCGACCGCAAGGCGGCCGTTCTCAGCGGCGATCACGTTCCCGTGAGTTCCCGTCGATGGGGAAGTCTTCCGCCGCGGTGAAGAAATGCGCGCGGGCCGGTGTTTCCGGCGATTTCGAAAACGGGACCCGTCGGCCTCTTCCCGCTCGCCTCCCCAACGAACCCATGCGGCAAGGCACCAGGAGAACCCGATACCGTGCCACGACGTGAAGACATCCGCTCCATCCTGCTGATCGGCTCCGGACCGATCGTCATTGGGCAAGCTTGCGAATTCGACTATTCCGGCACCCAGGCGTGCAAGGCCCTGCGGGAGGAAGGCTACCGGGTCATTCTCATCAATTCCAACCCGGCCACGATCATGACCGACCCGGAGATGGCGGACCGCACGTATGTCGAGCCGGTGACGTGGGAATTCGCCGCCAAGGTGATCGAAAAAGAGCGGCCGGACGCCCTGCTACCCACGTTAGGAGGACAGACGGGCTTGAACGTGGCCATGGACCTCCACCGCCACGGCGTCTTGGATCAATACGGCGTGCGGATGATCGGCGCCAATTCTCAGGCCATCGCCAAGGCGGAGGAGCGCGATCAATTCCGATTGGCCATGCAGAAGATCGGGCTGGAGGTATGCCGGGGCAAGACCGTCCGATCGCTCGCCGAGGCCCGGCAGACGCTCGAGGAGATCGGACTCCCCTGCGTCGTGCGGCCGAGTTTCACGCTCGGCGGCAGCGGTTCCAGCGTGGCCTTCAACCTGGAGCAATTCGTGGAGAAGGTCTCCTGGGGATTGGCGGCGTCCCCCATCAACGAGGTGCTGCTGGAGGAGTCGATCCTGGGTTGGAAGGAATTCGAAATGGAGGTGATGCGCGACGCGGACGACAACGTCGTGATCATCTGCTCCATCGAGAACTTCGATCCCATGGGCGTACACACCGGTGATTCGATCACGGTCGCCCCCGCTCAAACCCTGACCGATAAGGAATACCAGCGGATGCGCGACGCGTCCATCGCCGTGATTCGCGAGATCGGCGTGGACACCGGCGGTTCCAACATCCAGTTCGCCGTCCACCCCCAAACCGGCCGGATGGTGGTCATCGAGATGAATCCTCGGGTCAGCCGTTCCAGCGCCTTGGCGTCGAAGGCCACGGGGTTCCCCATCGCCAAGATCGCCGCCAAGCTCGCGGTCGGCTATCGTTTGCACGAACTGGCCAACGACATCACGCGGCGGACTCGGGCCTGCTTCGAACCCACCATCGACTACGTCGTCACCAAGATCCCCCGCTTCGCCTTCGAAAAGTTCCCGGAAGCGGACCCCGAACTGGGGACGCAAATGAAAAGCGTGGGCGAGACGATGGCGATCGGCCGCTCCTTCAAGGAATCACTACAAAAAGCCCTGCGCGGACTGGAGGTGGGGGCTTTCGGCCTGGGCTGTGACGGCAAGGATCTTTGGGGCACGCCGCGACAACCTTCCCTGGAGGAGATCCGTGCCAAGCTGGCCCATCCGAACGCCCAGCGAATCTGGTACGTCCGTTACGCCCTCAAGGCCGGGATGAGCGTCGACGACATCCACGAGCTGACCGCCATCGACCCATGGTTCCTGGAAAACATTCGGGAAATCGTGGAGATGGAAGGCACGTTGCGGGGTTTCTCCGACATCCAAGAGGTCCCCGACGACGTGCTGCGGCAAGCCAAACGATTCGGCTTCTCCGATCGCCAGCTCGCCCATATTTGGAATCGCACGGAGACCGAAATCCGGGCGGAGCGAAAAAGGCGCGGCATCGTGCCCGCTTTCAAGTCCGTCGATACGTGCGCGGCCGAGTTCGAGGCCTATACCCCGTACTATTATTCGACCTATGAGGACGAGGACGAAGTTCCCGCCAAACAGCCGGGCAAGAAACGGATCATGATCCTCGGCGGGGGACCCAACCGCATCGGGCAGGGCATCGAGTTCGACTACTGCTGTTGCCACGCCAGTTTCGCCATGCGGGAATTGGGCATCGAGTCCGTGATGGTCAACTCCAACCCGGAAACCGTCTCCACGGACTATGATACCAGCGACCTCTTGTTCTTCGAGCCGCTCACGTGCGAAGACATCCTGAACATTCAGGACCGCGTTCAGGCGGACGGCGTGATCGTGCAATTCGGCGGGCAAACGCCGCTCAATCTGGCCCGAGCGCTGCAAGTGGCCGGAGTCCCCATCATCGGTACGACCGTCGATACCATCGAAGATGCGGAGGACCGGCAGCGGTTCGCGGAACTGCTGACGCGTTTGAATCTGCGGCAACCGCCGAACGCGATCGCCCGGACCATCGACGAGGCGCGATCGGCAGTCCGCCGGATCGGCTTTCCCGCCTTGGTCCGCCCCAGCTTCGTCCTAGGCGGTCGGGCTATGGAGATCTGTTACGACGATCGACAATTCGAACACTTCGTGAAAGAGGCCTTCGACGCGTCCGAGGGCCAACCGGTGCTGATCGACAGTTTTCTGGAAGACGCCGTGGAGCTGGATGTCGATGCGATTGCGGACGGGCAAAGGGTGATCGTGGCCGGCATCATGGAACACATCGAGGAGGCCGGCGTGCATTCCGGGGATTCGGCCTGCGCCTTGCCCCCCTACAGCCTGCCCCGGCCCATCCTCAACGAAATCATCGAGGCCACGAAAAAAATGGCCGCCGCCATGAGAGTGGTGGGCTTGATGAACGTGCAATACGCCGTCAAACGAACGGACGGGGTTCCCGTCCTCTACGTGCTGGAGGTCAACCCGCGTGCCAGCCGCACCGTTCCCTTCGTGTCCAAGGCCGTCGGCAAGCCTCTGGCCCGGGCTGCGGCCAAGGTCATGGTCGGCGTCTCCTTGGACGAGCAAGGCTGGACCGAGCCACTCCCCCCTCGCCACGTGTCGGTCAAGGAGGCCGTCCTCCCCTTCATCAAGTTTCGCGGCGTGGACATCGTCCTCGGACCGGAGATGAAATCGACCGGAGAGGTGATGGGCATCAGCGATCGGTTTTCGGTGGCCTTTGCCAAGAGCCAGATTGCAGCCGGCACCATTCTCCCCATGAGCGGGAAGATTTTCATCAGCGTGGCCGACCGCAACAAGGCTTCCATCGCCGAGATCGCGCGGCGTCTGGAGAAGTTGGGCTACGAAATCTTGGCCACCAAGGGCACGGCCGATCGCCTGGAGTCCGCCGGCATTCGGGTGGAACGGCTGAAAAAGATTCAGGAGGGTCATCCCAACATTCTCGATCACATCCTCAACGGGACGGTCAAGCTGGTCATCAACACTCCCAGCGGCAAGGGCGCAAGGACGGATGAAGGCCGGATTCGCGCCAAAGCCATCGCCCACGGCGTCCCGTGCATCACGACGATCCCCGCCGCGGAAGCCGTCGTAGGCGCCATGGAGGCCTTGCACGAGGGAGCCTCCTTCGACGTGATCGCCCTCCAAGACCTGTTTCCCGACTACCAACGCACGGCCGGTCGGCCGACCGACTTCGCCCTTGAATAGAGAAAGTTGGGATCGGGTCGCAAGCCCCTCCAACCTATTGCGGGGCGGCGCAAGATCGGCCGCATTCGTGCACGGCCGCCCCGTTGGACGGCCGACTCCGCCGGCTTGCAGCGCCCGGCGGTCCAATCGGACAATTCATCTGTTCCCAATGCGTGGAAAGCGTTACCATGACAGGGGTGTGAGAAACCCGTCCAACGGGCGCTTTTCCGGTTATCTCAAGGCCTGCGTTTTGGAACTGAGCGAAGGGGAGAGAAGCCCATGTTACGCCGAGTAGGACCTTGGCTGGCGGTTTTTGTGGTGGGAACGGCGTTCGGATTGTTGACCGCGACGTTCCGTCCCCAGGCTTCCGTGCATGCCGTAGCCACCGATCGCGCCTCGAACTTTGCCATTGCGACCGGGGCCTTGGATAACGGCGTGGAAGGCTTTTTCTTTCTGGACTTCCTCACCGGCCAGCTTCGTGGGGCGGTACTGTCCAACCAAACGCGGAGTTTTCAAGCCCTGTACGAAGCCAATGTCTACGGAGACTTGCTGTCCTTCATCCAGATGAAGAATGCCGAGATTCAAGCGGCGAATGCCCAAGCCCGGCGCTCCGGCGGTACTCCCCGCCCGGAAATCCAGGTTCCCCAGACGCCGAACTATCTGATCGTGACCGGGCTGGCCGATATTCGTCGCGGTCCGTCCGTGGGCGTGCGCCCGGGGCAGTCGGTCATCTACGTGGCCGAAACGAACACCGGCGTGGTCTTGGCCTACGCCATCCCTTGGTCGCCCGAAAGCCACTCCGCCAATCGTCCTTTCAGCAGCCCGTTGCAACTCTGGGCCGCCGACCAGTTCAGCACGGTCGTGCTGCGGACGGAATAGCTCCCGCTTCCCTGACGCGATCCGCCATCGCATTGCTACCGCCGGGCGGTCGGCATTCGCCATTCGCCTTGCCCGCAATCCGCGCGCGTTGGGAACGCGGGCGGGGCTTCGAGCCGCGCAAGCGAGGTGATGCACTTTGCCTGCCGCCCCCGCCGCCGGTCTCGCCCCCCGCCGCTCTTCGCATGAGGTGTGATAGAATGCGTACAATAGGACAAGTCTCTCGATTCCTGTGTTCCTTCGCCTGTTCACCCCGAGTCGACTCGCCGTATGAGTGAAAACACCCCCACCGTAACCGTAGTGCTGAATGGAGAAGAGCGGGAGATTCCGGCCGGAATCACGGTAAGCGAGCTGCTCCGGAGGCTGGGCCTGGCCGGCAAACCCGTCGCCGTAGAACGCAATCTGCAAGTGGTACCGCTTGTCAAACACGGCGAAACCGGCCTTCAAGCCGGCGATCGCTTGGAAATCGTCACCTTAGTGGGAGGAGGTTGAACCGCATCATGGCCGAGTTTGCAATGGATGGACCGCTGACCATCGGTTCGCACACGTTTCGCAGCCGCCTGATCGTAGGCACCGGAAAGTACTCCACCTACGAAGTCATGCAACAAGCACTGGATTTGTCGGGCACCGAGTGCATCACGGTGGCGGTCCGCCGCGAGCGTCTCTTGGATTCTTCCGGGAGAAACATCCTCGACTTCATCGATACGCGGCGCTACACCATCCTGCCCAACACGGCCGGCTGCTTCTCTGCCGAGGACGCCGTGCGGGTGGCACGGCTCGGCCGAGAAATCCTCTCGCAACTCGGCAATCCCGGCGCCGATTGGGTCAAGCTGGAGGTTTTGGGAGACAAGAAGACGCTCCTCCCCGATCCCATCGCCACCTTGCAAGCCACCGAAATCCTGGTCCGGGAGGGCTTCCAGGTTCTGGTGTACACCACCGACGATCCCGTCACGGCCAAGCGATTGAAGCAGGCGGGGGCCGCCAGCGTGATGCCGGCGGGCAGCCCCATCGGTTCCGGACAGGGCGTGCTCAACCCCAACAATATCCGCATTTGCCTCGAGTATCTCAAGGAAAACGACCCCGATTATCCTGTGATCGTGGATGCGGGGGTGGGGACCGCGAGCGACGTCACATTCGCCATGGAGTTGGGCGTGGACGGCGTGCTGTTGAACACCGGCATCGCTCACGCCAAGGATCCTTTGCGGATGGCCGTCGCCATGAAGTACGCCGCAGAGGCCGGCCGCTTGGCCTACTTGTCGGGCCGCATCCCCAAACGGCTGTACGCCACGGCCAGCAGCCCGACCGAAGGCGTGATCGCCGCCGGGGCCTAAAGCCTTGCCAAGTCCCACTCGCCCGATTCGCCGATTGGCGCGCCGTTTATGTCCTCCGCACGAGAAATCCTGGGGCCGCAAGGCCGCATCGCCGCCCGGCTGACGCGGTACGAAGCTCGCCCGCAGCAACTTCAGATGGCGGAAGCCGTGGAAGCCGCCCTTCGCGAAGGCCGGCATCTGCTGGTGGAGGCGGGTACCGGCGTAGGAAAGAGCTTCGCCTATCTGGTTCCCACCATTCTGAAAGTGACCGACGACGACGATTCCCCGGCCCGATCGCGTCCCGCAGTCGTATCCACGCACACGATCAGCTTGCAGGAACAGCTCCTGCACAAAGACATCCCCTTCTTGCGGAGCGTCATGCCGTACGAGTTCACCGCGGTCCTGGTCAAAGGGCGAGGCAACTACTTGAGCCGGCGGCGGCTGACCAATGCCTTGAAACGGGCACGGACCCTGTTCGCCGACGAAGAGGCCGAACAACTCCTGCAAATCCAAGCTTGGGCCGAAACGACGCAAGAGGGCTCCCTATCCGACCTGCCCTTCCAGCCGCTGCATGCCGTGTGGGACGAGGTAGCCAGCGATCACAACAATTTTTCTGGAACACGCTGCCCCAATTATAACGAATGCTTCTTCTATCGCGCTCGGCGACGGATGCTGCACGCCCAGATCCTGATCGTCAATCACGCCTTGTTGTTTACGGACCTGGCGCTCCGCCGCCGCAACGTCTCCCTCTTGCCCGACTACGACGTGCTGGTCGTGGACGAAGCGCACACGATGGAGGCCGCGGCCGCCGAACAACTGGGGATGCACTGCACTTCTTCGCAGGTACTTTACCAACTGAACAAGCTCTTCAACGAACGGACGGGCCGCGGTCTGCTGGCGCGGGCGGGCATGGCCGATTCGCGACGCATTGTGCAAGACTGCATCTATCGCCTCGATGATTTCTTCGCCCAAATCATGGATTGGTACGAACGACAGCGACCCGGCAACGGTCGCGTCCGCACGCCGCAACCCTTCCGCAACGCCCTCTCCGAAGGCTTGACGCACTTGGCGGGCACCGTGGCGCGGGAGGTGCCGGCGGACTTGCCCGCCGAGGAAAAACAGGACTTCCTTTCCGCCGCCCAGCGTTTGGAGGACTTGGCCCTCACGATCACCTCGTGGATCGAGCAACGCGAAACGCAAGCCGTTTATTGGGTCGAAGTGGAACAACGTTCCCGGCGTCCGCGAGTGACCCTGGCCGCCTCCCCGCTGAACGTGTCCGAAATCCTTCGAGAACAGCTCTTCCACGAAGTGCCCAGCGTCATCTTGACGAGCGCCACGCTGACGGTGGGCAAGCAAGGCTTCACATTTTTCCGCTCCCGCATCGGATTGGGAAACGTGGAGACGCTGCAATTGGGCGGCCCCTTCGACTATCGGGAGCAAGCGTCCTTGATTCTGGTCAAGGACATGCCCGACCCCGCCGTGGACGCGGCCGGACACCAAAAGGCTTTGGTGCGTCTGTTGCCCCGGTACATCCGTCGAACGCAGGGCCGGGCATTCGTTCTTTTCACCAGTTACGACATGCTTCGCAAGACCGCCTCCGCGCTCGATCCCTGGTTCGCCGAGAACGGCTATACCTTGTTCTCTCAAGCCGAAGGCCTTCCCCGCCGCATGATGCTGGAGAAATTCAAGGTTGCCGAGCGGGCCGTGCTCTTCGGGACCGATAGCTTCTGGCAAGGGGTGGACGTTCCCGGCGAAGCCCTGCAAAATGTCGTCATCACCCGACTCCCTTTCGCCGTGCCGGACCGCCCCCTCATCGAGGCTCGCTTGGAGGCGCTCCGCAATGCCGGCCTCAATCCCTTTCATTCCTATCAACTACCCGAGGCCGTGATTAAGCTCAAGCAGGGCTTCGGACGTCTGATCCGCACCCGCGCGGACCGCGGCATCGTGGTGATCCTGGATCCGCGGATTTGTACCAAATCGTACGGCCGCGTGTTTTTGCAGTCGTTGCCGCCGTGCCGCATCGTCGAAGAGAGCGTCTTCGATCCGCAATAACCTCAAGCGACTTTCGCCCTCGATCTCGGCGAGTCGGCCGGCTGCGAACCGGATCGGAGGCAAGGCGGGCCGCAGCGATTGTCGGCAAGGGCGCGGCACGCTAAATTGCCGGGTAATGCGGTAAGGCCGAACTCCCGCCGGCAGACGGAACCGGCGCTTGCCGCCGCAGCCGCAATCGCCGAATCAACCCCCTTGGAGAGAAGCCGCACATGGAATGGTTGTTCGGAGATCCGACCTATGTCTACATCGGCCTTCTGATCGTGGTCGCGATTCTCGGCGGGATGTACGTCTCGACCGTAAAAAAGGAATTCCTCTGGGCGACCGCCGGTGCTCTCGGCTTGATCGGCTTGGTGTTCTTGGCTGATTACCTGGTCGTCACGGATCGCGAGGCGGTGCGGCGGACCATCGACGCGGGCATAGCGGCGCTGGAGGCGAACGATCTGTACTCCGTTATCGATCTGCTCGCGCCGTCCGCAGAAGCCACCCGCCAACGCGCAAGCTGGGCCTTGAATGAGGTCCGCTTCACACGCGTGCGCGTGTCCGGCGTCAAGATCACCATCCACCACGAGCAGAACCCGCCCACCGCCGAAGCCCGATTCTTCGCCGTTTTCCGCTACGTGGATCGATCCGGGTCGAGCGTGTACGGGGCCTACGCCGCCGACTTCCGTGTCATCTTCGAGAAAGTCGACGATCGCTGGCTGCTCACCGATCACTACGAATGGCAAACGGCCGGGCTGTGACGGTCATCCTGCCAAGCCGCGATCAACGCCGGGGAACCCGCCGAACGCCCATCGGCCTTCGCTTTCCTTGCTCCCAATCTCTCGGTTCCGCAAGTCGGGCGACGACGCCGGGAGCGGATCACTTCCGTTGCGATGCGGCTTCCGGGCGGGCGGCGGCGACGGGACCGGGAACGAATTCCTCCTCGAAGCGCGTGGCGTAACGCAGACGGCTGGTCTCACCCTGAAAACCCACCACGGAGCGTTCCAGGACCATCTCCTGAGAGACGATCCGCCCCGCATCGATGTCGAAGCGGACCGTACCCTCATTGATCCGCTGGATCAACTGCACCTCGACCAATGGGTCGTCGATCGGCGTAAGCACGACGGTCTTCAATCCGATCTCCGCCACACCGGCCTTGATCGATTGCAGGGTGAACTTCTGTTGCACCTTAATCCGTTTGATCGTCCCCGAACGAAGCGGCACCTCCACCTCATACGGGAAAGACCAGGATTCACCGACGGCGACGGGTTCTTCGGGAAGAGGAACGGTCAGCAATCCCGGCGTCTGGAAGGCCTCCGTCTCCAATTGCTCGCGCTGCCGGACCCGGCCCAGCGTATCGAGGGTGATTCGGGCGAGAGGTTTTCCGATGGTCTTGGCGACGCCTTCGAATCCGGCCGGCGGCGGATCGGAGGACGTGCTATCGAACCGTACTTCGCTTCGCCCGCTCAATCGCTGTGTCATGCGGACGTCCTGCACGGATTGCTCGAAGATGCACGATCCGTCCGGAAGGACCTCTTGAATCCGCCAGATCTTCGTGGAAATGCTGCTGGTTTCCGCCGCCTGCTCGACGTCGGCGACGGTCGTCCGCACGTTTGCCCGATGGGTCACCCGCCACTGCAACTGTTCGCCCGGGCGAAATCGGTATCGCAGCAAATGCCGCGGAGCGGCCGCTTCCTCCGCCTCCAAACCACGCTTTCCGCCCTCGGTTGTGAACACGAAGACCGTCACTGCCAGAATGCCGACCAGCGCTCCCCGATTCGGCCTCGAGATGAGCGGGACGGCCCATCCGGTGTTTCGTTCCCAGCCGTCTTGATGCAGCATCGGAATCATCTCCTTTCGATTCCCTTAATCGGCGAGAATGTCTTCGGCAGACATCGCCCACCGGTCGCCGGCAGCGCCGACCGGCTCCGCACGACGCAAACACGGAGGACGTCACAGCAGAGCCGCCGCCCCAACCGTGAAAGCCGTCCCTCCGGCGTCTCGGGCTGACCGAAGCGATGCGGCGTCACCACACCCCTATTGGGGTTATAGGAAGAATCGGCGGATGAGAAAAGACCATTTACCGCCACCTTGGGCCTGGTCCGTGGTCGGAGAGGCAGGGCATCGTCAATCCTGCCATTTGGAGCGAATCCGACCGCCCCAACCGAGTTTTTCGCGGAGCGTGCGATAGTAACTGTGTCCCGGCGGCCGCACCAATCGAAAGCGCGGC